>Ga0070733_10002720_pt1 | contig 12351 bp, 11 predicted proteins | sample Coa_R1_9_FD_66450 | JGI IMG/M metagenome (GOLD analysis project Ga0070733, IMG submission 66450) | Surface soil microbial communities from Centralia Pennsylvania, which are recovering from an underground coalmine fire - Coalmine... | ecosystem: Environmental > Terrestrial > Soil > Unclassified ... | reverse complement strand
AATCCTGACTCGCTGCAAAAGCTCCTCGATCTGTTCCAGATGGCGGGCGAGACCACCCATGTCAGCGAAGTCAGCGAGTTGCTGGCTCACGCCAGCGTGCAGTCGGGCGACCTGCCGCGAGCGCGCGACCTTTATCACAAGCTGGCACAGATCGAGCCGCAGAATCCCCTGCATATGCAGAACTACCAGCAGGTGGTCAGCCAGCTGGGCGGGGGTACTGACAGCAAGCTCATCACACCCGAGGAAGCCGTAGTACTGATTGACGATCTGGAAGCCACGGCCCCGTCGGTGCATCAGCATTATTCCGACGAGGTCGCCCTGTCCGTGCGCTCCGCGCTGACCGACGCCGAACTTTTCATTTCCTACAACATGCCCGCGAAAGCGCTGGGCCCGCTGATGGGAGCCCTGCCGCTGGCTCCGAACGATCTGCGCATCAACCAGAGGCTGGCGGCTTTGCATACCCGCGCCGGACGCTTCGCCGAAGCCGGCGTCTGCTGCCGCACCCTGCAAACCCTCTATTCGGAGGCGGGATATCCCGAAGAAGCCACCCGCTACGGGGAACTGTCGGAGCGCTATGAAGAGCGTGCCCGGATTCCCGCACCCGGTGTGCCCCATGAAGAGCAGCACATATTCCTGGATGCCGCCGCGGCACCGGCCCACGGGGCCGCTGAGATTGCTGTCAGCGAGCCTGAGATTGAAATCACCGTCCCCGAAGAGGCGGTCCACCAGGAAATGCCGGTCGAACCGGCGCACGCAGCTTCGCCCTGGCCGACTGCACCGGCGGAGACCCACGGAGAGTCTGCGGTTCAGGCAACGGATGAGATCACTGTCGAACCTGTCGGCCAGCCCGAGTTCGCGGTTGCCGAAGATTCTTCCGCCCCCGCACCGGAGGCGGCTGCGGAAACAGCCGAGATAGATCTTTCCTCAGAGTGGGACGAAGCCATCGCGGTTGAACCTGATGTTCCTGGAGCGGAGGTTCCGGCCGAACCGGTTGCAGAGACTGCAGCCCCGGACGAAGCCGCCGACAGCGCCCCCTCGGACGAAGAAAACAAGAAAAAGGCCGAAGAGACGATCGAAGAGATCCGCTTCTATCTTGCCAATGGCATGCCCGAACAGGCAATGGCGGGACTTGCCAAGCTGCAGACTCTGACCAACGATCACGAGAAGCTGGCTGAGCTTCACGGCGAGATCGAGGCAGCCAGTCTTAAGCTGGCGCAGGAAGAGGATCACGCCGAGATCGAACCGGTCGTCGAAGAACTCACGGCCGACGATATTCCGAGCATCGAAGTCGCCGCCGCCGATACGCCGGTCGCCGCGGAAGAGCCGGCCGCTCCCGAAGTAGCTCCAGAGCCTGCTCCGGCTCCGGCTGCGCACAAGCCCGCGGTTCACAAAGCGGAAGTCCACGAGCCGGCTGCTCATCCGCCCGCAATTCATAAACCCGCTGTTCATAAAGAGGAGATTGCGGTCGTGGCGCACGCCGTTCCCGCGCCCGCAGCGCCGCTGCCCGCAGTGCCGGAAGTAGTTGCCGCGCCCGCCGTGGCTGAAGCTTCGGATGCTGCCGGACCACTTAAGGAATTTGTCGCCGACCTGGAATCATCGCTGGGAGAAGAATTCCTGCCGCGTACAGTAGTTCAGGCGGAAGCGCCTGCTCCGGCGAAGAAGGCAGGGAGCGAAAAGCCCGCTGCCGCTGCCGCTCATGCCGTTGCGAGCACGTCTTCTGCCGATCCCTCCGCTGCGCCACTCGGCCAGTTTGTTGCGGATATAGAAGCCTCGCTCGGTGAAGACTTCCTGAAAGCGGCTCCGGTTGCGGAGTCGGCGTCGACAGCACCACCGGTGCCTGCACCTCAATCAATCCCGAAGCCTCAAACCATGGTGGCCAGCGCCGCAGCGTCGGCTGCCTCGGCGCCGCATGTGCCACAGCCTCGCGTTTCAACCCCCGCGCCCGTCGCCGAGACTCCGACCCCACGGCCGATGGCTGCGCCGCCGGTTCATCCCGGCGCGGCTCCGGCGGCGGCCGCGAAGTCGCCCTTTGGCGAGGATGCCGGAGTGGATCTCTCCGAAATGTTCGGCGAGATCAAACACGACCTCGAAGCCGGAGTTACCGCGAACGACGAAGATCCGGAGACGCACTACAATCTCGGCATCGCTTTCCGCGAGATGGGCCTCCTCGACGAGGCCATCGGAGAACTGCAGAAAACCTGCCAGGCTCACGAGCGGGGTCGGCCGTTCCCGCAGATCATGCAGACTTATACCTGGCTGGCGCAGTGTTTCCTGGAGAAGGGCGTCCCCGAAGCGGCCGTCCGCTGGTTCGAGAAGGCCCTGAAAGTTCCAGGCATTGATGGCGAAACTCGCGTGGCGCTTGACTACGAACTAGCCTCGGCCTACGAGACTGCCGGCGATAAGCCCGCCGCCCTCAGGCATTTCATGGATGTCTACGGCACCAACATTGACTACCGCGACGTTGCCGAGCGCATTAAGGCTCTGAAGTCGTAGAATATCCCGATGGGTTCTGCCCCCAAGTTTCTGTGCGCGCCAGCCTGTGTGCCGGGAATTAAGATGGAGCACGCGGCATGACCGATCAGATTCGCGTCGGCGGCTCCGAAGAAACCACGGTCTCGCCCACAACTCCGTCGGAAACTCCGGTTGCGGTGCTGGATCCGCCCGAAACGCCGGTTCCGGCTCCAGTTCCCCGTATTCAGATTTGGATGCACCGTATCTCGGTATTCCTGTTCGTTCTGGTCAGTGCAGTCGCAGGAGTTTTGCTGATCATTCTGCCCTGGACGCCGGAATGGACCGACAACTATCTTCTGCTTTCTTATCCGAGCCTGCGTCTGGTTGTAGCCAATGGCTTCTTCCGCGGCCTCTGCAGCGGGCTGGGCATGCTCGACATCTGGATCGGCTTCTGGGAGGCATTCCACTACCACGAACTGCATTAGTCGTGGCCTTGTCCCGCGGTTCACAGGTTTCGCGGGACCAAACGCTCGAACTCCTGCTCACCATGGATTGAATGCGAATGTCTGACTTTCTGAAATCTGCTCCCGTTGCCTACCAGAACGAACCCTTTCTTGACAGCCCGGACGGCCGGATTCTGCGAATACTGGCCGAGTACCAGGAACCGCTGGCCCGTTTTCGCCGTGAACAGATTCAGGACACAGTCGTGTTTTTCGGATCGGCGCGGTTTCAGGGATTGCGTGCGGCCGAGAAAAATCTGACCGCCCTCGAAGAAAAGAACACCGTCGCCGAACGCTCGCATCTGGCCGCCGACCTGAAAGTGGCCAAGGCCGGCATTGACATGGCCCGCTACTACGAAGATGCGCGCCGTCTCGCCCACATGCTGACGCAGTGGTCCATTCAGATTCCGGCCCGGCGTCATCGCTTTGTCGTGACCACCGGCGGTGGCCCGGGCATCATGGAAGCGGCCAACCTCGGAGCCCATGAAGCCGGGGGCAAATCCATCGGCCTGAACATTCAGTTGCCGTTCGAGCAGCATCCCAACCAGTACATCACGCCTTCACTCAACTTCCAGTTCCACTACTTCTTCATGCGCAAGTTCTGGTTCGCGTATCTGGCCAAGGGGCTGGTCATTTTCCCCGGCGGCTTCGGCACCATGGACGAGCTGTTCGAGATTCTCACCCTGGCCCAGACCGACAAGCTGGCCAAGAAAATTCTGGTCATCATCTACGGCAGCGAATACTGGAACCGCATCATCAACTTCCAGGCCTTCGTGGATGCGGGAGCTGTGTCTCCCGGCGATCTGGATCAGTTCAAGATCGTGGATTCGCCCGACGAGGCCTTCGAGTTTCTGCGCGACGGGCTCACCAAATACCACCTCGGCGGCGAGACCAAGAAGCACGGCGAGATCCTTCCCGAGATCGCCAAAACCAGACCGTAACAGCAGCCAATAGTGCGCTAGAACCGATGTCTGCCCGTCCTCTTCTCTACTACATCACCGATCGCTCCGCCTTCGGGCCGGACGAACCCACGCGCCGCCGCCGTCTCCTCGAAAAAATCTCAGAAGCCGCCCGGGCCGGCGTGGACTACATCCAACTTCGCGAAAAAGGTCTACCCACGCGCGACCTCGAATCCCTCGCCCGCGACGCCGTCCGCGTGATTCAGGAAGCTGGAACACCGGCCATTCTTCTCATCAACTCCCGCACCGACGTGGCCCTCGCGGCGGGAGCCGGCGGCGTCCATCTTCGCGGCGACGACATCTCCCCGCAGGAAGTCAAAGCCATCTGGGAAAAATGTGGCGCTGGCGCTCCCGCCCGCGAAAGCTCACCACGATCTCCGTTGATTGCGGTCTCCTGCCACGCGCCAGCAGAAGTCGCGCAAGCCGCCGCCAACTCCGCCGGCTTCGCCGTCTTCGCCCCCGTTTTCGAAAAAAAAGGAGCGCAACCCACCGGCCTCGCCCAGCTTCGCGAAGCTTGCCGGGCCCCCGTCCCGGTCCTTGCACTCGGCGGAGTCACCCTCGCCAATGCCCGCTTGTGCTTCGAGGCCGGAGCGGCCGGCATCGCCGCCATCCGGCTATTTCAGGAGAACGATGTTGCCGACATCGTAAGATCACTGCGACGCCCGTGAAGCGCCACTAGCCCATCCACTTCGCTCCTGTCTTTAGAACTTGCATCACCTTCGCCAGACGACGTTTCTTCGTGTCTTCCTGCTTGGCGCCGGTTATGGCGAGCGCCATCTCTTTTTTCACGGTGAATGCCAGTTCGTCCCAGCGTTCGCGCGCAGTCTTGTTCTTCGCCAGTTCCTTTTTCAGCGCGGGAGGCGCCTCGACCGTGCGTGCTTCTGCATCCCGTTCCATTACGACAACCACAGTGTCGCCGGGTTTGACTCCGGCAGCCTGGCACAGCGTCCTGTTGACCGGCATCATGTGCTCGCCGCCGCAGGGCATGAGCGAAGAGCGAAACGGACATCCATTGATGGTTCCCCGCACCGGCACTGTGCCCCGCGTGCCGAACATCTCGGGCACGTCAATCGGCGGATGGATCGCCGAAACCACGCCCGCTTCCTTGCCCAGAATTTTCAGACGGAACCGCAGTTTTCTCTCCGCCACTTTCAGCCTCCCAATCGCTGCTAAACTCTAACCCTGCGGGACTTCCCCGGCAATGCCGACGACAACGAGCATAACTTCGACTTCGATTCTCGCCTTGGAACCCAAGCTCGTTTCGATCCCCGGCGGCTCGTTTCTGATGGGATCCGACTCTGGCCAGGATTGCGAACGTCCCATACACCGCGTCACGGTGGACTCTTTCTTGCTTGCGATGACGCAGGTGACTAACGCCGAATATGAGCGCTTTCTGCGCGCGACATCGGCTCTGCCGCCGCCCTTCTGGCAAGATCCGAATTTCAATCACCCGCAACAGCCGGTCGCCGGTGTTTCGTGGCACGAAGCGGCTCGCTATTGCGGATGGCTGACGGCCGAAACCGGCCGGACTTTTCGCCTACCCACCGAAGCCGAATGGGAATACGCTGCGCGCGCCGGCCTCGATCAGAAATCATTTCCCTGGGGTGACGATCCGCCGCAATCGCTTCCCGGCTACGCCACGCGCTGGTGCACCGGTCCTGAGTCGGTCGCTCTCGATCTGCCCAATGCTTTCGGCCTTTACAACATGTGCGACAACGTCCACGAATGGTGCAGCGATTGGTACGATCCGAACTATTACGCCGTCTCACCCGAGCGTAATCCGCGAGGCCCGGGAGATAGTTCGCTGAAGCCTGCGCGCCGATCTTCGCGCGGAGGTTCGTGGCGCCATCACATCAAAGTTTCCCGCTGCTCGGCCCGTTCGAGCATTCCGCCCGATTTTCGATATGCCGACTACGGATTTCGGGTCGCGTGCGAGGCCTAGCCAGACAGCACTTATAATTTGTCATTCCGAACCGGCTTGAGCCGGTGAGGAATCTGCTTTTGAACGACGAAGGCAAGTCCACAAGGAATCTTATGTTCCGCGCTGATCTTCTTCAGAACAAACGCGTCCTCATCACCGGCGGCGGCACCGGCCTGGGCAAGGGCATGGCTCACCGCTTCCTGGAACTCGGCGCGCGTGTCCATATCTGCGGACGTCGCTCAGACGTCCTTGAACAGACTGCCGCCGAGCTCTCGCCCAAAGGCCCGATTCACGCCATCCCTTGCGATGTCCGCCGCCTGGATGCGGTCGAGGCCATGATGGACTCCATCTGGAGCGAGGATCCGCTCGACATTCTTGTCAACAACGCCGCGGGAAATTTCATCTCCCGCAGCGAGGATCTCTCGCCGCGCGCCTGGGAGTCCGTCATCGGCATCGTGCTCATGGGCACGCTGCACTGCACCACGGCTTGCGGACGCCGCTGGCTGGCCGGCAAACGCGCCGGCACCGTGCTGAGTATTTCGGCGACTTACGCCCCCGTAGGCTCGGCCTATGTAGTCCCTTCGGCGGTCTCCAAGGCCGGAGTCGAGGCCCTTACCCGGAGTCTGGCGGTGGAGTGGGGTGACCGCGGCATTCGCATGAATGCCATCGCGCCCGGACCGATCCCAACCCAGGGAGCGTTTTCCCGCTTGATGCCGGATCCGAAGCTCGAATCGGTCGCGCTCGATCGCAATCCGCTCCATCGTTTTGGCACTGTCGAGGAACTGGCCAATCTCGCTGCGTTTCTCGTCAGCGACGGCTCGGCCTACGTCAACGGTGAAGTCATTCGCATGGATGGAGGCGAGTTCCTGCAAGGCGCGGGCGAGTTCAGCGATCTTGGCCGCCTTTTGAAGGATGAAGACTGGCAGGCCCTGAAACCGCGCAAGGCCAGCAAACCGGAGTGAGGCAAGAACTCGCGATGCGTTCCAGGTTATCAGGACAAATCCGCAGGAGACATCAGATGAAAGCCCACTTCGTTCATACGATTCTGGCGGGCGCGTTGTTTGCATCACTATCAATAATTCCGAATGCAGAAGCGCAACAGCAGCCCGAGGTCGAGCCTTCAGCGGCGCCCGTGCCCTCGCAGATTCTCAGGGCGAAAAAAGTCTTTGTCGTGAGCGCCATGGGCGACCGCGATCCCCGCATCGCCAAATATATTGGCGGGCCGGACGGCATCTATAACCAGTTCTATGCCGACGTCAAGAGCTCCGGGCGCTTCGAATTAGTTTCCGCTCCCGCCGATGCGGACCTGGTCTTGCAAGTCACTCTGGGCCTTTCCCCGGTCATCGGTTATGCCGGATTCAAGCTGTCCATTCTGGATCCGAAAACTAACATTCTGCTTTGGACGATCTCCGAACCGATTGACCCGGCGATCCTGGCCAAGAACGCTCGCAAGAATATAGCCCAATCCCTCTCGCGGCTGGCCGATGACGTCAAGACGGTGAGTTCCGGTCCCGGCGCGACCGCGATGCGAACCGCTCCTTAGCTCAAGCCTTCCGCGGGGATTTCTGGCAGAATCCTTCAGCCCCTCCTTTATGCGGGCAGCCATGGGATATACCCGCCGCAAAATCCGCAGTATTAATCGGTCTTTTTTTCTCGCGGGCCTGGTTTTCGCCGGTTGGGGACTGGCTTGCGCCTGGCTGGGATGGCCGCACGCATTTCACCACGGCAGCGCCGTCGCCTTTGCGCTGTTCCTCCTGGCCGCTTTGTTCTTCGTCTCGTTTCCTATGATCTGGGCGCGGTATCCGGAAAAACATCCGGTGAACCATGAGCTGCACCGCTACGGCCGAGTCGCCGAGGTTTCAGCGCGGCTCGACGCGGAAATGGCCGGACGCGTCGGGATCTCGGGTCCCTTCCGCTTTACGCCGAGTTTTCTGGTTTACGACTCAGGGCACGAATTTCAAATCGTGCCCTGCGATCAGATCGCCTCGGCAGAAATCGAGAAGGCCGGTGACGACGTTGCCGCCGCACTCGTCATCCGCACTCGTAACGGCCGCCGCCGGCAATGGTATCCGGGTTGGATGATGGGCCGGTTCAATCCGGAAGAAGCGCTGGCAAGAATCCGTGCGGCGGCGCATCTCGATCAAGCGGCGTCCCCATCGCGTGAAGCCGGCAAGGAATCGGCGTGAAGAATGGCCGGCGAGCTGTGCCTATTTCTCATCCTTGGGCATGACCAGGGCCTTCAGAACCAGATTGACCAGGCTCAGCACGATCGCGCCGATAAACGCCGCCAGAAACCCGCGCACGTGAAAATCAGGTGACAGCAGGGCCGAAGCCAGCTCCAGCATCAGGGCGTTGATGACCAGCCAAAACAGCCCCAGCGTCAGGAGCGTGAGAGGAAAGGTGAGAATCTTCAGGACCAACCCAAGCGTTGCATTGATGAATCCGATCACCAGCGCGGCGATCAGTGCCGCCACCGCGCCCCGCACGGTTATTCCGATCCCCAGTTGCCCGACCACCCAGACCGCGATCGCGCTCAAAACCCAGTTCAGAAGCAGCCGCATGCTCTTTCTCCAGTGAAAGAGACACTATAGGCGCGAAAGCCGCTGCTTGTCATTTCGAGCCAGATTTCGAGTTGAAAAACCCGACTGCCAACGTTTTCTGCCGCTCTCGCCGGGTTAGCGTTTCGCCGCGATAATCGGGGCTTTCACGCCTTCTGTGCCGGTCGGCATGGTAGCGACCTTCGCCATCGTCGGTGCTGGGCCGGCAACTGGCGCGGGCTGCCCACCGGTCAGGCCGAGAGCCTTGCGCACTTCGGCCTCGATTTTGGCCGCGATGTCTTTGTTGTCCTTGAGGAACTGGCGGGCATTTTCGCGGCCCTGGCCGACGCGCTCGCCCTTGTAACTGAACCAGGAGCCGGACTTTTCGAGAACATTGTTATTGGCCGCCAGGTCGAGCAGATCGCCTTCGCGCGAAATGCCTTCGCCATAAAGAATATCGAACTCGGCTTCGCGGAACGGGGCAGCAACTTTGTTCTTTACGACTTTCACCCGGGTACGCGAGCCGGTGACGATATCGCCTTCCTTGATGGCGGCGATGCGGCGAATATCAATTCGCACCGAGGAATAGAATTTCAGCGCCCGGCCGCCGGTGGTGGTCTCCGGGTTGCCGAACATCACGCCGATTTTTTCGCGGATTTGATTAATAAAGATCAGGCAGGTGCGCGACTTCGAGACCGTTCCCGTCAGCTTGCGCAGCGCCTGCGACATCAACCGCGCCTGCAAGCCCATGTGGCTGTCGCCCATTTCGCCGTCGAGTTCCGCCTTGGGCACGAGAGCGGCCACCGAATCCACGACCAGCACATCAATCGCATTCGAGCGCACCAGCGCTTCGGTGATTTCGAGCGCCTGCTCGCCGTAGTCAGGTTGTGAAACCAGAAGATTCTCCACGTCCACGCCGAGTTTCTTGGCGTAACCGGGATCGAGGGCGTGCTCGGCATCCACAAACGCCGCCATGCCGCCGGTTTTTTGCGCCTCGGCGATCACTTGCAGCGTAATCGTCGTTTTGCCGGAAGACTCCGGGCCGAACACTTCCACCACGCGGCCGCGGGGAAATCCACCCACGCCCAGCGCGGCGTCGAACGAGATCGCGCCGGTCGAAATCACCGAGATGGGGACGATCGCTTCCTTCGACCCCAGGCGCATGATCGAGCCTTTGCCGAATTGTTTTTCGATTTGCGATACCGCCAGGTCAATCGCCTTGCCGCGCTCATCCGCCATGGTGGCTCCTTAGGAAGTGCAAATGATCTGGCCGGATTATACATAGATATTGAAGCGAAGAAAAGGCGAATCTAGATAATTAACGGTGGAAAACGTCCCGAAATGGGCAGGAAAGCAGGGTTGCTCACGCCAAACAATCACCTCTGCAGCAAGTCTACCGGTGCCGTCACATCGTGCACCCGAAAATACTTCGCCAGCGCCGGATACTTCCTCGCCACGGCCTCATGCATCGCATAGGCCACGTTGCGATAGGAAACATGCCCGGCCGGCGTAGTGCGCAGTTCGGAGATGTAGACGGCCTCGGCGAAATCCATCTTGAACAGCGCCCGCTTCTTGAACGCCAGCGGAATCGCGTACTGCGAATTCTCTTCTGCTTCGGGGTTCTTACGCGCCGCCAGATTCTCGACCGCCGCCTGCACGCGCCGCATGGCTGCCTCAAAGCGCGGACGCACGCCCGCGTCTTCAAGATCGAGCAACATTTCGTAGCCGTGCTGCGTGGTCGCCGCCTGCATGACCTGAATGCAGCGGCGATGCCGGTGCATGTCGCGGAAGCCGCCGGTATCCATGAGAATGTCGAAGCGGAACTGCTGCCCGGCGCGGAATCCGCGCAGCATTTCGTCGTGCTTGCCGCGGTGCCGCAGGCCGAGATCAATGATTTCGCGGCGGTGGCGCTCGCCCGCGACCTGCACTGCCTGCCGAATCTGGCGATAAGAGTGATGCGAGTGTTCATAGAGCAGCGTGGTCGCGATCTCGACTTCGAGCGGTTCTTCGTCGAGCAAGTCCACGATAGCCTTCGACGGCGCGAGCTGTTCATGCGCCATCAGTTCGCGGGCCGCCTGGCGCAACTCGCGCCGCGTGGCCATTTCATACTCGTTCGGATCGGCATACTTCACCAGCGTGGGCGCGACCCGCACCTCGCGCAGCAACTCTGCTTCGGCCCGCGCGCCCAGTTCCGGATTCACCGCCCGAATCTCCTCGACTAACGCGCGCAGCGAGTCGGCATTCACGTTGTAGGCCGCGCCGGTCGCAGCCTTCTTGAGCGACTCGCCCAGCGTTCGCACTTCTCTGTGGGTATGCGAAAGCAGATGCGCCACCTGGTTTTCGAGGGTACGCGCGTTCACGATCTCGCCGAGCGATGTATTTGTCGCCAAGGGGAGCAGATAGCGCGTGATATCGAACGAACGTGCTTTCAGCGTGCGCTCGTAGGTCTCCTGCTTCATGTCCGCCGGCTTGGGCGTGATGCTGATCAGGTAGTCGGTCATTACCGCCGACAGCGCTTCATACTCGGCGAACAGGAAATCGAGCGTGTCACGGTAGAGCTTGCGGGCATCCTCGTCAGAACCAAAATCGGGAACGAAGTAGCCGCTTTTCTTGAAATCCTGATAACGCGTGGATCGCTCCTGACCGTCCCAGCGCTGCTCGTCTGCCAATTCGATCGCCGCTAGAATTGAAAGCCGCTCAATCGCCAGCGCGATGTGCGCCAGGTCGGCGATCGAGCGATGCCCGTACTGAAAATAAAAAGTGTTGAGAAACTTCTCCGCCTTCTGCGAGCTGATTTCGCGCAGCGACTCCTTCATGGAAAGAGCCGAGCGCGAATATTTCGCCATGGCGTAGGCCTGAATCTCCGGCTCCACGCCGAACACGGCAAAGACCTCGGTCGAAGGCTCGGCGGGCGCGGGTTTTTCGGCCACCGGCGCGGATTCCGCCGAGGCCCTCTGCGTGGACCGGTGTCCCGCGCTGATCGAAACCACGCTATCCGGAGAAGAATTCTTGTTGGGAGGTTCGGGCATCACGATCACATCATTCTTTACAGTCTGAGCCATGGGAGTGTTGGCATGGTAATTGGCAATGCTGCGGGTGCGCAATCGTTAGACAAGTGGCAACTGCGGTGCATGGCATTCCACTTCTAGAGCTGCCTGAAAACACGGCCCCAAGTAGCCATCGCCGCGTATAATGCTGCGTTCTAACGCGTTCAAATCGATAAGGTAACCGGAGAAACTTCATGTCTCTATCGGGACACGTCGCGTTGGTCACCGGCGCCTCGCAAGGCATTGGGCGAACTTGCGCGCTCAGACTGGCAAGAGATGGCGCAACCGTCGCCGTCGCGGCGCGCAATCAGGAAAAGTTGAACGAGTTGGTGAGCGAAATCAAAGGCGCGGGCGGCCAAGCGGCTGCATTCAGGCTCGACGTTGCCGATGAAGAGCAGGTCAAAGCCGCGGTCAAAGCGGCGATCGCTCAGTTCGGCAAGATAGACATCCTGGTCAACAACGCCGGAATCACCCGCGACCAGCTTGTGATGCGCATGAAGCGCGCGGACTGGGATGCGGTCTTGCAGACGAATCTGACTTCCGCCTATCTATGCATTCAGCAAGTCATTCCCTCGATGCTCAAGCAGCGCTGGGGGCGCATCGTCAACATTACCAGCGTTTTCGGACAGATGGGGCAGGCCGGACAGGCGAATTACGCGGCATCGAAGGCCGGATTGATCGGCCTGACGATGGCGATCGCCCGCGAAGTCGGTTCGCGCAGCATTACGTGCAACGCGGTCGCGCCGGGATTCATCGAAACTGCCATGACGGCCACGCTGGGCGATGAGTTCAAACAAGGCGCCGTGAAGCAAATTCCGCTGGGACGGGTCGGTACGCCGGATGATGTGGCCAGTGCCGTGGCGTTTCTGGCTTCCGATGAGGCTTCATACATTACAGGCCACGTGCTCAACGTGAACGGCGGCATGCTGATGGGAT
>Ga0070733_10002719_pt1 | contig 12353 bp, 12 predicted proteins | sample Coa_R1_9_FD_66450 | JGI IMG/M metagenome (GOLD analysis project Ga0070733, IMG submission 66450) | Surface soil microbial communities from Centralia Pennsylvania, which are recovering from an underground coalmine fire - Coalmine... | ecosystem: Environmental > Terrestrial > Soil > Unclassified ... | reverse complement strand
GCTCCAGTATTTCCTTGCCCAACTTGTTGTATCCCCTCAAGGCGTGTCTGTTGTAGAACTGGTTGGTCCGGTAGGTGTTCGGTGCACGTCCCAACTCTTCAGCCTTGGACATCAACTCAGAGACAAGCTCAGGTGTGACTTCGCCCCCTTTGCTTGGAACGACTGTCAAATCAGCGCCGAGAGCCTTCATGGCGTTCCTCTTCTCTTCTGACACTGCGTCTGAAGTGACAATCTTCAGACGATAACCCTTGACAGAGCACACGAATGCAAGCGACGAGCCCGTGCTCCCCCCTGTGTATTCGATGACTGTGTAGCCGGGCTTCAGCAGCCCTTCGTTTTCGGCGCCTTCGACCATGGCAAGCGCCATCCTGTCCTTGTAACTGCCCGTGGGATTGTAGTACTCGAGTTTGATGAAGACGTCTGAGGCTGATCGCTTGGCGACCCTGCTTAGCCTGACCAACGGGGTATTGCCAATTGCCTCGAGCGCAGTATTCTTGATATCCAAATTCGACGTTTCTCCCCGGGATGCACCCCTGCAGGGAGAAGAGACAGGAGATATGAGTTCTATCTATCAATCATGCCTGCAATCGGCAGTACGCTGGGACTCAGGACTGGGTTTGGTTTGGTATCGGAAGTATCGGCGACCCCGAGCCCTTCACATCGCTTTGAACACTACGCGTAGAGTAAGTCCCACCCCGGCACTACGTATTGTTCTCAAAGCGCTGAGTTTATACTGACTCTGGCTCCTCGTATCCGAAGATATGAACAAGGATGTCAAAGTCGAAGTTGCGATGCTGATCCGCAGACCCGTCTCCGAAGTGTTCGAAGCTTTTGTCAATCCAGAGATCACAACCAAGTTCTGGTTTACGAAGAGCAACGGCAGGCTGGAAGTCGGGAAGAAGGTCGTGTGGGAGTGGGAGATGTACGGCGCCTCTACACAAGTCGACGTAAGGGAAATCGAGAAGGACAGGCGCATCTTGATTGGGTGGTCCGGCTACAAAGGCCCTGAGACTGTGGAGTGGACCTTCACGCCCTTCGGGAACAACGCAACCTACGTCAGCATCGCGAATTCAGGGTTCAGCGGGGAAGAAGACGATATTCTCCTTCAAGCACTTGATTCGAAAGGAGGATTCACCTGGGTACTTGGGGGCCTGAAGGCGTATTTGGAGCACAACGTGCGGTTGAACTTGGTTGCCGATGCCCATCCCAAAGGGCTCGAGGAAGTTCAAAGAGACTTGAAGTAAGACGCGGGCGTGACTAGAAGCAATCCCTAATCAAAGGAATCCCTGGGGAGTCTTGTGGTCGGACCCCAGCGGCCTGCCATTCCAGACTAGAACTAGAGTCTGCCGTGAGAACTTGGTAGATGTCTCAAGTCCCAGCCCCCCGCACGTTCCTTACAGTCGTAAGGGTCTCGAACTCTTTGGCATGAATTGAACTGGAGAATCGCACTGAGTGTTCACATCGCTAGTCGTATATCTTCATTCACCACAGCGAACCGAGATGTCAAAGCGCGTTCTCGTTGTTGCAGTGCTGGGCATAATACTCTTCCTTTTCTTAGTCTCGTTCGTTCCTCGTCCGCAATCAGTTTGCCATCCGGGTCAGCTCTGCCCCTTCCCTGTCCACCCGCAGGAATACCAGTCGGTAACCTATGCTGTCTTTGGTGTCGGGGCAACCTACGTCACTGATGGATGGTACGGTTGGGGTACCCCACCAGCTCAGTACTGAATGTGCCGTAACCCCTTTTCCTATGCTGGGACTCTAGCCCACTCATGTTTCTGGGAATCCCCCCCACTTCTAACCGGATGGGATGGACCTAGCAGGAAAACGATTGGCTGAATCTTTCGCCCTAGCTCGGCTTCAAGTCGAGCCGCCAAACGTTGACGTGCAGATGCCTTCCGCTTCCGGGCGGGTATTCGGAATCCACCTCCTTTGTGAGAACGAACCCAAGCTTTCTGCAGATGGCGTTCGACGGGGCGTTGTTCACGGAGGGGTAGGCGAACAGATACCTGCGATCTAGCTTGGTGACCTGGGCCGCCAGCTTTCTAACCGCCGCGGTTGCGATTCCCTTACTCTGGAATTCGGGCAGCACGAACCAGCCCGTCTCCCATCCCTTCTGTCCGTCCTGTTCCGCCTCCCAGTATCCGACATTGCCGACGGGAGCGTTCTCCAAGCCCGTGGTGATGGTGTACATGCAGCCAGCATGCTTGTCCGCAGACATCGCGAGGAACACCTTGTGACGCTTCTGCAGCTTCTCAAAGCTCTCCGGCCCGTTGAGGTGCACCATCTGGGTCGGGTCCCCAAGCGTCTTCTCCAGCACCCACATGTCGCCTTCGGCATAGGGACGGATCTCGACTGTTCCAGGTGAGTTCGAAATGGAGTGATCCGACATGCAACTTTCAACAGGGCGAACTGCCTTTATTGGTTTGCAGTCTCCGTTCCCCGATGGGAAAGAGGAGGAACGTCCAGCCGAGAGATTACGTCGCCAGGAATCGCTTCGTCTGGGACAAGTTGGCGAAGGAGTACGCGGAGACTGCGCGCCAATCCTGGGAACAGAAGGAGCCGAGCTGGGGGATTTGGAACATCCCCGAACGCGTGGTGCACCTTCTCCCAAAGGACCTCCGGGGCCTCGATGCGATTGAGCTTGGTTGCGGCACTGCCTACGTTTCCTCTTGGCTTTCCCGACGCGGCGCGAAAGTCACTGCGATCGACAACTCAGAAGAGCAGCTCAAGACCGCCCGCGCGATGCAGATGGAGCACGGCATCTCCTTCCCTCTGATACATGGTAACGCGGAAGATGTGCCGCGCCCCGATGCTTCTTTCGATTTTGCGATAAGTGAGTACGGGGCCAGCCTCTGGTGCGACCCCTACAGGTGGATCCCTGAGGCTTCCAGACTCCTTCGACCAGGAGGGAAGCTGGCCTTCCTCAGCAGTGGGAACATATTGATGCTTTGTGCGAACGATGACGAGGACATCCCGGCTTCGCCGACCCTGGTAAGGGACTACTTTGGAATGCACCGTTTCGAATTCCCAGACAGCGACGGAGCGGTCGAGTTCCACCTGGGCTATGGCGATTGGATCCGTCTCCTGAGGGCGAATTCTTTCGAAATAGAGACTCTGATTGAGCTGCGGCCCCGGAAGGGCGCCAGTACGCGGTATCCCTTCGTAAAGTCCGACTGGGCCCGCCGGTGGCCCTCCGAAGAAGCCTGGGTCGCTCGGAAGAAAGACTGAGTAGACCGAAAGCAAGACGCTTTGCGTGTTTAGTGGATTAAGAGGTTCGCGCTGAGCAGCATTACCAGGACGAGATACCCCACAGATACCCAGGCAGCATTTGGAAGGCCTCCGTTCCTCCTCGCCCGGTACTGGTAGGAAAGGATGGCGAAGGCGAGCAGGTCGACGCTCAGAAACAGTGCGAATGTGTCGGTCTGAGGCTGCGTCGTCGGGCTGAGCAGCCAGAGGACCAGCGCGGCAGTGACCTGGAGGGCCACAAGCATGATGACCTGGAGGCGGATGAACATAGAGCCTGCGAAGAACCCGCTACTCATTGTTCAGGCCCCTCTCGAAGATAGACACGCGTCTGCGTATGCTACCGGTCTTGAAGTCCAAGCGGTAGGTGAGGTACGCGCTCCCCAGGACCACCAGCCCGAGCGCGGTCAAGGACCCGGCGAAGGTCAAGAGAGTGGTCACGGACCAATCTCCCATGGCCACCGCCACGACTGTGTTGAGGGCTCCCCCTATCGAAAGAGCGCCCGCTGCGACCAGACCCACGAAAGCGGCTCCGTTTCTAAGCTCCGTGTGCGACACGAGGTTGGCCGCCCCCGTCGGGAGCCGTGACCTCGCCCTGGAGTACATCAGCCTGTAGGTCAGGATCGAGCCGATGGAAATCAGCAGCGCTGTTCCTCCAATCACCAGCGCCGCCTGCTCTACCGGTATGGTCTCGCCTGGAGTGATGAGCCCCCAATATGAGAGGACTGCCACTTCGCCCGCGAAGACAAGGCCGAGTGTGATGTAGATCGGCCTCCGGGAGATCTCCTTTGACTTGCCTCGGTCGATGAACGGAAGGAGTATGAGCGCCAGGAACACGACTGTGATCAAGGAGAGGGCAGTAGCCAGGCCGGTCTGTCCCTCGAAGATGGAGACCTTCAGGACCTGGTAGATCCAGAGGAAGTACCAGTCGGGCTGTGGGGTGTACTGAGAGGCCGCTAGTGGAGTGTACTCAGGAGGCAGCGCCAGAGGGAACAGCGCCGAAATCAGCAGCATGCCCGTGCCGAACAGAAGGGAGAGCTCGAAGAGATACATCGTGACGTCGGGGAAGATCGGGAGCAGCTTGCGCTTCGTGGCGGGCGGGCCCGAGGCGGGCTCGGCAATCCCATGCGACTCGAGCATGTACATCTTCACCACGAGGAGGATCAGCAGGGCAGCGGGGAGGATCACTATGTGCAGGTCGAAGAACCTTAGGAGCTCGGCGGCGTCTCCTCCGCTCCCAACTATCAAGAACGTCAGCAGAGAGGAAATCGGCTGAGGGAGCGCGCTGACCATCCCAACTCCGACGTCGGTCGCTGACTTCGACACCACGGTCCATGGGAGCAGGTAGCCTGTGAATCCGAACCCGAGGGTCACGAAACCCATGAGCATGCCGACCAGCCACATCGCTTCCCTGGGCTTCTTGTGCACCGAGACGAAGTACCCTCTCATCATGTGCATGAAGGCCAGCATTATCATCGCATAGGCCGTGTAGAGATGGACTGTCTCGAGGAACCTGCCGTTGTTGACGGTCTGGAAGATGAACTGGGTGGATGAATAGGCCTGTGTGGGACTCGGGATGTAGTAGAGCATCATTATCATCCCGGTGACTCCTTGAATCACAAAGGCGACGACTGTCAGGGCCCCGAGCCAGTAGAATGGGTTGAGAGCGAATTCAGGGACAGGTCGGAGGAAAGGGTGGGAGAGACCGAACCTTGCGTCGATCCATCCAATCAGGCGGCCGGTGACTCCCTTGCGCTCTGCCAACTACACCACCTTCACTATGTCCCCGTCACCAGGTTACCGCCCTGCAGGTCGTTGGTGACGTCACTGGAGCCCGTGTTGTGGCCGAATATTGAAGGCGGCGACATCCCGGTGGCGAAGATGTTCCCTGAGCCGTCAACTTCGAGCGTCACCTGCGGCTCGGGGCGGGGCGCTGGCCCTCCAATCACCTTGGCAGCGTTGGTCAGATCGAAAATGCTTCCGTGGCAGGGGCAGTAGCCCACCGGCTCCTGCGCCACATAGGATTTGTTGACCGCCGGAGATTCTCCCTTAGGGACGAACCCCCAGATGCACCCGAGATGCTGGCAGACCTGGCTGAAGGCGACTATGTCTCCATCGGGGCCGACACCGTTCGCCGCCTTCTGACCGAGCTTTACCAGTATGTTCGGTGTGTTGTCGAGAGGATAATTGAAAATCACAGCTGCCCCTCCGGCCAGCTCGCCAAGGGATGATACCTTGACCTTGGGGAACGACGTCGGCGTCGTGTTGGCTGGCACGACTGGGATTACGACTGACTTCATCACGGAGGCGATTCCGACTACTGCGAGCGCCGCGGACACGCTCGCCGCTACTTTCAGGAAATCTCTCTTCGATTGGTCAGCAGGTTGTTCGTCGTTAGGTTTCTCTGAGACTTCTTCGTGGGTCACGCCGCCGGGGTCACCTCTCCTGGCAAGGCGCACTCAGCTTATTAGCTCGCCGCCAGCGAACCGGTCATCCAACCCGTCGTCGACATCGCCGCGTCACCGCAGGCGGTGAGGCAGAACCAGGTGAATGATCCTGCGTGAGTGATTTTGAACGTGGCCACGACCGTCGAGCTCAGCGGGACGGGGATGTTCAGCCCCAAGCTCGGCACTGAGAATGTGTGGGCGACGCTGTCGGCGGGAACGGTTGACGTTGTTTCCCCGCCCTTGATTACGATGCCGTTGGGACCCTGAGTTGAGTTGATGTTGTCGTTGGAGGCGAAGGTGATGGTCCCTCCTGTGGTCCCGGAAACAACGTTGATACCTGACTGGACGAAGCTGGCATTGCCGTCGTCGTAGTTGACTATGGTCAGCTGGATCGTCCTGTTCACTGGGACGGCGATGTTGCCGGCTGATTCGAGCCCGTGAGGCCCGAGGACGAAGTAGGCAGGCTGGTCAGCTGCAGAGGAGTTGAAGACGCTCCCCGTGGCAATCACCAATGTAATGTCAAATGGTGCGGAGGCGTTGACAACTGTGGTGGTGGCTGTTGTCGTGGTGCCGACCGACCCTCCCCTTGAAAGGGCCGTGCCTGCGCCGAATCCTCCTAGGACAAGTGCGAGGGCAAGGACAGCGACTGTTAATCCACCGACCAGATTAGACGCCATCGTGACTAACAGGTTAGGGGCAAATTGAGGATATAAGCGGGCCTGACGATTCTCAAGTTTGAAAATCGGGCCCTTCGGCCTGCCTGGGCCCTTCATCGCAGACGGTTCCCGGACTTGACTAGGTTCGTCAAACAGTAAAATACCATGGTGCCTGATTTTAGGTCGGCCAGACAATATTTTGGGCGAAGCTCAGAACGACCTGCTCCGACAGATATCGGATGAGTATTGGAATGCGAGGATGTCCAACGACCCGCTGTTCGCTACTGCGCTGGGAGACAGGAGGTTTGACGGCAAGCTTGCAGACATCACCAGAGGCGGCAGGAGGAGGGCCAGTGATGAGTACAAGGCAATGCTGAGCAGAGCCGAGAAAGTCGAAGCGGGGAAGCTCACTGAGGAAGACAGACTCACACTCAACGCCCTGGTCGAAGACATCAGGTCGATGGTCGACTTCGACGCCTGCGGGCTCGACGACTGGGTCGTCGACCCTCTGCGAGGTCCCCAGGTCGAATTCATGAACGTGGAATCGTATCAGCCTGTGAGAAGCCCAGAGGAAGGCGAAGCGATGGTGCGAAGGTGGAAGGCCATGGGGCCTTTCATGGCAGACCATGTTCGCAACCTGAAAGATGGGCTCGGGCTTGGGAAGGTCGCCGTGAGGGCCAGCGTGGAGAAGACGCTGGAGGAGCTCGAAGACCTTCTAGGAAAGGGGTTCTCGGAGTGGGCCATGATGCTCCCTGCGAAGGCCCCGCATGATGACTGGGACAAGCAAGCGCTCGACAGTTTCCGCAGCGGGATCGCCGATGCCACGAACGGGTCAGTCAGGCCGGAGTTCGACAAATACAGGACGTTCCTCAGAAGCGAGGTACTTCCGAGGGCGAGGCCCGACGACAAGCCCGGCATAATGCACCTTCCAAACGGAATGGAAGACTATAGGAAGCTGATCCGGGTCCGCACGTCCCTCGGCCTGGAGCCCCAGACACTTCACCAGACCGGCCTGGACGAAGTCAAGAAGATCAACGGAGAGATGGAGACACTCGGAGAGAAGGTATTCGGAACGAGGGACAGAGCCGAGATACTCAAGAGACTGCGGACCGACAAGTCGCTCTACTTCTCAAGCAGGGACGAGATAGAAGTGAAGGCCGAGGAGGCGCTAGCCAGGGCAAGGGCCACAATTTCAAAATGGTTCGGCCGACTCCCCAGGGCCGACTGTGAAGTCGTAAGGATGAAGGAGCACGAAGAGAAGAACTCCACCATCGCCTACTACATGCCTCCTGCCTCAGACGGTTCGAGGCCGGGGCGATACTACATCAACACCTACGCTCCGGAAACCAGGCCAAAGTACGAGGCCGAGGCCCTAGCCTATCACGAGTCCATCCCCGGACACCATCTGCAGATCGCGATCGCTCAGGAACTGGAGGGTGTCCCGGAGTTCAGGAAGAATAGTGGGGTAACCGCGTTCATCGAAGGGTGGGGGCTCTACTCGGAAAGGCTGTCGGACGAGATGGGCTTGTATTCCTCGGATCTGGACAGGTTGGGCATTCTTTCATACGATTCATGGAGAGCCTGCAGGCTCGTCGTCGACACGGGTATGCACGCCATGGGATGGAGTAGGGAAGCCGCCATCGAATACATGTTCCAGAACTCGGCGCTTGCGAGGAACAACATAGTGAACGAGGTTGACAGGTACATCGTCTGGCCGGGCCAGGCCCTGGCGTACAAGACGGGCCAGCTCGAAATCCTGAGGCTCAGGAACGAGGCGAAGTCCAAGATGGGGAAGCGGTTCGAAATCCAGAAGTTCCACGACGCGGTACTGTGCAACGGGGCGGTCCCCCTGGAGACCCTCAGGCTCGTGGTTGGGAGGTACGCGTCAGCATGAGCTCTCAGGCGGAGAAGGCAGAGCTGTTCCGTTCGCTCCACAGGGGCGGACGGATACTTGTCCTCCCCAACGCCTGGGACGTCCCCAGCGCCAGGGTCTTCGAAGATTCGGGTTTCAAGGCGGTGGCTACGTCAAGCGCCGGGATGATGGTGTCCCTAGGCTACCAGGACGGAGAGGCCATTCCCAGACGCGAGTTCATGCAGGGAGTGAAGAGGATCGCGGGCGCGCTGGGGGTTCCATTGAGCGCGGATGTGGTTGCAGGGTTCGGCGGCGGGCCTGCCGGGGTCGAGCGGACAGTGAAGGAAGTTGTGAAAGCAGGAGCCGTCGGAATAAACATCGAAGACTTCGTGCACCTGACAAAGACTCTGATGCCCTTGGAGGAACAGGTCAGGAAGCTGAAGTCTCTGGTGAAGCTTAGGGACTCTTCAAAGGTCAGGTTTGTGATAAACGCAAGGACCGACGCCTTCAGGTTCGGCAAGGGCGGGGAAGAAGAAAGGCTCGAGGAGGCGATACGAAGAGGGAAGGCCTACAGGGACTTGGGGGCGGACTGCGTCTATCCCATGGGCCTCGTAGACTCTGCTTCGATCTCCGAGTTCGTTCGCGCCCTCGGATTCCCGGTCAACGTCATGGTGAGAAAGGGACTCCCTCCGGTGCGAGAACTCGAGGGTCTCGGGGTCGCCAGGGTCAGCTTCGGCCCGAGCGCGTCCTATGCGGCGATGGGCCTGCTCAGGCGCGCCTCCGAGGAGGTCATGAAGGAAGGGACCTACTCGCTGCTCACCGAAGGTGCGGTCTCCTTCGACGAATTGAACTCGCTCGCCGTGCCGAAGAAACCATAGTCAGATGAGGGTCACACCTTCACTCCGAGCACGCGCTCGATTATGTCAGAGAGCGTGATCATGCCGACCATCTTCTCTCCGTTGAACACGAAGGCGATGGTCGTGCCTGCGTCCTGCATCTTGTCAATCACAGTGGCGAGGCCTTCCTCGTCCGACACTTTCGCGGGTTGAATCATGTAGTCGTGTATGCCAGAGTCGAGGAGGTCGCGCGAGATCGCCTTCGAAATAGACCTGAAGGTGACGGCGCCGATGTACAGCTTCTTCTCAGCGTCGTAGACTGGCATCCTCGGGTGGTTCGTGGTCCCCATGGCCTTGATGGCATCGAAGATCGTGGCCTTGCTGTCGATTGAAACAATCTCGTCAGCCGGAGTGATTATGTCTCCCGCGCTGTTCTTGGACGAAGCCAATGCGGTCCTGAGGAGCCTCCCGGCGTCAGGCTCGATGTGGCCTGACTTCTCTAGCATTGTGACCACGTCTTCGAATTCCGAGGCGAGGTCCACCACCTTGTATCCGGGCTTGCCTACGAGCCGCTCAGAGAGGGCACGGGCGAACCTGGTCAGGGGGACGGCAACGGGGGCGAGGAGATCCATGACGAGCTTCGTAGAGGGCGCCAGGAATATCGACATCCTCAGCGCGTTCTCGATCCCGATGGCCTTTGGGAGGAGGTAGAGCAGGGTCATTATGACGAACGACCCGCCTATCGCACTGTACAACCAGCCCACGGGGCCGAAGACGTCTGCGAGGATCAACCCGATGGAAGTAGCCAGGACAACGTTCGAGAAGGTGTCGACGAACGTGGTGACGCTGACCAGCCTTGTCTTCTCGTTGACTATTTCGAGGGCCTGTGAAGCCCTCGTGGAACCGCTCTTGATCGACTGGCCGAGCGAAAAGGGCCTGAGAGTCAGGTATGTGGCTTCCACAATCGAAGACCAGAAGGAAACGAAGATCGAAGCGGCGAGAGATACGTAGACTACCAGTGGGACTATGGCTCGATTCCCTCCAGGGCACAGGGCTCTTCAGGTGACAACGGTGCCTATCTTCTCGCCGTGGACTGCTTTCAGGACCCCCCTGGGATCGGCCCCGTTCAGGACGACGAGTCTTATTCTCAGGTCGAAGAGTTGGTCGACTGCGACCGGGTCTATGATGCTGTGAATCCCTGGCCTGTGGGTTCCTCCAAGGATTTGTTTCATCTTCTCGTAGGTGATCTTGTCCAGCTTCTTCGCCTTCTTGTTCGTTCGCGGGTCTTCGGTGTAGATTCCATCCTGGTCGGAGGCCTTCACCATCAGGTCCGCCCTCCACCTCTGAGCCACCAGCGCGGCGACTGTGTCGGTGGTAATCCCAGGTCGCAGTCCGCCCATCACCGCGACCCTGTTACGGGCCAGCCTCTGGAGCATCCCGTCGATAGAAGTTGGAACCGAGCTGACCCCGCCGAGCTTCATGGCGACGAGCCTTGCGTTGAGCCTAGAGGCGTGAATGGCGACCGTGTCCTGCTGGTATGGGGACAGGCCCATCTGGGCCGCCGACTTGATGTATTCCCTTGAGACCTGTCCTCCGCCCACTATCACGGCCACCGAGTGGCCTTCGTGGTTGAGGTCAGACACCACGTCGGCGAACTCGTTCACCCTGCTGGCCAGCGGCGGGGAGCCGAGGACTGAGCCGCCGATTCTGAGGACTGTCTTCAACCGGATACACCTTTCCTGGGTTTATACGCGAGAGGTTTTATAAATGGGTAAGGGAGTTTTCTGATTGTTCGTTGTCCGCTGCCTCAAGGCCGGCCGTTTCTTCGTCCTGACGTACAGGTAACTCCGCATTGTCTACAAAAACCGATTCTGTTAGGCTATACAAGGTAAGGAAGCTCATCTCCGAGCTGAGCAGCAAGGAGGGAAGAGGGACCGAGCTGGTCTCTCTGTATGTGCCTCCCAAGAAGCCTGTGCACGAGGTCATCGCGAACCTCAGAGAGGAGTGGGGGACCGCTGGGAACATCAAGTCTGATACCACGAGGAACCACGTCCAGGACGCCCTCACGAAGACGATGCAGCGGCTCAAGCTGTACAGGACTCCTCCAGACACCGGGCTCGTCATCTTTGCAGGGGCACTTCCGACCAACGGCCTCGGGAGCGAAGTGGTCAACGTATACGAGATAGTCCCCCCAAAGCCGGTCACCGCATACCTCTACCAGTGCGACGATCACTTCCACGTCGAGTGGCTGAAGGACATGCTGAGGGAGGAGAAGGTCTTCGGGATCCTGGTGATAGATTCGAGCGACACAGGAATGGGAATACTCAGCGGGGACAGGCTGGAGATAGCCGACGTGATGACGTCCGGCATCTCAGGCAAGACGAGGAAGGGGGGACAGTCTGCTAGGAGATACGAGAGGGGACGGGAGATGGAGCTGACCTATTACTTCCACAGGGTTGCCGAGCATGCGACAAGGGTCTTCATCGACAGCGGAAAGGTGACCGGCATGCTTGTCGGCGGACCTGGCCCCACCAAGGACGAGTTCCTCAAAGGAGGATATCTGCACTACGAGCTTCAGAACAAGGTCCTGGCAGTCCTCGACCTCGGCTATTCCGGGAGGGAAGGAGTCAGGGAACTGGTGGAGAAGGCAGGAGACATCCTCAAGGACGTGAGGCTCGTCGAGGAGAAGAAGCTGGTCCAGAAGTTCCTCGCGGAGGTGAACAAGCAGGGCGGGCTCGCTGTCTACGGGCTCCCGAGGGTATTCGACGCCCTGCAGAAAGCCAGCACAGACGTGGTGCTCGTGTCGGACGATTTTGACACTGTGAGGCTCGAAGCCCGGTGCAAGAAGTGTGGGACAGTGAAGACCCAGATGGTTCAGACCCCCAAGAAGGTCCTGGAGAAGCAGGAGATGACGTCCACCCCATGCACTTCGTGCGGCGCCGTGGACTACGACATCTCGGAGCGGGACCTGGTGGACGTCCTTGAGGAGATGGCGTTCCAGGTGAACTCGAAGGTCGAAGTGATATCTTCGGGGACGGAGGAGGGAAACATGTTCAAGTCGTTCGGCGGCGTCGCGGCGATTCTGAGATACCGCAGCTAGCTCTCCTTCGGCACAACCAATGTTTTTGATGTAGGGCACATGAGGTCGGGAAAGAGCGCATGAGCGAGCCACCCGTCGAGGGGACCCCAACACCTCCACCAGCCCCTGCACAAGGACGCCCTGACAAGCCTACGAGAGGCATGGTGGACGCCGAGCTCAAGGGGAACACACTGAGGGTCTACGTATACGCTCTCAAGAAGAGGAAGGTGGGTGTGAGGG
>Ga0070733_10002718_pt1 | contig 12356 bp, 8 predicted proteins | sample Coa_R1_9_FD_66450 | JGI IMG/M metagenome (GOLD analysis project Ga0070733, IMG submission 66450) | Surface soil microbial communities from Centralia Pennsylvania, which are recovering from an underground coalmine fire - Coalmine... | ecosystem: Environmental > Terrestrial > Soil > Unclassified ... | reverse complement strand
GCGGCGAACGCGAGGATTGCGATTGCAACCGCGAAAGCGAAAAATGCCGTGGCGCGTGTCGATTGATGGATTGAGCGATGGGTCGGGTTCACGAGATAGGTCCCTCTGGAGCCATCCCCTCACAAATCCCGGACATTTGTCAACCCATTCGCCAAATGGAGAAGACGCGCCGCGTGGTTCGAAGCAAAACGCAGAGCAGCAGGGCTGCTGCAAGGAACGTGCGCAAGGATACAGCCAAGGATTTTTTGCCGGAACAATGACAGTGATTCCGCTATTGTGCGGGCGTTACGAGAGCTGAATCTGCACCAAGCCAGGCATGGCAGACGCCGCGTCTCGCAAAAGCATACCTGCCGTACGAATACCCGTGCGGATGAACGATTTCTCGCAGTCGGCTGTCGAAGGACCCCGCATATCGCCTTCCATGTAAGCAAGTCCGGGACAGCGCGTGCAGGTTCCCAAATGCGAGCAGGAAGAGCAAGTAGGCAGGCCTTTCGCGCGAATCGAACGGACTTGCTCCAATTGCGCGGAGCCGCGCCAGATGTCAAGAAATTGCTGCCGGCGAACGTTGCCGCATGGCAGAGGGAACTGCACGCAAGGATACACGTCGCCGTACGGCGAGATGTAGCAGGCCGTGTGTCCGGCGCTGCAAGGCAAACCTTCGCGCACATCTTCATCTACTGGCGGAGGCGGAGCACAGAAGCTTTCGACGTCGCCCACCAGCTCCGCATTGTGAAACACTTCACCCAGTTCCCGCGCCGGCAAACGGAGGCGCAACACGGAAGTATTGCCGTCGATCATCGGCGTGATGGTGGGGTCGAGCGTGTAGTGCGCGCCGAACTGTGCGGCCAGCGCGCGCACACCCTCGCTGTCGCGCGAATTCCCCTGCATCAAGACGTTGGCGATGGTCACCTTCAGGCCGTGCAACTTCAACAGGCGAATCGCCGCTAGCGTCCTGTTCAGTGAACTTGGGACTTTTGTGATCGCGTCATGGACTTCGGCGCGATGCGAATAGACGCTGATTTGCACTTGTTCCACGCCGAGGGAACGGAGCCGTTTTGCTTCTTTCTCCTTGATCAGTACAGCGTTCGTTTTCAATTTCACATTGAAGTGCAGCGAGCGCGCGCACTCGATGATCTCGAAGCAATCGCGCCGCACAAACGGTTCGCCGCCGCTCAGCGTCAGATAGAAGACACCCGCATCAGCGAGCTGCCGCAAAACGTCTGCGATCTCGGCGGCCGTCATTTCGCCGCGATCGTCGTGCTCCAGATAGCAGTGCTCGCAACGCTCGTTGCACCGGTAGGTAACATCCAAGTGCACGCTCAGCGGCACGCCCAACCCCAGCGCTTTCCGGTTCAATTGCTCCATCAGGCTCATGGGTTCACCGCGGCGGCAATCGGAGCGCTTGTTTCGACGGCGGGAATCGGCAGGTCGGAGATATGCAGGATTCCATAACGGGCCAGCTCTTCGGCAAATGCCAGCGCATCGGGGTAGGCCACTTCGGGCAAAACGTCGAATTCCGCACAAACGCGCCGATTCACAATTTCAGAAAGCGAAGCGCGGCCGTCAGCGGCTTGCCATATGACGGTCGCGACTTCGCTGAGATTGAACAACCTCGAGTCCGAGGCGGACATGACGATTGTTTCCTCCCCCAGGACGCGATAAGCAACCTGGCGGCTGCGCGCAATGTATTTTTCGTTCATGCGATTCTCCCCAGCCGTTCAGCTTCCGGACGCTCGCCTCCGGCCTGAAAAACCAGCTTCGGCACGCGCACTTGCGACACAAACCGGAGCGCTGAGTCAAACACGCGCCTGAGCGGTATCGTTCATTCAAGCGCCGCCTGTCTTAGAGCCGGTCTTGTCGTTGCTAACAATCCACTAACCCCCGGGCGGAGGTGCGCTCAAACACAAGAGCGCACACGTGCTCCGCCCAAAACACCACTCAAGATCAAATTGTCCCGATAAAACGAGAGGGAGCAGCCACAAGTGTCGACTGTCATCCAAAACGGGTCAATACGGATGTCCCGTTTGCGTGTCGTTCTTGTGACTATGGATTTTGGTGTTGTGACTATGGATTTTGGGCTGTGACTGTGGTTTTTTCTGGCTGTGACTATGGGTTTTCGGATGTGATTGCGTGCTTTGCGGGCGAACTTAAGAAGGAAGCCTCTGAGCTCGGCGGCTGAAGAAGCCGTACTTGCGCAGTAGGCGAAGCGGCCGCAGCGCTAGGTATAACGGCGCGAGAGGTGCGGGTAAACGCGCTATTTCCCAGTCCTCTTCGGCCGGCATCACGGCGAGGCGAAGGGTATAGCGCCATCCGGCAAAAGCGCCCGGAAGCATGCGCCTGCGGAAATGAAACCGGCCAGCGGCGTCGAGGACGAGGACGTTGCGGCTCAGCAACCTTCGCTCTACTTCCCCTGCAAGCGCTGCGGCCCCATGGTCCGCGCGGACGCGGCGAGCGATTTCGTCCGGCAAAGGCGCATCCAGAAGATTGGATGCCAGCGCCAGGCCCAAGTGAAGCATGCGCCGCGCGCGAAAGGATTCGGCGCGCTGGATGACGGCGTCCCAATCCAGATTCGGATGTGATTGAACCATTTCCGAAATATCCGCAATCCAGGAAAGGCGCTCCCAGAAATCCTTGGATCCATGGACGCACAGGATCGGAATATTGTCTTCGACTGAAAATGTGCGGACCTCGTGACCGCCGACCATGACCGGCACCGAGCGCTGCGCAAGACCGTCAAGATCGGGAGGCACCGGAAAATGCCGCAGCGTGCGTTCCGTATGAAGCTCCACGATCACGCGGCGGCCTTCATCTCGGTAGTGGTACTCACCTGGGATGAGCGATGCCGCCGCATCCGCAGCAACGGTCCAATCGAACTTCGGGTGATAACCCAGTCCGGTCATTACCTCGTGCGCTTTCGCCATGTCGCGCTGGCGCAGCACGATGTCCAGGTCGCCGAATTCTCGCAGAGCCAGGTCGCCATACGCCTGGGCACCGAGAACGGGCCCTTTGTAAGGCAGCGTCTGGACTCCGGCGGAGTGAAAAAACTCCAGAATCTTGATCAGCTCCGCCGTCAGAAACAGGCTTCGAACCGTGTTTGCCCGGCAAGCGGCGTGCAGTTGGTCCTTTCCCGCGGAGGGCACGGAATCCGGCGCGATCGCGCGAAGCTGCCGGTCGAGCAAAGGCGTCACCGCGCTTTCGGTTGCTTCCGAAAGAAGAAGTTCCCAATCGAGCGGCCCGCGAACAATCTCCTCGATTTGCTTCGCCGCGGCGGCGGAGACGCGTGTCCTGGCGCAGAGAATAAGCAGCCGTTTTTCAGGGCACGCTGAGATCTTTGTTGAAGCAGTCATGTGGGTTCCAAAGGCTGAAAACGATTCTACGCTACCTGAAGGGCGGCACAACCGGCGAGGATTCTTGATGTGAGGTTACGAAACTGTTTCGACGGCAAGAATCTCGCGAAGTTTGGACAAGAGCGCAATCAAGGTGAAGGGTTTCTGCAGAAGTACGGCGTCGGTTTCGAGAATCCCGTGATGAACAACGGACTGATCCGTGTAACCGGACATGTAGAGGACCTTGATGCCGGGGTGCATTTTGGTGACGCGGTCGGCAAGCTCGCGCCCGCTGATTCCCGGCATCACGACGTCCGTCATCAACAAATGGATCGGCCCATCATGCATTCCAGTTAGTTCCAGGGCGGCGTGGCCATCCTCCGCTTCGATCACGGTGTAGCCGCTCATTTCCAGATATTCTCGCGCCAGTTCGCGGACGCCTTTCTCGTCTTCCACCAGCAAGATTGTCTCAGCGCCGCGAAGCAACGCGGGCGTCACGCTCCCGCGATCGCGCCCGCTTTCCGGGCGTTCTTCCTCGATCTGCGGGAGATAAACTTTGAAGCTCGTTCCGCGCCCGGGTTCGCTGTATACCCAAATGTAGCCGCCGCTCTGCTTTACAATGCCATAGACCGTCGCCAGGCCGAGGCCGGTTCCCTTTCCCTTTTCCTTTGTGGTGAAGAACGGCTCGAAAATGTGCGCTTGTGTTTCAGCATCCATCCCGCAGCCACTGTCGGTCACTGCCAGCATCACGTACTTGCCTGGCGAAAGCACCTCGGGCGGGTGCGCGTAACCTGCATCAATTTCGATGTTGGCGGTTTCAATCGTCAGCCGGCCGCCCTCGGGCATCGCGTCGCGGGCGTTGACGGCAAGATTCAAAATCACCTGCTCGATCTGGCTGCGATCGGCCTTGATCAATCCGAGATCGGGCGCGGAGGAAGCTTCCAGTGCGATGTCCTCGCCGATCAGCCTGCGCAGAATTTTTTCCATGTCCGCCACAACGCCTTGGATATTCAGGACGGTAGGCGCCAGCATTTGTTTGCGGCTGAACGCCAGCAATTGCCGCGTCAGGGATGTCGCCCGCTGCGAAGCCATCTGTATCTGTTCGGCGTTGCGCCGCAGAGGATCCTCGGACGGCAGCCGCTCTGCGAGAAGGTCGGCGTAGCCTTGAATCACCATCAGGAGATTGTTGAAGTCGTGCGCGATTCCGCCCGCCAGCCGGCCGACTGCTTCCATTTTCTGCGCCTGGCGGAGCTGCTCTTCGAGCTGTTTGCGGTCCGTGATATCCAGCGCCATGCAGATCGCGCCTTGCACGGCGCCTGCCTCGCCGCGCAACGGCTCCACGTGGCAGGCGTAGGAACCGCCTTTCCACTCGATGTGAAACGTCACTGGCTCGCCCGCAACGGCACGGCGGTGCGCCGCGACAGGCAAGAAACTACTGTCTGCCGTTTCGAAGTAGTCGAGCAGCGACATGCCCACCAATTGATTCGGCTTCAGCCCCAGGCGAGCGAGTCCGGCGCCCAGCGCCGAAGTAAAGCGGAGGTCCTTGTCCACCGCCCACAACACAGCGGGCAATTGCTCCACCAGAACGCGCAGCCGGGCTTCGCTTTCGCGCACCTTCGCTTCCGCCCGCTTCCGCTCGATGGCGACAGCGACTTGTCCTCCGACGGAAGAAAGGAACTCGAGGTCGCGCTCGGTGAAAGCATCTTCCTCTTCGTAGTGTTGGACCACAAGAACGCCGATGGTTGCACCCGGCGTGCGCAGAGGCGCACCGAGCCAGGAAGGCGACGGCGTCCCTACAAGCTCGACTTCGCCCCTTTCCGCGAGGTCATCGAAGGCTTTCTGGGGAATCAGCATCGCGGTTCCGGTGCGATATACGTAAGCCGTGCAGCTCCGCCCCACTTTCTGCGGCGGCGGTGCAACGTCGTATTGATCCACGAAGAATGGGAAATGAAACATACCCGTCGAAGGCTCATAGAGGGCGACGAAACAGTTCTCGGCGTAAACGACCTTTTTCAGCGCCTGGTGAACGAGCCGCAAGAGATCGTCCAGATTGTCGGTCACGTTAACGCCATGGATGATTTCGAAGGTCACCTGGCGCTCGAGTTCGGCGCGCTTGCGCTCCGTGATGTCCTCCATCGTTCCTTCGTAACTGGTGATTTTCCCACTGGCGTCGCGGACGGCGCGCGCGTTCTTGGCGATCCAAATCCGCGTGCCGTCCTTCCTACGAGCCTGAAATTCGAAGTCCTCGACGGCGCCCCGCGTCTCCATGATTCGCTCGAATTCGTCACGCCTTTGCAGATCCACATAAATCTGCTTGCCGATATCGTGGACGCTTTCCATCATTTCCGCGGGCGACGCGTAGCCGCACATCCGCGCCAGGGCTGGATTGACGCTCAAATACCTGCCATCCGGTGTCGCCTGGAAAATTCCCTCTATTGCATTTTCGAACAGCCTGCGGAATTTCTCTTCGGCCTGGTGCTGGGCTTCTTCGGCGTGGAGGCGTTCGGTAATGTCTTCGTACATTGCGAAGCTGCCGATCAGTCTGCCGTTCACGAGGAGGGGAACGCCGAGCATCTGAACGTCCACAAGCGAACCGTTCTTATGCTGGCGCTTGGTCCTTGCGCGCACCAACTGTCCGGCGCCCGCTCTCCGGGTGTATTCCACTGCCTCCCCGAACAAGCCTGCGGGAGCAAGCAACGGGTCGAGTTCTTGGCCCAGCGCCTCTTCCGTGGGATAACCGAATAGCATCTCAAATGCTGGATTACACATCTGAATCCGGCGGTTCGCGTCAAGCGCAACAACCGCCATCGGATTGTTTTCCGTCAGGGCCTGCAGGTAGGCAACCTTCAAATAAGAAGATTGTTCTTCGGCCCTCGGTTCGGCGTCGCGCGGCGCGGCTTTCTGCACGAGTGGCTTGGCAGGCAGGTCGATGCCGGCGGGAAGATGTGCTTCGGGCTCGACTCGCGCAGGTTGCGAGGAACGCGAGGAACCCCCTCGCTTGGGACGAAGCGTCTCCGTTCGGCTCGGCATAACCCTCAGAAGAGATAGCCCAGGATCGGAGCGAACACTTCGTCACTCCGTTGGAAAAGTCCCCACGCCAATTTATAGCGGGCCAGGCCCCGAACCATCAATGGTACCTTCGTACCAAAGCCGTACATTTCACGACACTTACGTTTACTTTGCTGGTCTTTGCGAGGGAGGCTCGGGAATAGCGGCACCGTCTTTACGAGGATCGGAGGCGCCATAATTCACCCCGGTCGAAAAATCCCGGCGAACCGCCTGGCCTCCGCCCACATTGGAGGAGAAACTGCCGCGAAGTTCGATTTGGTGTCCACGCGCCGCGAGCGCATCGCGAACACTCGAAGAAATGCGGTCCTCCATCAGGACATCACATCCCGCAAACGTCTGCTTTGTAAACCGCGCCGCCTCAAGTGCGGCCTGAATGTTCATGCCGAAGTCCACAACGTTTGAGACGAACTGGGCGTGGGCCTGCGCCTGGTTGAATCCACCCATGATCCCGAAGGCGATGCGGTCTTTGTCGCGCGTCATGAAACCCGGAATGATTGTGTGCAAGGACCGTTTGTGCCCCGCGAGCGCGTTGGGCGAGGCCGGGTCCAGGGAGAAAAGTCCGCCACGGTTTTGCAAGGCGAAGCCGGTCCCGTCCGCAACGATACCGGAACCAAAACCGGAAAAATTGCTCTGAATCAGCGACACCATACTTCCGTCGCGGTCCACCACGGTCAAATAGGTCGTGTCACCCGCCGTCGGGAAAGCAGGCTCGCCCGGCGCGACATTGCAATTGGCTCGAGCCATATCAACCCGTTTCGCGCGTTGCGCGGCATAGTCCTTCGCCAGCATTCCGGCAACAGGCACCCGGCTAACCTTAGGATCTGCGACATAGCGCAACAGATCCGCGTACGCCAGTTTCTTCGCTTCGATCATGGCATGGAGTGCGTCCGCGGAATTGTGGCCAAATTGCCCGAGCGGAAACGTCTCCATGATGTTGAGCATCATGAGCGCCGCAATCCCTTGTCCGTTCGGCGGGATTTCATAGACTGTCCATCCGCGATATGTCGTCGAAATCGGATCCACCCATTCGCTCGCATATTCTTCCAGGTCCTCGGACGTCATCGTACCGCCGAGCCTCGATGACGATGCAACGATGCGCCGCGCGATGTCGCCTTTGTAGAAGGCGTCGCGGCCAGCGGAGGCGATGAGTTCGAGAGAGCGCGCCAGGTCGGGGTTGCGGAAGATTTCGCCGAGCCGCGGTGGCCGGCCATTCACCAGAAACGTCGCCGCGGCATTCGGATCGGCTGCGAGCTCCCTTTCGGTTCCTTCCCAATACTGAGCGTCGAATTCGGGAACAGGAAACCCGTCGCGCGCGTAGTGGATCGCCGGGGCCAGAACGTCCGCAAATTGTTTTGTGCCGAAGCGCGAGAGCAGTTTCGACCAACCATCCACCGTGCCAGGAACCGTCACGGAGTCGATTCCGCGGATCGGCATATTATCCATGCCCTTCGCCTTGAGGAATTCGATGGTCAGCTTGGCGGGCGCCCATCCGCTGGCGTTCAAACCGTAGAGCTTCCCCGTCTTCGCATCGTAAACGATCGCAAACAAGTCGCCGCCGATGCCATTCATCATAGGCTCGACGACTCCCATCACGGCGTTTGTTGCCACCGCCGCGTCGATGGCATTGCCGCCCCGCGAAAGAATCGTTACACCCGCCTGAGCGGCAAGAGGACTCTCCGCCGCAACGATGCCGTCTCGCGAGACAACCATGGAACGGCCTTGCGTGCGGTCCTGTGCCCCGGCCGTGCCGGTTACGATTGGAAGTCCCATGACTGCCCCCAAAAGAACGAGGAGAAAGGCACGAATCCTCGGGGTTGAATGTCCGCCCATGTATCGCACGGTTATTTCTTAGGTCTGGATTCCGGCGGCACAACGCCGCTGGCGCGGTAATAGGCAACCAGCAGACCGTAGTGCTCGCCCATGTGCTCGGTGTAGCCGATCCAGTAATCGAGATGCTTCAAAGCACCGGCGTCGCCTTCCTTCTTGATTTCCGCTGCGGCGTCTTCAATCGACTTCTTGAGGAAAGCTACGGTCTTCTCTTTCGTCGCATATTCGCTTACGGGCGGATCATTGCGGGCGTCGCCCATTTTCGAATTGGTTGCGTGGTTAAGCAAATCGTAGTTCGAGCCGGCGATGTGCAGCAGCACCTGCTGGAACGTGCGCACATCTTTATTCAGGCGGTAGGTGTACTTGTCTTCCGGCCAATCCTGGGCCATGGTGACGAGCCGGTTGCCCACGTCGTTCCAGTTTTCGAGAACGGCTTCGCTGGGCGTTCGCTGCTTTGCGGGCTGCTGCCCTTCCTGGGCGCGGACCGTGCCTGCAAGACCCAGCAGAGCCACAGCCGCAAACGCACAAATCGGACGAACGAGTTTTGTCACAGGAAACCTCCTCCCCAAATTGCCCCGCTGCTTGCCCCAAGGATGGCGATAGCCTACCGGGGATTACCTGCGGTGTCCAGCTACGCAGGCTCAGGCGAATTTGTCCGGGCGCGCCACGTCCGGTAAGATGGTGCGTGAGTTTTTGAGCGCATTCGCAATCGCGCGCCACCACAACAAAGGCAAGAACCATCGAATTGAGCCCAGCCGACCAGAGCTTGCAGAACGAAATAGACCAAATCGCCCGCGCGGATCATTCCGATCCGTTCCGCGTGCTGGGTCCGCATTGGATCGAGCGCGACGGTAAACTGCGCCTTGCGATTCGCGGGTTCCGGCCCGGCGCGAAGGAAATGCACGTCGTTTGGAGCGCTTCCGGAGAAGCGCTTCCGGCCGCCCAAATTCACAGCGCGGGCCTATTCGAAACGTTGATTCCGGAGCCCGTGCAGTTCGGGACGGGCAAAGCAATCCCGCCGGACGCTTACCGGCTGCGCTTTCGCTTCGAACCCGCTGAAAGCGGAGCCCCGTCGATTAGCGAAACATCTGTTCACGAAATGCCTGTTTACGAAACATATGACGCGTATGCCTTCGCGCCTCTGCTTACCGACTACGACCTGTATCTCTCGGGCGAGGGAACGCACTACCTGAAATACGAGAAACTCGGCGCGCATGTGCGAGAAGTGGCGGGTGTGCGCGGAGTCCATTTCGGCGTGTGGGCTCCGAATGCGCGGCGCGTCAGCGTGGTCGGCGATTTCAATTTCTGGGACGGCCGCGTGAACGTGATGCGCAGCCGCTCGAACGGTATCTGGGAAATTTTCGTGCCGGGCCTCGACGAAGGGGCGATCTACAAGTTCGAGATTCTTGCGCGCGACGGCACCACGCTGGCGCTGAAGTCCGATCCTTACGGCTTCTTCGCCGAGCTGCGCCCGAAAAGCGCGTCCGTTGTCTGCAGCATCGACGGGTACAGATGGAGAGACTCCGCATGGCTTGAAGCCCGCGCCTCCCGCGACTGGCTGCACGCGCCCATGTCCATTTACGAAGTGCACGCAGGGTCCTGGCGACGCAACACCGCGGAGGGAAACCGCTGGCTCACGTACCGCGAGCTCGCCGCCGAGCTGATTCCCTACGTCAAGGGAATGGGCTACACGCATATCGAGTTCATGCCGCTGATGGAGCATCCGCTCGATGCTTCGTGGGGATATCAGACGCTCGGCTATTACGCCGTAACCAGCCGCTTCGGCAAGCCCGCCGATTTCATGTTCTTTGTTGACCGCTGCCACGACGCGGGCATCGGAGTGATTCTCGATTGGACGCCCGCGCATTTCCCGCGCGACGGGCACGGCCTGGCGTTATTCGACGGCACGCACCTCTACGAGCATGCCGACCCTCGCCGCGGCGCTCATCCCGACTGGGGAACGCTCGTTTTCAATTACGGCCGCAACGAGGTGCAAAATTACCTGATTTCAAACGCTCTCTTCTGGATCGACAAATACCACATTGACGGCCTGCGCGTGGACGCGGTCGCTTCGATGCTCTACCTCGACTACTCGCGCAAACCGGGCGAATGGGTCCCGAATCCCTTCGGCGGGCGCGAAAACCTGGAGGCCGTCGCATTCTTGAAGCGCCTGAACGAAGTCCTTCACAGCCGCCATCCGGGCGCTCTGATGTTCGCGGAGGAATCCACTTCCTGGCCGGCCGTTTCTCGTCCCGTGTACGTTGGCGGCCTCGGGTTCGATCTGAAATGGAACATGGGATGGATGAACGACACGTTGCGCTATTTCTCCTACGACCCGCTCTATCGCCAGCACCATCACAGCGAACTCACTTTCTCGATGATCTACGCGTTCACCGAAAACTTCGTCCTGCCCTTCTCGCACGACGAAGTGGTTCACGGCAAGCGCGCACTGATCGAGAAAATGCCCGGCGACGATTGGCAAAAGTTCGCCAACGTGCGTCTGCTCTTCGGTTACATGTACGCGCATCCGGGGAAGAAGCTGCACTTCATGGGATGCGAGCTTGCGCAGCGAAACGAATTCTATGAAGCCGGCTCGGTGGACTGGTCGCTCCAGAACTCGCCGCCGCACCGTGGCATTCAACGGCTGGTCGCCGATTTGAACCGGCTGCACACCACCGAGCGCGCTCTCTCCGAAGTTGATTTCGAATGGGCCGGCTTCGAGTGGCTGGAAGTGAACGATGCCGCTTCAAGCGTCCTCGCGTTTCTGCGCCGCGGCAAGAATCCCGATGGTTGCGTCGTCGTCATCTGCAATTTCACGCCAGTGGCCCGCGACGGCTATCGCGTTGGCGTTCCGCATCTCGGCTTCTATCGGGAAATCCTGAACACGGATTCCGGTTATTACGAAGGCAGCGGCACCGGCAACGAGGGGGGCGTACGCGCCGAGCCTATCCCGTGGAGCAATCGTCCCTATTCTGTGGCTCTGCGCCTTCCGCCACTCGCCGCCGTTTATTTCAAATGCGTCCGCGATTAGTGGGGCGTTCTCTTTCGAGGCGACCAATGGACGCGCCGCAATTCGGTACGGAGTAGAATGCCCTTCTTGGTGAGACTCGAAAGGAAACGCGGCCAACTCTGATGCCCAGGACTAAGCGTCCGAGACTCTTTGCATTTCTACTGGCTTTTTTGCTGGTGTCCGCGAACGTGGCGGACGCTTTCCAGCGCGTGTATGGCCGCAAGGCCATGGTCGTGACAGAAGAGCCGTTCGCTACCGATGCCGGTATCGCCGTGCTGAAATCGGGCGGCAACGCCGTGGATGCGGCCGTTGCCGTCGGCTTTGCCCTGGCAGTGACACACCCGTTTGCGGGAAACCTGGGCGGCGGCGGATTCATGCTCATTCGCATGGCCGATGGCCGCACCACTTTCGTGGATTTCCGCGAGAAGGCGCCCGGGAAAGCCACCCACGACATGTACCTCGACGCCAGTGGAAACCTCACGAAGGACAGTCTTGTAGGCTGGCGCGCCTCGGGCGTTCCCGGCACGGTGCGCGGACTTGAACTCGCGCATGAAATGTACGGAAAAAAGCCGTGGGCCGAACTCATCAAGCCCGCCATCGATTTCGCCGCGAACGGTTTCCCGGTTTCAAAGGCGCAGATGGACTCGTGGCGCGAGGAATCCTCGCTGCTGTCGCAATTCCCCGAATCGAAACGCATTTTCCTGAAGGGCGGCGCGTTCTACGACTGGCAGGAGATTTTCCGCCAGCCGGAATTGGCGCGCACTCTGGAACGCATCGCGCGTTTCGGTGCGCGCGACTTCTACGAAGGCGAGACGGCTCACCTGCTCGCTGATGCCATGGCCAAGAACGGCGGCTTGATCACTCTCGCCGACCTGCGCGACTACAAGGCAGTGGAGCGCACGCCGCTCGAAGGGGACTACAAGGGGTATCACATCATCACGTCGCCGCCTCCCAGTTCGGGCGGCGTAGGAATTTTGCAGATGCTGGCCATGCTCGACGGCACGGGCTACGAAAAAACGGGAGCAGGCTCGGCGCAGGCTTACCACTACCTCGCCGCGGTGATGCAGCGCTACTACGCCGACCGCAACGAATATCTAGCGGATCCCGACTTCGTGAAGAATCCC
>Ga0070733_10002717_pt1 | contig 12357 bp, 14 predicted proteins | sample Coa_R1_9_FD_66450 | JGI IMG/M metagenome (GOLD analysis project Ga0070733, IMG submission 66450) | Surface soil microbial communities from Centralia Pennsylvania, which are recovering from an underground coalmine fire - Coalmine... | ecosystem: Environmental > Terrestrial > Soil > Unclassified ... | reverse complement strand
GACGCCGGTACAAAATCCGGCTCGCCGATATGATGGCGCTCTTCTTTTTTCTGCACCACGCCGCGAATGAACTCCGCCAACTCATTGTCTGACGCGCCACGGTCCATGAGTTCGTGCAAGTCGTGGTCCCAGACGGAAAACAGGCAGGTGCGAATCTTGCCATCGGAGGTGATACGAATGCGGCTACAGTGTCCGCAGAAGGGATGGGAAACCGGAGCGATGATGCCGATCTCGCCGATGCCATCGTCGAAGCGATAGCGACGGGCGGTTTCGCTGCGTTGGTGCGGAATTTCGACCAACGGCCGGTATTCCGCCATGCGCTGAACGATTTCCTCCAGCGCAACCACAGTCTTTGGCGTCCAGGTGCGATCTTCCTCGAGTGGCATAAACTCGATGAACCTCACTACCACGCCTTCTTCGCGGGCAAACATGCCGAAGGGAATGATCTGATCTTCGTTGAAACCGCGCATCAGCACGCAGTTCACCTTGACTGGCCACAGGCCCACGCGCCGGGCAGTGCGAATTCCGGCCAGCACATTGTCGTATCCGTTGGGCACGCGAGTGATGCGGGCGAAGCGATCGGGATCGACCGCGTCCATGCTTACGGTCACGCGCTGCAGGCCGGCATCTTTAAGCGGCTGAGCCATGTCGGACAAGAGATGTCCGTTGGTTGTGATGGCGAGATCGAGCGGCTCACCGTCAAGATCGCGTAGTTTAGCCAACTCCCGGACGAAGTCAACCACACCGCCGCGCAACAACGGCTCCCCGCCGGTGATGCGCACTTTCTTTATGCCCAATCCGGCGAGTATTTTGGCCATGCGCAAATAGTCTGCAAACGGCAGATCACCGTACAACGCGCCCTCGTTGCCGGTGCGGCAATAGACACACTTGTAGTTGCAACGATCGGTGATGGAGATCCGCAGATCGGTAATGGGACGGCCGAATTTGTCGGTAAGGACCAGAGCTTAACTCCTAAGCCATCAGTTCCCAGCCTTGAAACTTGTCATTCCGAGCCGTCCGCAGCCGAAGGTGAGGGCGAGCGAGGAATCTGCAGTTCTCGACGTCAGGCGACGGAAAAGAAAGGCGAGCGGCGACATCCCGGCAGGCATTTCCTTTCCAATGGCTTCTCGCGAAGCCGGGAGGCGCGGGCGTTTCCATCCGCACCCTCGGAAGACGTGTGGCGCGGGCGCCCTTCGCGTTCGCTCAGGGCAGGCTCTCGCCCGCGTACTCTCTCCCTCGCCGCCGCAGCCGGGGTATACCCGAAGGCCACGGAGGTCGGAAACTCCTTTCTATTATAAGCCGGAGAGTACTCGGAGGACACTTGCAAGTTGTATCCTGTGGTGTATATACTTAATGTATATACATTCAAGGAGGACGCAAAATGGGCACTGCCCGGGTATTCCGGTCGGGAAACAGTCAGGCGGTGCGCCTGCCGAAGCAGTTTCGCCTAAAGAGCAAGGATGTCGAAATCTTCCGGCGGGGAGACGAGATCGTTCTGCGGGAGGCGAAGGGAAATATGGTCCGGGCGTTCGACCTGCTCGCGGGCCTGCCCGAGGATTTTGAAATCCCCGGCCGCCACAAGGACCGCCCCCAGAAGCGGAAAGGGCTCTAGGTGGAGGCTCGGTTCCTGCTGGACACCAACATTTGCATCTACATCCGGCAGAAAAGGCCGGAAGAAGTCTTGCGCCGCTTCCGGAATCTTCGCGCCGGAGAAGCCGCGATCTCGGTTATCACTTACGGAGAGCTGGTGTTTGGCGCGACCAAGAGCCGACAACGGACCGCGGCGCTTGAACTTCTGGCGGAACTGATCAACTGGCTGCCCGCGTTGCCCCTTCCCGAGAAGGCCGGTCAAGCTTACGGAACGCTGCGCGCCGACCTGGCCGCGCGGGGTCAGATGATTGGCAACAACGACCTCTGGATCGCGTCTCACGCTCTGGCGGCGGAATTGACTCTGGTCACCAACAACGAAAAAGAGTTCCGGCGCGTGCGCGGACTGAAGATACAGAATTGGGCAGTGTGAATATCCGTGTGAATCCGTGGCGAAAGTCTTTGTGCTACGCGGGTGCGTTCACATGCCATCGTAATTCGGTCCGCCACCGCCCTCCGGCGGGACCCAGGTGATGATCTGGTAAGGGTCGGCGATGTCGCAGGTCTTGCAATGCACGCAATTCGACGGGTTCAGGCTGATGCGTTTCCCGTTGGGCTGTTCGGCGTCGTCCACCATCTCATAGACATTAGCCGGACAGAAATTCTGGCAGGGACTACCGTATTCTTTCACGCAACGGGTATTGCAGATGTTGGTGTCATGAATGATCAGGTGCGCCGGCTGGTCCTCTTCATGTTTCGTCCCCGAGTGATAGAGATCGGTGAGCTTGTCAAACGTCAGCTTGCCATCGCCCTTAGCCGGCCCGAGCAGGCGCGCTTCATCTCCGCCATCCGCAGGCAATTCGGCGAGCTTTTCCATATGCTCATAGCCGGCAGTTCCCGGATAGCGGTTGCGCAGGCCGCGTCCCCCGGTAAATTGCTGGATTCCCGCATGGAACATACCAGCCCAGAACCCGTGCTCGAATCCCTGATGAAAGTTGCGGACTTTCCATAGTTCGTCTTTGATCCAGCTGGATTCGACTTTCTTCTGAAAGCCGCTCAATGTCTTGACTGACGAGTCATCCTTCAACAGCGCCTCAAATGCAGTCTCAGCCGCCAGCATGGCGCTCTTGATCGCCAGATGAATTCCCTTTAGGCGCTGCGAATTCAGGAAGCCTGCCGAGTCGCCTAAAATCATCCAGCCATCTCCGGCGACCGGCGGAATCGCCCACCAGCCGCCATAGGGGAGCGACTTGGCGCCGTAGCGGATCATCTTTCCTCCGTCGAGCAGTTTGGCCACAAAGGGGTGCTGCTTGAAATCCTGCAGCACCCGCTGCGGATCGAGGCGCGGGTCGGGATAATCGAGCCCGATGACAAAACCGAGCGAGACAACGTTGTCTTTGCCGCCGTAAATCCATGCACCGCCGTATTCTTTTGTGGTGAGCGGCCAGCCCATGGTGTAGATCACTTCGCCCGGCGCGATTCGCCCCGACGGCACTTCCCAAAGCTCCTTCACTCCCTGACCATAAGTCTGCGGATTGCGATCCTTCGCCAGATCGAACTTCGTAATGAGCTGTTTGGTCAATGATCCGCGAGTGCCCTCGGCCAGGATCAGGACCTTGGCTTGCAGGTCGTAGCCCGGCTCGAAATTAGATTTTTGATGATTCTCCTTGTCCACGCCCTTGTCGTCGGTGCGGACACCGGTGACGCGATCGCCGTCGAACAGCAACTCCGATCCGGCAAAACCGGTGAAGACCGTGATGCCGGTCTCTTCCACCTTGCCGCCCAGCCACTTCACAAACCGGTTGAGCGAAATGACATAGTTGCCGTGATCGCGCAATGGCGGCGGCGTGATGGGGAATTTGAGCTTGCTCTTCTCGGTGAGGAAGTAGACCGCTTCTTTAATGACTTCGGCATCGAGCGGGGCTTCTTTCTCGAATCCGGGGAGCAGCTCCCGCATGGAACGCGGATCGAGCAGTGCGCCGGAAAGACAGTGCTGGCCGATCTCACGCGCTTTCTCGAGGACGTAGATGTTTTCTTTGCTGAGTTGGGAGTTGGGATTCTCCGCGTTGTGCTTGTCGATGAGCTGTGAAAGGCGGAGAGCGCAGGCCATACCGGCCGGCCCGCCGCCGACGATGACCACATCAGCAGGCATCTGAGGACGTTCGATACCTTCGAGAGGTTTGCGGAAAATCAACATTCGCGGAGCAATTCCTTCGCCGCAGATTTCCGCGGATCACGCAGATAAACAAATCAGCGTTCATCCGCGTGAATCAGCGGCGAAAACTAGCTACCTGCTTTGGCTTTCTTCACTTCTTCGATCAGCGGCGGCACGATATCGAATAGATTCCCCACCACAGCGTAATCTGCGATTTCAAAGATTGGAGCCTCGGAGTCTTTGTTGACGGCAATAATCGTCCGCGAGCCCTTCATACCAACGATATGCTGGATGGCCCCACTGATGCCGAGCGCCAAATAAAGCTTGGGAGCAACCGTTTGCCCCGACGATCCGATCTGCCGGTCCATGGGCAGCCAGCCGGAGTCGCAGATGGGACGCGACGCGGCCAGTTCCCCACCCAGCGCATCTGCCAGCTGCCTGGCCAGTTCGATGTTCTTCTGCTCTTTTATTCCGCGCCCGATGGAAACAATAATTTCCGCCTGGGTGAGATCGACCGCCTGCTTGGCTTCTTTGAAGACCTCTTGCGGCTTGTTGCGAATGACTCCGTCCGCAATCTGAACATTGACTGTTTCTACCGGAGCGGCACTCACCCCAGCTTCAACTTTATCGCCGCGAAACGCGCCGTTCTGAAAGGTTACGAACCAGGGAGCGTCGCAGGCAAAGCTCACGTCGGCAGCCAGCTTGCCCTGGAACATCTGACGGGTGAATATCAGCTTTGCGCCGTCTTTCTTGTAGCCGATGCAGTCGCTGATGGCGGTGCGGCCCATGGCCGTGGCCAGCTTGGGCACGAAATCCCGCACCTGATAAGTGTGCGGCATCAGCACGAGTTTCGGCTGTTTGGACTCGATGAACTGCTTCAGCCCGGCGGCAAACGCATCAGGCGTGTAGGGTTCGAGCTTGGGCGACTCGACGGCATAGACCTTCGAGACTCTCTTCGCCGCAATTTCATTGGCGAAGTTAAGAACGCCGCTGCCAAGCACAGCGGCTTCCAGAGTCCAGCCGGTCTCGGCTGCGAGCGCCTGACCAGCAGTCAGGGTCTCCCACGACACACGGTTGAGTTTACCTTCGCGTTGTTCGACGACGACCAGGATCGTATCAGGCATAAATCAGCTCTTCGCTTTAGTCAGAGCACTCGCACTTCATTGCGCAGCTTATCCACCAGCTTCTTCGCGATTTCACCAGCCGAACCTTCAATCATTTCTGTTTTTTTCGTCTTTTGCGGGATGTAGAGCCGTTCGATCTTCTGCAAGTTTTCGCTTATTGCGGATTGCACTTCTGCCATGGCGACCTTGCGCAACGGCTTGTTCTTGGCCTGCTTGATTCCGATCAGCGTGGCGTAGCGCAGCTTGTTGATCCCCGATTGAATGGTCAGCACCGCCGGCAGCGCCATATCAACGAACTGGAAGAATCCCGCTTCCAGCTCCCGCTTCACGCGGATTCCGCCTTCGTTCTTCTCGATCTGCATGATGATGGTGGCATGCGGCCAGCTCAGGAGTTCGGCTAAGATCACACCGGTTTGCGCATAGCCATAATCGTCGGACTGCAGGCCGGTGAAGATGAGATCGAATTTCTCATCTTTGATCGCGGCGGCAAAGGCACGGGCGGTGTTGAGGGCGTCGAGGCCGACGAAGACGCTATCTTCCAGGTGAATCGCACGATCAGCGCCCTTCGCGAGAGCCTCTCGCAGAACCTGCTGTGCACGCGCCGGGCCGGAGGTGATGACCACCACTTCGCCTCCGTGTTTTTCCTTCTGGCGCAGAGCCTCTTCCAGCGCGTAGGCATCCGGCTCATTCACTTCGTAGGAAACATCTTCCCGGATCCAATTGCCCGCTTCGTTCAGCTTCAGCGGCGCATCTTTCTGCGGCACCTGCTTCATGCAGACCAGAATATTCAACGGCGCGGCTCCTTGCCCAACTGCGGTGAAAAACAACCGGGAAACTGGTAAGTATAAACGAGCCGCTGACAGTGCGGATGGCTATTCGGTGAACACTACCGACTGCACGCCGGAGATTTCAAAGCGCTTACGGCAGCGCATGTTCTTGCAGGCCAGCATGTCGTCCCGGCGCAGCATGTAAGAGCGGGCTTTGGCAAAGCGGGCGCGGTCCCGTTCATCCGCGCGACCAGCGAGCTGCTTCTTCTTGGTGCGGACCAGCCAGTTGATCTCGTACTCACCAGACTGCTGGCAATGAGGACAGTTCAGGGTCGCTGTCTTCTTTTCCGGCCGTTCATCGAAAAACTCGCGTTCGTCCATAGAGGGTCGTTGGTCGCTCGTCGTTGGCCTACAACGGCCAGGACGATTCCCCTTCCTTACGATTATTGCACGCCAGCGGCACACAAGGTATGTCAAGATGAGGAACGATGCCCCGGAAGAAAAAGCTCAAACGGTTTAGCGCGGTCGAAGCCGTGAAGGCTATGGCGCGCGAGCGGATCGGTGCACCACCGGCGTCACAGGTGGTTCCCGATCGCACGAAGAAAAAGAAGGAAAAGCACAAGCCGACCCTGGCAAAGATGCTGGGGCAGTCTGAGTAACCGGCTTTTCGTATGGCTCAGATAGGGGTTGTCGGACAGTTGTTCGCTGCAGGTCCATCCACAGTCACACTCATCGTGCCGGTGACGATGTTTCCGGTCGGATTGTTTGTCTTCAAACTGGCCGTAATCCCGGCCACCCCGCAGTCAGCACCCGCCGGGGAGACCTGGCCGGTGCTGTCGACCACGGCAACCCCCGCAATGCTGGATGACCAGGTAACTTGAGTGGTTATGTCCTTGGTGGCGGGAGGATGGGTGTAAATGCCGGTAGCCGTGAGCTGAGCGTGGAGGGCAGGATTCGTTGACCCAAAAATCACGGTAGCGGGAGTCACGTTGATCGACAATAGCTGCTGGTTGCTTCCACAACTGGGAAGCCACAGAACTGCCGAGCCAATCAACGTCAGCTTGAACACATTCCAACTCATGGCCGCTCCACCGATTCTCTGCATGTTGGAGCCTTAATTTAGTACGAAGACAGCCGAGAAATCAATAGCCGTCTAGGCGCACACGGCTCGTCTTGGTGGATAGTACCTTTGCGCATTGTCGGCCCGCTGCCGGCAATTTTACCCGGGCCGCGAAAATGAGTATGCTGAGGAGAATCGTCTCATGAAGGTCCATTTCATTCCGAGTTTGCGGTTGTGTCTGCCAGTGCTGGTTGCAGCCGTGGCCACCGCACAAGCGGCTCCGGCTCAAAGTGCGCCCCCGGCGGCGCCACCCGTCCCCTACGCTTCCGTCAGCGAGTTGAATCTGTTGCTGGCGCAACTGGAACAGACTTCGCAAGCCATGCAACTGGACCTGGGAAAGCTGCGAATCGAGAAATGGAAGACCGATTCGGACACCAAGCGTGGTACCCAAGCCGACTTGGCGTCGCTTCAGCGCAATCTGCAAACGGCGCTTCCCGAGTTCGTCAGCCGGCTGCGGAATTCTCCTGAGAACCTGCCGGCAACTTTCCAGCTCTACCGCAATCTGGACGCCCTCTCGGATGTGTTCGGTTCCGTGGCGGAGTCGGCTGGCGCGTTCGGATCGCGTGACGACTTCCAATCACTGCAGAACGATATGAACGGACTGGAAAGGGTGCGCCGGTCATTGGCGGATCGAATGGAACATCTGTCCGAGGCCAAGGAAGGTGAAATCACGGGATTGCGGACGCAACTCCAGAGCGCCCAGGCTGCGGTTAATACGCCACCTCCTGCCAAGAAGGTAGTGGTGGACGACACCGATCCACCCAAAAAGCCAACTACCAAGAAACCGGCAGCCCGGAAACGAACTGCCTCAACCAGTTCGCAGAAGCCCAGCGCCGATACCAGTTCCCAGCCCCCTCAACAAAACCCGCCGCCAACCAACCCGTAACCTCTTGTCGGGGCGCCAGACCGTCCCGGTTGCCCCCAGTTCCTTGAAAACGAACCGCTTTCACCGGGGAACTTACCGATGCGGGGCGGAGTCTAATATACAAGGGGACACAGGGTGCTCTTCCATTAAGACCCCGCAGTAACGTTATTTTAGGTTTCGTTTTTCGGAGAGCCGGTGGTGGGAAAGAACCTATAATCAAGAGAACTTGGAATGTAGGGTTACGCCATGAAAGCGGTGGCGGGAGCAACCACGTTGGGTGATCTCGCGAGTGCCATCGGAATCCGCGTACAGGAATCGGCGATTGTGGCCGAACTGAAGGCTGGGTCGGAAGACGCCTATGCATGGCTGATCGGCGAATTCCATCAGCCAGTCTACGGCCTGATCCATCGCATGATCAACGATCCGGCGGACGCGGCGGATACAACCCAGGAAGTTTTCCTGAAGGCTTACCGGGGAATGAAGAATTTCCACGGCGAGTCCAGTCTGAAGACTTGGATCTATCGCATTGCGCTGCACGAAGCTTCCAACCACCGGCGCTGGTGGTTCCGGCACAAATCCCGGGAAACGTCCATCGAACCGGCCAGTGGGGACAGCACGTCCAGCCTGTTTTCCGCAAGTAAGCAGTGTCTGGTGGATGACGCGGAGTCGCCATTTGACCACGCGGCGCATGAAGAGGTCAGAGTCCGGGTCGAGAATGAACTTCGGCAGATCTCGGAGCCGTATCGCACGACCGTAATTCTGCGCGACCTGGAAGAAATGTCTTACGAAGAGATCGCGGAGATTCTGCAAATCTCTCTCGGGACCGTGAAGTCGCGGTTGACCCGGGGCCGGGAAGCGCTCCGGCAACGTTTGAGAACTTACGCGCGGGAGGTAGCTCCAGAACTGGGTCTCCCGGTCGCGGAAGAGCAATCAGTGGCCAAACCACGCTCCCGGGCTTGCGCAAGAGGGGAATTCGAGGTGGCGTCATGAGGTGTTTCCAGGCTAAGCGGCTGTTTTCGCCTTGTCTTGACGGCGCGGTGACGGGCACGCAGATGATGGCTCTGCACCAGCACATGGACTCGTGTCCGGGTTGCCAGGAACAATTCGCCTCGCTGCGTCAGACTCAACAGTTGCTGGTTTCCGCAGGGCGCAGGAAGGCTCCTGAAGACCTCGCGCTGAAACTTCGCCTGGCAGTTTCGCGGGAAGTCGCGCAGGCGCGACGTCCGTACTTCGCTGGTCTGCGGGTCCGGGTCGAGAACGCGATTCATGCCTTCATGGTTCCGGCTACGGCCGGCCTGGCCAGCGCTCTGGTCACCTTCGGATTTTTGATGGGATTCTTTGCCTTGCCTGTGCAGGCAGGCAGTGCTGACGTACCCTTGATGTTAAACACCGCGCCGCAGCTGCAGCAGTCGGCTTTCGGCAACTCATTCAGTTCCATTCCGGACGATCCCCTGGTCATCGAAGCCTATGTGGATTCCAATGGGCGGGTACAGGATTACCGGGTGTTGTCGAGTCCCGATGAAATGAAGGATTTGCCGCCTCAGGTGAAGAACATGCTGATCTTCACCACGTTTCGTCCTGCTACCTCGATGGGACGTCCCACGGCGGGGACCGCGGTGTTGTCGTTTTCGCGAGTCAGTGTGAAGGGGTAGGAGCCTGCAGCCTTTCCTGCGTTGACCCTCCGCACAGAACCCCTTAAACTGACAGCGTAGCCCACATATCCCACCGACCGGCAGGAGGTTCTCCTGGGTTATAGGTTTAGAAGTGCGTTTCTGATTGCCCTGCTCGGGCTGGGGATGCAAGTGTGCCCAGCCGAAAATCCCCCGAAGGTGGCGTTGGACACCAGCGAAACGCTGTTCAGCGTGCTGACGGCGATCAACACCTGTGGATTCGATGCGGAGCTGGACTCCTCCGACCCGTTGCGCCTGCAAATCCGCGACGAAGTCGCCAGGGCTTCGCAGACCTACGACCAGGCGAAAGAGGAAACTCAAGTTCTGTGCCAGTTCTACCATGACCACGAGCTGCAGGATCCTTCCCGGACCCTGGCGCAGTACGTGTCACTGGCGCTCTCCCTCGAGGCTCCACCGGGGTTCGGTTTCAAGGTGAAAGAGGCTGATCTTCCGCCGGATGCGGCGGCAGTGGCGGGGATGGTACCAATCCTGCAGAAGTTTTACGATGTGGCCGGACTTCACAACATCTGGCAGCGTCATCAACTGGCCTACTCCACCCTGCTGAGCCGCTATCACGAACCTCTTGCCAAGGTGGTGTTCGACACAGAAGTCTATTTGAAGATTCCCTCGGCGGGGTTTCTGGGACGGAGTTTTACGGTATATCTCGATCCCATGGGAGCGCCCGGACAGACAAATGCCCGCAACTACGGGTCGGACTATTTTCTGGTGATTTCGCCGGGAACAGGATCCACTCTCAAGACGGAGCAGATCCACCACACCTATCTTCACTATTTGCTCGATCCGCTGACGCAGAAGTATCCCAACGCCATCAAGCGCCTGGAACCTCTGCTGGTGGACGTGAAAAAAGCGCCGATGGATGAAGGCTTCAAGAATGACGCCTCGCTTCTGGTCACGGAGTGCTTTATAAGGGCGATCGAAGCGCGCACCAACGGACCAGGCAAGACGCCGGAGGAGCAGCGTCGGCAAGCTGTGGAACAAGCGGTGCAGCAAGGCTATATATTGACGCCATATTTCTACGAGGCCATGGTCCGGTTCGAGAAGAGTCCGATCGGGCTGCGAAATGCTTATGCCGACCTCATTGCCGGCATCGATGTAAACAAGGAGCACAAGCGCGCGCTACAAGTACAATTCGCCAGCAAGGCTGAACCGGAACTGTTGCGTTTATCGCGGCCGGCGGAAGGCAAGCTGCTGTTAACCGCTGAGCAGCGGCTTTCCTCCGGAGATCCGGACGCGGCGGGGAAACTGGCGCAGGAAGCCCTGGACGCCAAGAGTGAGGACCCCGGCCGGGCGCTGTTCATTCTGGCGCAGGTGGCGACCATGAAGCGCGACATGCAGGGCGCCCGAAATTATTTCGAGCAGGCCCTGGGGGTGGCGCGTGAGCCTAAGGTGGTGGCCTGGTCCCATATTTATCTGGGCAGGATTTTTGACTTGCAGGAAAACCGGGAGGCCGCCCTCGATCATTACCGCGCCGCTCTGAGCGCCGGCTCTAGCTTGCCGGAAGCCAAAGCTGCCGCAGAGCGGGGGCTGCAACAGCCTTATGAACCGCCTGGACATCCGCAAGACACCAAAGATTGATTGATGAGTGTATTCTGCGAATGAAAACCAGAATCGTGAGCAAGGAGAACCCATGAAGCGAGCAGCCATGATAATCCTGACGGTGGCAGTGGCGAGTTCCGCATTTGCCCTGCAGTCCACACCCGCCAAACCCAGTCAGCCTTCAGGGCAGTCAAACCCGGCTCAGCAAGGAACGTCCCCGCAAAGCTCCACTCCGGCGCAGGGCAAACGGCCGCCCCAAGCCAAGACGCAGCCGGAATTTGACGCATACCAGGCGGCGATGAAGAACGCCAATGACCCGGCTGCGCTGGAAAAATCCGCGGATGAGTTTGCCGCCAAATTCCCCGATAGCGAACTGCGCGGGCTGCTCTATCGGACCGCCATGCATGGCTACCAGAATGTCAACAATGCCGACAAGATGCGCGAAATGGCGGAGAAAGAGTTGAAGATCGATGCCGACGACCCCGAGGCTCTCATCGGGGCCGCGGAAGTCATTGCCGAACGCACTCGGGATACTGACTTGGACAAGGACGAGCGTTGGGCTCAAGCCCAGAAAGACGCCCAGCACGCCCTGCAGACGGTGGATACCGATGTGGCGATTCCTGCAGGCGTCCCTCAGGAGGAGATTGACGCCTACAAAGGCTTCTTACGCTCCGCGGCGTATTCCATACTGGGGACGATCGCATTCAGCCAGGAGAAATACCCGGATGCCGAAGGCTACTTCCACAAGTCCATTGAAGCCTATCCGGCACAAGTGGATCCGGTAGTAGTCCTGCGGCTGGCGATTGCGTTGGATAAACAGTCGCGTTATCCGGATGCTCTGAAGGAAGCCAATCATGCGGTGGAATTGACGCAGGAGAACACGTCGGCAGGGACTTTGGCGCGCCGCGAAAGGGATCGGTTGTTGCAATTGACGGGAGGAAGCAACCCGTCGCCGGCTCCAAAACCGCCCGCTGGCGCCGCTCCGAACCCGAACCCGCCTTCGCACTAGCCCAAGGGCATTCGGCCCGCAGGCTGTGTCGCGTTGAGATCGAACATCTGGTGGCGAAGCGGGTCGCGGTCGTCTGCTCCATCGCCAGCGGCATGCCAATTTAGAACATGAAGTCAACCAACATTAGCGATCTGGAGCACACGCTGGGCTTTCATTTCCTGCGGCCTGAGTTGCTGGAGCAGGCGCTCACACACAGTTCACAGGCCCGCGAGTTGGAATCCTCCCAGCCCTCAACCCGGGTCGGCGACAATGAGCAGCTCGAATTCCTGGGAGATGCCGTCCTTGGGCTGGTTACCACCGAGGAGCTATTCCGTCGCTTCCCCCATTTTCGCGAAGGAGAATTGTCCAAACTGCGGGCTCACCTGGTCAGCGAGAAGCATCTCATAAGGGTAGCCCAGCTCCTGGAACTGGGGCACTACTTGCGGCTGGGCCGCGGCGAGGAGAAGAGCGGAGGTCGCAACAAGACGGCAATGCTGGTGGACGCCCTGGAAGCGGTTCTGGGC
>Ga0070733_10002716_pt1 | contig 12357 bp, 11 predicted proteins | sample Coa_R1_9_FD_66450 | JGI IMG/M metagenome (GOLD analysis project Ga0070733, IMG submission 66450) | Surface soil microbial communities from Centralia Pennsylvania, which are recovering from an underground coalmine fire - Coalmine... | ecosystem: Environmental > Terrestrial > Soil > Unclassified ... | reverse complement strand
TAACCGAACGCTTCCCTGCGGTTTAGCTCAACGCCCGTTCTCTCCAGCTTGCGGCCCGGCCACTTGTCTGATCCCGCCGCATTTTCCCCCGCAAAGCTGAAGAGAACTTTTCCGTTCACAGCCGAAACACAAAAGATTTCGCCCGTGAATCAACAACTTGGCCTCCTGGTGCGCCCGCATCCCTGTTTCAAGGGCCTAAAATGCGGTCGAGGAGATTTGATGACTATCAACTGCTTAGGCCGTGTCAACGTCGTAACACCCGGTACACCCGTGCCGCTGACGAGTAACCCGGCCGTAACTGCTTCGAAGCTGTTCTTCCAGGTGATACCCGGGTTGACGGGGAAAACCTACGCCGGCGTCCCAACCATGACAAAAGGTACGCTCGCCGGCGTCTTTCGGGTACTTTGGCCGAATCCGACGGGAGGCCTTTCCGAAAATTTCGAAATCGAGTCGCAGGATGGGGAAAATTCCATCCATCTGAAAGACTATGCGATCGACGCCGATGTCGCCGGCGAAGGCCTGCTCGTTACCTATTGGACTGAGTAGCCTGTTACTTGCCAGCAGGACGATATGTGGCGGACTGAACGTCTGTTTCCCAGACTCTCACCTCCGCCACTTCCACGGGATTTGCCTGGGTAATTCCCTCCTGCATCTTTTCGCAGATGTACCATGCGATATTCTCAGCCGAAGGATTCAATGTCGTGAACGGTTCGATGTCGTTCAGAAAAACATGGTCCAGCGGCTCTGATACGGCGCGCAGCAGCCGCTTCAATTCCGTGAAATCCGCCAACAATCCGGCTCCATCCAGCTTTTCACCGCGAAGAACGACCTGCACGCGATAGTTGTGCCCGTGCACGTTCTCGCATTTGCCGCGGTAGTGCCGCAGAGCGTGCCCCGCCGAAAATGTGTGTTCTATCGAAACTTCAAACATCGAAAAATTTCTCCACGTCCGCGAACCTCAAGGAAAACGCGTAGTCCGGCAGACTGTCAAAAAACACTTGCCCGTAGCGTTGCTGTGTGATTCTGTTATCCAGCAGCGAAAGCACCCCGCGATCCGATCGTGTCCGGATCAGCCGGCCAAAACCCTGTTTCAGGGAAATAGCGGCTTGCGGGATCTGATAATCGTAAAACGGATTGCCGCCGGCCTCGCGTACATTGCGGATCCGCGCTTCCACCACGGGGTCGTTCGGCACCGCAAACGGCAACTTATCGATGATAACGCAGCTCAATTGCTCTCCCGGAACATCCACGCCCTGCCAGAACGACGACGTCGCAAAAAGCACGCAGTGCGGCGTCTCGCGGAACTCATCCAACAATGCCATTCGTGGGCCCGTTCCCTGGACCAGCACCGGGTATTCGATGGCGAACGATACGCGGTCGTAGACCAGCCTCATCTGCTGGTAGCTGGTGAACAGCACGAAAGCCCGGCCGCGGCTTGCCCCCAGGATGCGGATAATTTCCTCGCTCGCGGTTTTTACCCAGCCTGGGCTCGATGGACTGGGTAGATGGTTCGGAATGTAGAGCAGCGCCTGCGATTCGTAATGGAAATGGCTTTCGACTACCAGCGTGCGAGCATTTTCCAGCCCCAGCCGGGACTGCACATAATCGAACCGGCCCGCGACTGCCAGTGTCGCCGACGTCAGTACGGCCGCGTCGATCTTGTTCCAAAGATTTTCCTGCAGCAAATCGGCCACGTCGATCGGCGTGGCCTGGAGGAACACACCGCGCCCCCTGCGCTCGATCCAGTGCACGAAGCGCGGATTGTCGCCCTCGATCAGAAATTGCAGCGCCGCGCGCAATTCGTGCGCTCTGCGGAACAGCGGGATGATCTCCTGCGGCGCGTCCTTGATGAGCTTGAGATGACTGGCCAGCAGATCGAACGCGGCCAGAAGGTCCGTGTAGATCTCACGATGCTCCGCGAAGAATTCCGCGCGCCCCGTGAAGCTAGATCGCCCGTCCGCGCCCGGAAGCAGGCCGAAGAAGTGTAGCGCAATCTCGTCTAGACGGATCAGAATCCGATCCAGCTCTTCCGAGCCGAACTTTCTCACCCGCGACATCGCCGCGATATCCCGGCGCAACTCCTGCACCCGGTAGTTGCTCATCGAGAATCCGAAATACTGGCCGGCGATATCTTCGATTTCATGGGCTTCGTCGAAAATCGCCGCGTTGTAGTTGGGCAGAATACTGGCCATCTCATCTCTGCGAACGGCCAGGTCGGCGAAAAACAAATGGTGATTGACGATGATGATGTCCGCTTCCGCCGCTCGCTGGTGCATCAATGTAATGAAGCAGCGTTCGTATTGTTTGCACTTCGACCCCGCGCAGAGTTCCGAACGCGCATCCACTTTCCCCCACGCCGAACTATCTTCCGGAAGCGTCCGGATCTCCGCCCGATCGCCGTTTTCCGTTGTTTTCTCCCACTCCCGGATGACCTGAAAATCGGCCACTTCTTCAAAACCCGAAAGGACTGGCGAATCTTCCGCCTCGTAGATCTTCTGCCGGCACGCGTAATTACCGCGGCCTTTCATGTAACAAACGCGCAACGGCCTGTCCAGTACTCGTTCGAGAAACGGAATATCGCGAAAGAACAGCTGCTCCTGCAGCGCCTTGGTGCCCGTCGAAATGACGACTCTGCGCTCGGAAAGCAGCGCGGGAACCAGATAAGCCAGGGTCTTCCCTGTCCCTGTGCCCGCCTCGACGATCAACTTCCGGTTCTCCGACAGTGCCTCTTCCACCGCCGTGGCCATATCCAGCTGGCCTTTTCGCACTTCAAAGGCGGGATGTCCGGCAGCCAATAATCCACCCGGGCGAAAAAAGCGCTGCACCGCATTACGGGTTTCGACTGGGCTGGCCCCCATACTCAACAGTTCAGCACACAGGGAAAGCTATCATTCAATAGGCGCACTGTGGGGCAGACCATCGATTTGAGCGGTCTGCCCGTCCCGGTGTGGCGCGCAGCGGCAGCCCCACGGGTCAAGGGATACTCATTTCATGTCAGAAATACCGGCCATCGTGCCAGCCGTGGTCATCGTGGGAAGGCCGAACGTCGGTAAATCCACGCTTTTCAATCGCATCACAGGCCAACGCCGCTCCATCGTGGGCGATGAGCCCGGCATCACCCGCGACCGCATCCACGGCTTTGCGACCCACGAAGGCCGAAAGTTCGAACTTATCGATACCGGCGGCGTCGTTGTGAGCGACGCGGATTACATCCCGAGCCAGATTCTGGCGCAGGCACGGGTCGCGCTGGAACAGGCGTCCCAAGTCATTTTCCTTGTCGATGGCCGGAGCGAAATCACGGCTTCCGACCGCGAACTGGCCGTCATGCTGAGAAAGATCGGCAAGCCAGTCACGGTCGTCGTCAACAAATGCGATACCGGCAGGAAGGAAGGCTTGGCATATGACTTTTATTCGCTCGGATTCAAAGACATCTTCCCCGTTTCATCTGAGCACGGCCTCGGCATGGACGAGCTCCTCGATCACGTCACCCGGGACTTTCCTGCCGAATCGGCACTAGTGGAGGACACCGGCATCAAAGTCGCGATCATCGGCCGTCCGAACGTCGGCAAATCGACTCTGTTGAACGCATTGACAGGCCGGGAACGCTCCATCGTTTCTCCCATCGCCGGCACCACTCGCGATGCGGTGGATGAAGCGGTGGAGCGCAACGGCACAAAATTCATATTCGTCGACACGGCCGGAATTCGGCGAAAGGGCAAGACCAAAGAGATGGCGGAAAAGCTCAGCGTCGTCATGGCGCGCCGCCACATCAGGCTGGCCGACATCGTGCTGGTCGTTATGGATGCGGCCGAGGGTTTCGTTGCGCTCGATGCGACCATCGCCGGTTACGCTCACGAAGGCGGGCGCCCCGTCATTTTGTGCGTCAACAAATGGGACCTCGTCACCTCCGGCAAACGGCAGGAATTCGAACAGAATGTGCGCGATCGGCTGAAGTTTCTCGACTACGCTCCGATGGTTTTCATGTCGGCCCTGAACGCCACCGGGATCAACGAGTTGCTCGAACTCATCAAACGCGTGAACGAATCCGCCTTCCACCGGGTCACCACAGGCGAGTTAAACCGCTTTGTCGAAACGCTGCATTTTGAGGAACGGAAGGTTCTCTACATCACACAGGCCAGCGTACGGCCGCCATCCTTCATCCTGTTCACCGACAAGGCCGGGCCCTTGCATTTCTCGCACGAACGATACTTGATGAATCAGCTTCGCAAGCGCTTCGGATTCGAAGGCACTCCGATTCATCTGAAGATCCGCGGCCGCGCCACAAGGAAGAACCGTCCCCCGCTGAAATAGGTCTGACATCATCACGTGCGACGGTCATAGAGCCGATCCTCGCCGAGGAGATCGGACAGAATCCATGCAGTTCCGGCAATCGCGAGCGTCTCGACGGTTTCGCTCCAGTTTGTATGACCATGCGGATCCGAAAAAAGCAGCGGTATCCACACAAGTAGCCCGAACATCAGAAGCATAGTCGTCAGCAGTCGAGTGGCGAGAAGTGCCATTCGATTCGTAAGCAGAGCCACGGCCGCGAGAGCGAACGGAACAGTCGTTGTTATCGCCCAAAACATCTGACCTGGCGGAAGCCACTTCGGGACAAGCTGAGCGGTATTGTCGATATAAATAGCCTGTTCGAGGGCAAAGGAACCGGTACAGATGCCCAGGACGATGCGGCCGGCCCGATAGAGCGCCTCCGGCGTCCATGCCGATGACAAGCGCGCGTAAATCATAGCCGGTCCGGCCACCAGGGAAAACTGCTCGAAGAAGTTGCCCCAGCTGTCGTAAGTCCGCGGCGTGGCGACGATTCGCGGCACGAACAGCAAGGCGAGGACAAGATAAACGGCGCCCAGGACGGCTGCGCCCGTTTTCGCGCTTCGAGGGAACTGAATCGCCGCGCCGCCGAAGATCTGGGCGACGGCTGCGACATAGACAAAGACCGGGCCATTGTCAGCGTTCAGGACGTAACGCAGTTGATCCCAATCCTTGTAGTCGTGCCAAACCAGCGAGATGATGCCGAAGGCGAAAGCCGCCACTCCGAACACATGAGAGCCGAGGCTGGATCTGCGCATTGGTGTCGATATGGTCATCCCGCCGCGCGTGATTTTTTCGACCGGTCGTAAAGCCAGATCCCGCCAAAAACGATAAGCAGCACCGCGGGCAAAACGGCCACGGCTCGGAACGACGCCTGCGCGGCAATCCCGAGTACCCTCTCCAGTTCCGGCCCCGGCTGTAAAGCATTGAACGCCGCTGTACCGCCCGCGACCGCGATCTTCTTCGAATCGAAGATCGTTCCCATGGCCGGTAAAACAAATGTATTCGAAAGGGTTCCGGCCGTCCCCATCAGCCCGATCAGCAGCGCGCCTCCGCGCGGAAAACGATCCGCCGCCGTGGCCAGCATGGTCGGCCACATATAGCAGACCCCGGTACCCCACACAGTGGCGGCCAGCAGGCCGGTGACGGGCGAATTCGCGAGGCTCAAGGCGAAAAGGCCGCACGAGGCGAGAACACAGGAAACCCACAACAGGCCAATCGGTGAAAGCTTGTGAGCCATCGTCCCCGCGAAATGTCGCATCACGAACATCAGTCCACTCACGTAAACCAGCAGCCAGATCCCGCGCATCCCGACGGTCCTGGTAAGCGCCAGATCCACCCATTGGCCCGGCGCAAGCTCTGAAGCCGCCGTCAGAAACATCGCGCAGAAGAGCAGCAGGAACATCGGTTTCAATAACTCGCGGAACATCGAACCCGCCGAGTAACCCGAAGCCACCCGCGCCGTCGGCGGAAATTTCACGCCCACGCACAGGATGACGACCAGCGCGGCGGGAAACATCACGGCGGCCAGTTTGACCTGCCATCCCTGCCCCAGCGCTCCCATCCCTATGCCGAAGAGGCCGCCCGCGATTAATCCCGCCGGCCACCATGCGTGCAGTGTATTCAAACGCGCAGTTTTGTCTTCGGGATAAAGCGTCGTCGTGAGCGGGTTGATGACGGTTTCAACGAGTCCCCATCCGATTCCGGTCACCACCGCGCCCAGCCAGATGACTGTGTACACGTGTGAAAAGCTGCTGGCAAACAGAATAATCAGGGTTCCGACTATGAACAGTACGCCCGACATCGGCAGGAGAATTCCCATCCCGATGGCATCGAGCAAAGGGCTTCCAATCGCGATCGTGAACGCATACCCCAGAAAAGGGACGCCGAGAACGGACCCGATCATCTGGGCCGAGTGGGCTTTGTCGACCGGGTCGAAGAAAATTCGCTGCAGATCGCCCGCGACATTCGACCGCAGGGACGCCCCAACTCCCGCGGTAAACAGCGCCAGGAGGCTCACTACGAAGAGCCGGCTCCTGCTGTAAGCGGCATGACGGTCGACGGAAGAAACGGCGCTTGCGCTCATCCCGAAGAGCTTATCGCACTCTACCGGTGCACGCGGCTTCAGCCGCGTTCTTACCGGCAGTCTAACCGCTCATGGATGCGAGGAACTCGCTGTTCGTGCGCGTCTTTCCCAGCTTGTCGAGCAGCAACTCCATAGTCTCCACCGGGGAGAGCGGGCTCAGAACCCGCCGCAGAATGTACACGCGATTCAGTTCGTCGCGCGGCATCAGCAGTTCTTCCTTCCGCGTGCCGCTCTTGTTGATGTCGATGGCCGGAAAAACGCGCTTCTCGATCAACTTGCGATCGAGATGAATTTCCATGTTGCCCGTGCCTTTGAACTCTTCAAAAATCACGTCGTCCATGCGGCTTCCCGTATCGACAAGAGCGGAAGCGATGATGGTCAGCGAGCCGCCTTCCTCGATATTGCGCGCGGCTCCGAAAAACCGCTTCGGCCGCTGCAGGGCATTTGAGTCCACGCCACCGGAAAGCACCTTTCCCGACGGCGGAACGATTGTGTTGTACGCCCGCGCCAGACGCGTGATCGAATCGAGCAGGATCACGACATCCTTCTTGTGTTCGACCAGCCGTTTGGCTTTTTCAATCACCATCTCGGCGACTTGCACGTGACGCGTCGCCGGCTCGTCGAACGTGGAACTGATCACCTCGCCGCGAACCGATCGCTGCATGTCGGTGACTTCTTCCGGCCGTTCGTCGATCAGCAGGACGATCAAAGTCACTTCGGGATGATTCGTCGTGATCGAGTTGGCGAGGCTCTGCAGCAACATGGTTTTACCGGTGCGGGGCGCCGCCACGATCAGGCCGCGCTGGCCCTTGCCGATCGGCGTAACCAGATCCATCACGCGCCCGGAGAAGTTGTCGCGCGTTGTCTCCAGTTTGAAACGTCCGTCGGGATAAAGCGGCGTCAGATTATCGAAGAAAATCTTGTTGCGGGCTTCCTCGGGCGGCTCAAAGTTGATGGCATCGACTTTAATCAGAGCAAAGTAGCGCTCACCCTCCTTCGGCGGCCGGATCTGGCCCGAGACAGTATCTCCCGTGCGCAGGTCGAACCGGCGGATCTGCGAGGGCGAGACATATACGTCATCGGGACCCGGAAGGTAGTTATACTCCGGCGCACGCAGAAAACCGAACCCGTCCGGCAGGCATTCAAGGACGCCTTCCGAAAAAATCAGGCCGCTCTTCTCCGCCTGAGTCTGCAGAATCTTGAAAATCAATTCCTGCTTGCGAAGGCCCGCCGCATTGAGCACACCCATATCCTTGGCGACGACGTTCAGGTTTTGGATGCTCATGTCTTTGAGCTCGACCAGATCGAGCGTAGGAGCCGAGCCGGGTTTGCCCTGCTGCTGTTTGCGACGCTGCTGACCCGGATGACCCTGCGGACCCTGATGCGGACCCTGATGTGGTGGTCCCTGATTTGTTTGTTGTTGTCCGCTCTGCTGAGGTCCGCGGCCCTGTTGGCCGGATTGCCCATTGGCTTGCGCGAGGCCCAGCCCCCCTTCAGCCTGAGGCGCGGGGGAAGTTCCGTCGACAATCGCGGCGGGGGGTGGCGCGTTCTCCGGAGTGGCGGCTGCCGGTGAAGTTGCCGGGGGCGTCTCCGCATCGGCCTTCGGCACGTCGGTCTTTGGCGCGTCATTCTTCGGCACGTCATTCTTCGGCACGTCATTTCTCTCGGGATGCCGATGCGGCGGGCGGTCCCCGCGCACGGAGCGCGAAGCCGGCTTCGCGGCCGCCTCCTCTGACTTCTCCGGCGGTTTCTCAGCCGAAGCGTCCCGGGCGGGACGTTCGACCGTCTTCTCCTGAGCTGTCGGCTCCTGAGGCGGTGTGTCTTCTTCTGCTGTGACGCTCGATTTTGTCGAGCTCATGGTTGGTGTGTTTTCGTTATCGCTTGCCAAATTTCCCTCACTCCACGGCCAGTAATGGCCGAGAACGGCAGCGGCTCGGCATGTAGCCTGATGGCCTTCAGTCCTCGCTGCTGCTCTGCCTGGTTCAGTTTGTCGATCTTGGACGCGACCACGATGTACGGGTGGTTATTGGTCTCGAGCCATGCCTTGAGGTCGAGGTCTTTCTCCATCCAGCCGCGACGCGCATCCAGGATCAAAAATGAAAGTCTTAAATTACTTCTCTCCCGTAAATAATGTTCAATGAGCTTTGCCCACTCGCTTTTCGCGGCAAGGGGCACCCGCGCGTATCCATAGCCTGGTAAATCGACGAAGTAGAAGGTGCCGTCTATTCGATAGAAGTTAATCGACTGCGTGCGACCGGGTGTATTACTGGTGAACGCCAGCCCGCGTTTCCCTGCCAGTGCATTGATCAGGCTGGATTTGCCGACATTGCTGCGACCCAGAAAAGCTACCTCGGGCAGCCCGTCGGCGGGGAACTGCTCGGGACTACTGGCACTATTGATGAATTCTACTATCAATTTTACTACACCGGAAGGGTGGGTGGGCGCAAGAGGGTTGTAAACAGTAGTATAACCTGTTTTCATCCAGCCAAAGTTTCGATTGCCAGCACTTCGCCTGGAGCAAGGGATATGCCGGAACTGGCCAAGTCCTGGTACATATGTCCTGCGTCCGACGTACCCGTCAACGGCAGAATACCGATCGACTGCGCGAAGCTGAAAACGATTTGGGCGGCGGTGACACCATGGCGGTTCGCCAAGCCCGCGATCATAGGATGGTGTAACACGCCGGCATTAGCCGTCAGCAGCGAGAACCCCTGGTAAACGATATTCCGGGCGCTGCAGAACAAACGAATATCGCGGTCCCAGCCAAGGCGCGTGTAGCAGCGGTTCTGTACGAACCGAGGAAGCTCCCTGTGGTTCGCAGCCAGCTTGTCGAGATGCAGGATCGACACATTGCTCACCCCAAGGAAACGGGTGCGGCCGGCCTCGCGCTCCCGAACCATGGCGGCCCAAACCTCGTCGTCCGAATCGCTCCAGCCGGATTCCGATGCGGGGCCATGCAGCACAAAACTGTCGACATGTTCCGTGCCGAGATATTCGAGAGAACCGGCCAGCGACTGCGAAACCTGCGCCGGGAAACCGGCTGCCGGGTCGTAAGGAAGCCGATGATCCTGGCCCGCCCGATATGTGAACTTCGTTTGTAGAAAAAGGTCGGCGCGCGTGACGACGCCGGCGCGATACGCGGCTTGCAGACCCTCGCCCACTCCGGCCTCAAAGTAGTGACGCCGCTGATTAGCGGTATCGATGCCCCGGAAACCTGTTCGGATGGCGAGTTCAGTGAGCGCCGCGGTGCGCTCTTCCTTCCATGCCGTACCGTAGAGGAAATTGGGGATCAATAGATGTTTTACCGCACGGCCATTTCATCATCGTCGAAACCGTATCGGTCGCGCAGTTTGCGCAGATCTTCCCTCGCCTTCAGATCCTCAATGGAATATGCGCGCGCAGCTACGAAATCGTGGTGGGCAATCGCGTGCTCCATCCGCCTCAGATTGAGATCGACCCGATTCCGCGCTTCCTGTACCACGGTGAACAATCCAGTGTGGGTCGCACCCGCAACCTCAGGAGTCGCCGCTTGACGCCGAGCCGAGAACCTGTCGATCCAGTGGCTCCACGCCGAAATGACCGCCCCCGAAAGCTCCGAGATCATAAACCATGTCCATACACCTAATCCGCGCGATCTGTGCTCCTCCGCGGCTTGCGCAAAGACGTTCAACACCTCGGGTCCAAACAGTTCGCGGTACTCCCGCGGATATAAGCTCAGGAATGCACCGTAGACTCGCTTCATACTAAGCCTCTTTCATTCTGAGACGGCCGGCAGCCGCGTGCGTCAATTGCCTCATGCGAGCCAGTTCCGCAAGCAATTGCCTGCGGCCCGCCTCCGTCAACCGGTACGCTTGTTTTTCGCGCGAAGTATCTTCCTGCTCGAATCGCTCGATCCACAATTCCTCAAGCAAACGGCGCAGGGCCCCGTACAAGGTGCCCGTGCTCAACCGCACCCGGCCATTGCTGAGGACCTCAATATCCTTCAAGAGCGCATAGCCATGCCGGGGCCTCGCCGCCAGACTCATCAGGATCAATAGAACTGGTTCAGTGAGCGGCTTGCCATCGTCCGCGTCAGGTCGTTCGACAACATGTCGCACACCGACATATTACGACAGCGCAAAACTGTTGTCAAGCCGAAAAAAAAGCGCTATCGCCCGTTAGTGGGCGCGGTCGATTTCCTGCTGCACCGCGAGTTCGACCCCCGCCGGGGCCAACGGAAGCGCGACCAATTCGCGTTCGAGCGCAATCCGCAGCACTTCATCCATGTGGTCAACAAAGTGAAGTTTCATCAGATTGCGAATATACTCGGGAATATCCGGAAGGTCCTTTTGATTGTCCTTCGGGATGATGACTTCGTTGATGCCGTGACGGTGCGCGGCCAGCAGCTTCTCTTTCAATCCACCGATCGGCAACACCTTGCCGCGCAGCGTGATTTCCCCGGTCATGGCCAGATCCCCCCGCACCGGTATCTTCGTCAACGCGCTGCAAATCGTCGTCGCGATCGTAATACCCGCCGAAGGACCGTCCTTCGGAATCGCCCCCTCGGGAATATGCAGGTGAACGTCCAGATTGCGATAGAAATCGCGCGTCAGCCCGAGCGTGAGAGCACGTGAACGGATGTAACTGAATGCCGCCTGCGCGGATTCCTGCATCACGTCGCCCAACTTGCCGGTGACCGTCAGCTTCCCTTTGCCCTCCATCAGGATGCATTCTGTTGTCAGAATCTGCCCGCCCACCTCGGTCCACGCAAGACCGGTCGTAGCGCCCACTTCGTTGTGTCTGTCGGTTGTGGTATCGCGGAACTTCGCCGGCCCGAGCATTTCAGTGATTTTGCCGGCGTTCACTACAACCTTTTCTTTGTGGCCGTCCCCGACGATCTTGCGAACCACCTTGCGGGAGACATTGCCGATCTCACGCTCGAGGTTACGAACGCCGGATTCGCGAGTGTAGTACTGAATCATGCTCAACAGGCCGTCATCCTTGAACTCGATCTGGTCGCCCGTGAGCCCCGCGGCCTCCGTCTGCTTGCGGACCAGAAAGCGCTTGGCGATTTCCAGCTTTTCGAGCTCCGTGTAGCCCGAAAGGCGAATCACTTCCGTGCGATCCTGCAGCGCCGGCGGAATCGTGTGCAACACGTTCGCGGTCGCAATAAAGAAGACTTGGGAGAGATCGTACTCCACGTCCAGATAATGGTCCACGAACATGTAGTTCTGTTCGGGATCGAGCACCTCAAGCAGCGCCGAAGACGGATCGCCGCGAAAATCGGTCGACATCTTGTCGATTTCATCCAGCATGAAAACCGGGTTTCTCGTGCCGGCTTTCTTCATCATCTGAATGATCTGGCCAGGCAGAGCTCCGATGTAAGTACGCCGATGCCCGCGGATCTCAGCCTCATCGCGCACGCCGCCCAGCGACATCCGGACAAACTTGCGGCCGGTCGCCTTAGCGATCGACATGCCAAGCGATGTCTTCCCAACACCGGGAGGTCCGACAAAGAGGAGAATCGACCCTTTGGGATTCTTTACCATTCGACGCACCGCAAGGAACTCAAGAATACGCTCTTTGATTTTTTCGAGCCCGTAATGATCCGATTCGAGGACCTCTTCGGCGTACTTGAGCTCGCGGATTTCCTTGGACTTCTTCTTCCACGGCACCGCCAGAAGCCAATCGAGGTAGTTGCGCGAAACCGTCGACTCCGCCGACATGGGCGGCATGTTCTCGAGCCGCTTTAATTCCGCCAGCGCCTTTTCGAGCCCGTCCTTCGTCATGCCGGACATCTCGATGCGCTTCTTTAGTTCGTCGATTTCGCTCTTCTCGCCGCGGCCCAGTTCCTTCTGGATAGCCTTGATCTTCTCGTTGAGGTAATACTCTTTTTGCGCTTTCTCCATCTGGCGCTTCACGCGCGACTGGATGGTGCGGTCGACGTTGAGCTTTTCGATTTCGAT
>Ga0070733_10002715_pt1 | contig 12357 bp, 10 predicted proteins | sample Coa_R1_9_FD_66450 | JGI IMG/M metagenome (GOLD analysis project Ga0070733, IMG submission 66450) | Surface soil microbial communities from Centralia Pennsylvania, which are recovering from an underground coalmine fire - Coalmine... | ecosystem: Environmental > Terrestrial > Soil > Unclassified ... | reverse complement strand
GTCTCCATCGGCGTCCATTCCGACCCACTGTTTCGCCATGTCCCGCGCTAAGGTCAAGAACTGTTGAGATATTTCCTCATGCCCGAGCCGGTGCGCCAGCTCGGCATAACAAGCCAGCGCCTCAGTGGCCTTAATGGATAGGTTGGCGTTGTGGGCCAGGTGCCCGGCAAAATCGTCCGTGCTCAATTGATTTTCCGGGTCCATTCCTTTTTCCTTCAAGTACTCAGCCCACTTCGTCAGCAGCGGCCAGTAGGGCTTGGAAAAATCGGCATTGCCTTCCACTTTGGCCAATGCACCCAGGATGATCAGCAGATTGCCGGTTTCCTCGACGGGCATCTGATTCTCTTCGGTTTTCTCTCCGCCGCCATAAGCCTGGCCATTTGCCAGCGGATAAACTCCCAAATCGTGCGGAGCGAACCTCCACGGCCAGCGGGGAAGGCCGGCATAATCGAGCACGGGCTTGACCTGCGCTCTTACGAGCGCTGGATTGAAAAACAAATACATGGGAATAGCGGGATAAATAACGTCCACCGTCCCAATGAAGCCGCCGCTGAAATTCTCCTTGGGCAAATAAATTGGAGTTCCATCGATGTCGGAGGCAAGTTTGTAGGCAGCCATCGCTTGGCGATACGCCAGGATAGCCAATTCGGCATAGCGCGGCCCACCGACCTGGCGCAAATCGCGGGTCAACTCCTCATCAAATCGCTGCGTGCGTTGGCGCAGGTCTGGATAGCCGGCGGCTGCTTTGGTCAAGAGGTCAGCCGCAGTGGCGCCATTGCGCCGCCAGTATGGACGCAGGCGGCGATCCATAAATTCAAGGGAATAAATGTCGTCGTAAGCGAGCATCATCCAGCGGGAGATCGGGCGAGCTTCGACGCTCCCCAGATCGAATTGGACCGCAAGTACGGGCTGATTCGTGTTACTGCCCGGGGCAGTCTCAAGGTTGTCCGCTTCGGGTAATTCACCACTGCTCGCAAACCGATCGCGAGTTGAAATATTTCCTGCAAGGGTCGCAGTCGGGCCCTGGCCAACCGGCACCGCGACGTAAAAATAGCCCCAATCGATACGCACGTTGTCCCCGGCATGAGCCAGAATTTGTTGCTGCGTTGTACCGGCCCGCAAAATTTCGAGGCCGGGCAATTTCTGGCGGGCAGTGATTAAAGGTTGCGATGAATTGTTGGCCGCGATTAGAGTCGTGGTGTCAAAATAAAGTTGGGCGGAGTGTGATTTCCCATCGGTTGAGTGGATGTCCAGGTTCAAATAAACAACGGGCATCGCCAGGACATCGAGATCAGCAGGCAGCGCCGGAGCAAGAAAAGTTACCGTCAATTCAACGCCCGCCGCTTGAAAACGATAAATTGTCCGGGTTGGTGTAATGGTCAGTTCCTTCTGCTCCATCTCAGGAATTTGCGCGGCGCCTCCCCGGGTTACACCCATCCACCGGTAAGTCTTGCCGTCAAGGCGCAGCAATCCATTCAGAGGACGTGACACGCCCGTCCAATGTTCCGTGGCTTTCCCGGTTAGGGTGTCCGACGCGGACCAGATGCTGAAATATGGATCAACCGGAACCAAAGGCACCGACGGAGGTCGCAACTGTGCCGTCGCCGGAAAAGTCAGCGCAAAGAACAAGACTGCGAGTAGCGATACTAGTGAAATTCTGATGGTTGCTCTTTCCATTTGGGAAGCCGGAGTATGTCACATCCGCACTATCGCGTTCAATAAATTGCCATCCATCCCGCTTGGCGAAAAATGATACTTTTAGCCGCTATGCCCGTTATTCCCACTTGGAAACTTGGTCCCATTCATGTGCTCGCGCTTGGCTGCGTGGGCATCTTGATTGGGATGTGGCTGAAAAAGAAGCTCCCGATCTTGGACAAGCTGTGCATTCCCACTTCGATCGTTGGCGGGTTGGTTTTTGCGCTGGTGGCATTGGCGCTGCACGACCGCTACGCAAATTTTGATGCGGACACGTCGCTACGCGATTTGCTGATGATCGCGTTCATAGCCACCATTGGACTCAGCGCGCGACTGGAATTGATTCGCCGGGGTGGGACGAAAGTAGTTTTGTTGCTGGCCGTGGCCAGTGGCGGCGCCGTGATGCAAAACCTGCTGGGGATCGGCCTGGCAAAATTGCTGGGAGTCAATCCTCTTGTGGGGATTATTTCCGGGTCGGTGGCCCTGACTGGCGGGCCTGCGACTGCCGTGGCATTCGGGTCCACATTTGAGAAATTGGGCGTCACCGGCGCTGGGGAAATGGGCATGGCCTCGGCGACATTTGGAATTGCGGTTTCGGGTTTGGTTGCAGGATACATTGGCAGCCGGTTGATTCAGCGTTACAAGCTCCGTCCCCAAAATTCCAACCTGGCCATAGCCGCTTCGCCGGAAATCGAGCGGCATGTCAGCGCAAATGATTTGCTTTTTGTGGTGATTCTGATTGGCGTGTCGATGGGAATTGGCGCGCTGATCAGCAGCGGGTTGGAGCGGCTCGGGTTGATTCTTCCCAGCTATATCGGCGCGATGATCGCGGCTGCCTTTATTCGCAACGTGAACGATCGATTTAATTTTTTCCACATTTCGCAGAGAGCAATTGACGATTGTGCGGTGATCGCACTTTATTTATTTATCGTGATGGCCGTGCTGACGCTTCGATTGTGGGAACTGGCGCACCTGGCGCTGCCCTTGATTGTGATGCTGTGCGCGCAGGTTGCCCTGTGCTGGCTGATGTGCGTGACGGCTTGTTTTTATTTGTTGGGGCGAGACTACAACTCCGCCGTGATGACCAGCGGATTTTGCGGATTTATGCTGGGGATTACCGCCAACGCGATCGCCTCCATGCAGGAGCTGGTGGAGAAATATGGGCCCGCGCCCGAAGCCTTTCTGGTGGTGCCCGTGGTGGGCGCGTTCCTAATAGATTTCGTAAATTCTCTGGTCATCACTTTCATGGCGAATATTGTGCGTTGAGATTGGCTCCCCCTGACCGGGGCATTGGCGTTGTGCTAGGCTAACTGCAAGCGAACGGAATGGCCGGCAAAACCATCAGCGAAAAAATACTTTCCTTCAAGTCCGGTGTGGATGCGCGCGCCGGGGACGCCGTGGTTTGCACAGTGGATTACGCGCTGGGCACCGATGGCTCCACGCCCATGGCCATCGACTATTTCAATGCCATGGGTGGAAAGAAAATCTTCGATCCGAAGCGCATTGTTTTCGCGCTGGATCATTACGCGCCGGCGCCAAGCCGGGCAACGGCGCTGCTGCACACGCGCATGCGGGAGTTCGCGGCAACGCATGGGATTCCTCTCTGGGATGTGGGGGAGGGAATTGGGCATCAGCTCATCGTTGAATCGGGCCGCGCTACGCCGGGCAGCCTGGTGATGGGCGCGGATAGCCATGCTGTGACTTACGGAGCGCTCAACAGTTTCGCGACCGGAATTGGCTCCTCGGATCTCGCGGCGATCATGATCAGCGGACGCATCTGGTTGCGCGTGCCGGAAACCATCAAAGTAACGCTTACTGGAAAATTGTCCGCGCACGTGTATCCGAAAGACATTGCCCTGGCCCTTGCGAAAGAATTGGGTGCCGACGGAGCAAACTATCAAGCGCTGGAGTTTTGCGGTCCGGCATTGGTCACGCTGGATCTCGAAGACAGGCTGGTGTTGAGCAACCTCACCGTGGAGATGGGTGCGAAGAATGGCATTTTTCCATCGGACGCGATGACACTTGAATACTTGAAGGGGAGGACGAGTGGGGCGTTCACGCAGGTTGATGCGGATTCGGATGTGCAATACGTTCGGGAAATCACTATTGCTCTCGATACCCTGGAGCCGCAAGTTGCGTTGCCCCACCATGTCGATCATGTCGTTCCAATCGGCGAAACTCCCAGGACAGAAGTTCAGATGGTTTACCTAGGCACGTGCACCGGGGGACGCGTGCGCGATTTTCATCAGGCGCTTGAGGTCATCAAGGCAGGTGGCGGGATAGCGCCCGGAGTTCAATTGATTGTGACTCCGGCCTCGCGCACGGTGTTGGAGACTCTGTCACGCGACGGCACGCTTTCTGAATTCATTGCTCTGGGCGCCGTGATTGTGACGCCCGGCTGCGGATCTTGTTGTGGCACATGCGGCGCAATTCCCGGCGATGGAGTTAATGTTATCTCCACTGCAAACCGAAATTTTAAAGGGCGCATGGGAAACAGCAGCGCTTCGATTTATTTGGCGTCACCCGCGTCCTGCGGCGCCGCCGCGGTACGCGGTTCGATCGTCGATCCACGGGAGATTTCCTCATGACGGCAATCCATATGCAAGGCCGCGCCCGCGTTTTCGGTGACGACATCAACACCGATTACATCATTACCTCGCGGCGCAAGCGGGAGAGCCTTGATCCTCAGGTTTTGCGGCAGTATTTATTTGAGGAAATCAATCCAACATTTGCAGGGACTATCGAGCCGGGGGACTTTATCATCGCAGGGAAGAATTTTGGGTGCGGTTCCGCAATGGAAGTGGCGGTCACGGCAATTCTTGGCGCGGGGATTCGAGCCGTGCTCGCGCTGAGTTTTTCGCGCACGTATTTTCGGAATGCCATTAATAATGGTCTGTTGCCCGTCGTTTGCGACACCTCGGGCATCCGCGAGGGCGATCGGCTCGAAATCCAGGACTCTGGCGAAAGTGGAGCTGGCTTGACGATTCACAACGCGACCACCGGCCGCGACGTTTCCGCGGTCGCGCTGCCGCAAATTATGCTGGATATTCTGAGTGCCGGGGGCCTGGTTCCTTACTTCCGCCAGCACGGCGATTTTCAAATCTAAAGGAGCAGGCGCATGACTGTGATCACGCATCCCGTAAGTTCCTCGTTGAAATACCGCTTGCGGCTGCCCGGGCCGACCGCGGTGCCGGATCGCGTCCAACGGGCAATCGCACAACCGATTGTTAACCATCGCGGACCTGAGTTCCGGGCCATGTTTTCACGAGCGCAGGAATTGTTGAAGCCGGTATTGGGCACCAGCAACCACGTGTTTCTTCTGGCGAGTTCGGGCACGGGAGCGATGGAGGCCAGCCTCGCCAATATTCTGGCGCCCGGCGAGCCTGTGTTCGCTGTGGTCCATGGGCAATTTGGGGAGCGGTTTGCGAGTATCGCCAAAGTTTTTGGCGCCCAGGTGGATGTGCTCGACGTGGCCTGGGGCGAAGCGGTGGATCCCCGCGAAATCGAAAAGCGCGTTAAGGCCAAAGAATATCGCGCGGTCGTTGTCGTCTACAACGAAAGTTCCACCGGGGTTACCGCAAACGTCCAAGCCATCGGCGCGATCCTCCGCCAAACGCCGACTTTGCTGGTGGTTGATTCGGTCAGCGGGCTCGGCGGGCTGGAAATGAAGCAGGACGAGTGGGGCGTGGACATCGTTGTTTCCTCATCGCAGAAATGTCTGATGTGTCCTCCGGGAATCGGTCTGGTCAGCGTAAGCCCCAAGGCATGGAAAATTGTGGAGCGCGAGGATCGATTGCCGCGGTATTACTGGGATTTTCGCAAGACGCTGGCGTCTTCCGAGAAATCGGAGACGGCGTTCACAGCGCCGGTTTCGTTGTTTGCGGGGCTGACAGAGGCTTTGGAAATGATTCATGAAGAAGGAATCCCGAATGTGCTGGCACGGCACAAGAAATTATCTACCGCGTTGCGCGCCGGGTGCGCGGCGATTGGCCTCGCGCCATCCGGACCTAAGGATTCACTTTCACCGACTGTCGTCGCGCTCCATGTCCCCGAGAAACTGAATGGAGGCGACATTGTGAAGCGCCTTTATGAAAAGCACAGGACCGTTATTGCCGGCGTGCGCAACAAATTCGCTGGAAGATTTATACGCATTGGCACCATGGGGCATGTTCATGAAGACGATATCTTGACTGACCTGGAGCATCTGGAAGACGTGCTTCCGGAGCTTGGCTGGCCCGTGACGCCGGGAGCAGGCGTCGCGGCCGCAGCGGCGGTGATGCGCTCGTCGTAAAGGAGAATTGTCTGCATGCCCGGCAAGGTTGGATTTCGCATTCGTTCGCAATGGCAGCGGCCCGATGCAGCGTTGCTTGCTTCATTTGGGAATGCTTCGAGCGCACAGGTCGCTGATTCCATGTCCCGGCTGGGCGCAATGGACACCGGGATCAAGCCGATATGGCCGTCCCCGCGGATCATCGGATCGGCGCTCACGGTTTGGTGCCATGCAGGTGACAACCTGATGCTGCACAAAGCAATTTCCATGGCCTTGCCCGGCGACATCCTGTTGATGAACACGCAGGGAAATATCACCAATTCAGGATTCGGCGAACTAGTCGCAACCAGCGCGGTGAAAATTGGTGTGCGCGGCGTGATTGTGGATGGCACCGTGCGCGACTCAGAAGCATTGCAGGCGCTTGCACTGCCGGTTTATGCGCGCGGGCTCTGCGCAAATGGCTGCAACAAGGATGGCCCGGGAGAAGTGGGCGCCATTATTTCCTGCGGCGGAGTTGCCGTTCGCCCCGGCGACATTATTATTGCCGACCGCGATGGAGTCGCGGTAGTCCCACTCGATGATGCCCCAGAGGTCGCCAAACTGGCGGCCGCGCAGGTCGCACGCGAAGAGCAGCGTTTAGCCGAAATCAAAAAGGGTGTGCTGGTGCGGCCCGAAATTGACAGCCATCTCCGCAGCTTAAAGATCATCGAATAACCGTGGACATTCTCCTCAGTGAAATTGAAGCTCGCGTGCTGGGGTCTCTCGTTGAGAAGGAGATCACCACTCCTGACTACTATCCGCTTTCGATGAACGCTCTCGTCAACGCGTGCAATCAGAAATCCAATCGCGATCCGCTGATGAGCCTCGACGAAGACGCTGCGCGTCAAGCCTTGCGCGGCTTACATGAAAAAGGCCTGGGCGGCGCCGCCGACAGCATGGACAGTCGCGTGACCAAGTACGCGCACACGCTTTCGGAAGTCTTCAACTTCACCCGCCCGGAGACCGCCATCCTTTGCGAATTGCTGTTGCGCGGGCCGCAAACTCCCGGCGAACTCCGCGGCCGCGCCGAGCGCATGCATCACTTTGACGAATTGAGTGAAGTCCAGTCCACTTTGCATCGCTTGATGAAGCATGACCCGCCGCTGGTCCAATTGCTCCCCCGGCAACAGGGAATGAAGGAGGCGCGCTACGCGCACTTGCTCTCGGGCGGTGTCGATATCGCCGTATCGGACCCGAAAAAGGCCCCGGAAGTCGCTGTCCATTCCCAAACCGGCGATCGAATCGCGCATCTCGAACAGGAAATCGCGCGCCTTCAAAAAGAAATCGCCGACTTGAAGGAACAATTTGCCGGTTTTCGCAAACAATTTGAGTAGTGGCCGTATCTTATCAGGTCTGAAAACTGCCCCGGCGTGCCCGCAAGCACAAATTTTTGTTCCACGCTATAATTAGTAGTCTTGCTCACACTGAATAACATCTCCATGCGTTTCGGCGCCCGAATTCTGTTCGAGGACGTCACCTGCTCCTTCCTCGACGAGCGCCGCTACGGCATCACCGGCCCGAACGGCGCGGGAAAATCCACGATGATGAAGATCCTGACGGGCGAAATTGAGCCCACCAAGGGCTCCGTCACGCGCCCGAAAAAACTCGGCATCCTGCGGCAGGACCAGTTCGCGTTCGATCAATTCCGCGTGGTGGACGCGGTCATTCAGGGCAATTCCGCGCTGTGGTGCGCCCTGCAGGAGCGGGACGCTCTCTACGCGAAGCCCCACGAGTCGATGACCGACAAAGACGGCATGCGTCTGGGCGAACTCGAAGGCATCATCGGTGAAGAAGGCGGCTATACCGCGGAAGCCGACGCCGCGATTCTGCTCGATGGGCTGGGCGTGGAAAGCGAACTCCACGAGCGCAAGATGAGCGAACTGCAGGGCGGACAAAAAGTCCGCGTCTTGCTGGCGCAGGCGCTATTCGGAAATCCTCCTGCCTTGCTGCTGGACGAGCCGACCAACCACTTGGACCTCGATTCCGTCCACTGGCTGCAGGATTATTTGAATGAATACAAGGGCGTGCTGATTGTGATTTCGCATGACCGGCACTTTCTCAACAGCGTTTGCATGTACACCGCCGACATCGACTACCAAACCGTGATCATGTATCCCGGTGGCTACGACGACATGGTGCTGGCCAAGACGCAGATTCGCTCGCGAATCGAGTCCGAAAACGCACAGCGCGAAAAGAAAATTGCCCAATTGAATTTGTTTATCGCTCGTTTTTCAGCGGGCACGCGGTCGCGCCAGGTAACTTCCCGAAGAAAAGAAGTGGAGCGTATTCAAACTTCGGAGCTGGCCAGGTCCAATATCGCCCGGCCGTACATTCGATTTGATATGAAGCGGCCCTCCGGGCGGCATCCTATTGAAATCAAGAAGCTCACCAAGACCTACGAGGATTTGAAAGTGATCCAGCCGTTTACCGCCAGCGTCGAGCGCGGTGAACGTATCGCCTTGATGGGACGCAATGGGACTGGCAAGACCACCCTGTTGAAATCGCTCATACGCAATGCGCCGGGATACATCGACGACGCCGATAAGCATTTCACCATCAATGGCGGCATTGTGAACTGGGGGCACGAAGTCTCCGTCGGTTACTTCGCGCAGGAGAGCACCGTATCGAAAGCCAAGGGCCTCACGACGATTGAGTGGCTGCACCAGTTCAATCCCGCGGCGACTCAGGAAGAACTGCGCGGGCTGCTGGGGCAAATGCTGTTCAGCGGGGACGATGCGCTCAAGCCCACCCGCGCCCTTTCCGGCGGTGAAGTGGCGCGATTGATTTTCTGCAAGCTCATGCTGCAGAAGCCCAATGTGCTGGTGCTGGACGAGCCTACGAATCACTTGGATTTGGAATCCATCAATGCGCTGAACATTGCCCTGCAGAAATACGAGGGAACAGTTTTGCTGGTCACCCACGACCACGACGTGATTGATGAAGTCGCCACACGCATCTGGCACTTTGGCGGCGGCCCCATTGACGATTTCAAAGGGCCCTACGAAGAATATCAGGCCTACGCGCAGGAAAAGGTCTCCTAATTTGATCGCGTCGCATTCCGGGTTTTATTTGCAGGACGCCCCAGGTTAGACTCATCCCGTGCTCCCCTCTAGACTTGAATTTTCCACCCGACACCAGTAATAATTGGCCTCCCTCCCCGCCCGGGGCCCCCTTATGACCGTTCCTGCTATCGCGCCGGACTCTCAGCACACCATCCTACGATCGCGCCTGGATGGCGCTCGGGAACTCACCGACCACCTGTTTGAAATCGTTCAGCCCGGTGCGCTATATGAACGGACGATTCCGGAGCGCCACCGGCTCATTTTCTATCTCGGGCATCTCGAAGCCTTTGATTGGAACCTTCTTGCGCGCGGCGCCGCGGATCTCCCATCATTTGATCCACCGTTCGACAAGCTCTTTGCCTTCGGCATTGATCCTGTGGATGGCAAGCTTCCCAGCGATCAGCCCTCCGACTGGCCAGCTGAAACGTGCGTGCGTGCATACGTTTCGCGGGTGCGCGGTGAACTCGATGATTTATTGAGCAAATCGCCCGTTCAACCTGCACTTGCCGATGGCACTTTGCTCCATGTTGCCGTGGAACACCGCCTGATGCACGCGGAAACCGTCGCGTACCTTCTCCACCAGCTTCCATTTGAGAAGAAAGTGCCTGTGGAGGAGCATCTCGATTTAGTGGCGCAATCACCGCAACCTCGCATGGTTTTCATTCCCGCCGGAATTGCCACGCTCGGCCAGCGCCGCGAAAGTGGAAAATTTGGCTGGGACAATGAATTTGAGGAGCAACGAATTTCCGTCAAGGATTTTCGGGCCGATGCCTATCCCGTGACCAATGGGCAATTCCTGGAATTCGTCCGGAGCGGTGGTTATCAGGACCGCTCACTGTGGTCCGAAGCCGATTGGGTCTGGAAAGAGCAACAAAATATCGCGCACCCCTTCTTTTGGCGGCATGGCCCGGAGATGGTGAGGGATGGGGCCTGGACCTTGCGAACAATTTTTGCTGACATTCCTCTGCCGCTCGCATGGCCGGCATATGTCAGCCACGCTGAGGCGTCCGCCTATGCGCGCTGGGCTGGCAAGAGATTGCCAAGCGAAGCACAGTGGCACCGTATGGCTTACGGAACGCCGAGTGGAGCCGAGCGTTCATTCCCCTGGGGCGAAGACCTTCCCCGCGAGGAGTTGGGGAATTTCGACTCGGCGAAATGGAATCCAACCCCCGTGCACGCGCATCCAAAAGGTGAGAGCGCGTTTGGAGTCGCGGACTTGTTGGGCAACGGCTGGGAATGGACTTCAACGACGTTCGCACCGTTTCCCGGTTTTGCCGCTTTCCCATTTTATGCCGGGTATTCGGCGGATTTTTTTGATTCGAAGCATTTTGTAATGAAGGGCGGGTCGCCGAGGACGCCCGCGGCGCTTCTGCGGCGATCATTTCGAAACTGGTTCCAGCCACGCTATCCGTATATCTATTCCAAGTTCAGGTGCGTCTCGGAGTAGCAAATGCAAACCACCACACTGTTTTCAATGCCGGGGATTACTGCCGGTCGCAAGGGCGACATCGCGGCGGACGTGCGCGATGGATTGCTTCGTGCTGGGCAGAAAGAGCTGCCGTCAAAGTATCTTTATGACCACCTGGGCTCCGCGCTGTTTGAGGCTATTTGCTTGCTCCCTGAATACGGGCTGAATCGTGCCGGCGGCAGGGTGATGCGCAAGAGCGCCGAGGAAATCACGCAAACGCTTCCAGGTCCGGTTCTCATCGCGGAATTGGGGAGCGGCAACGGGGTGAACACTCGCTGGTTGCTGGAAGCATTCTCGCAACGGCAAGCAACCAGATATTTCCCCATTGATATTTCCGCGACCGCGCTGGCGCGTTGCCGCTCGGAACTTGGCTCCCTGGATTCGGTCGACGTAATTCCCGTCGAGCGGTCCTACCTGGACGGCCTGACCGAGGTGGCGTCGCGGCGACTGCCGGGCGAGAGTTTGCTCGCGCTTTTCCTGGGTAGCACCATCGGAAATTTTGACCGGCCGGAGGGAGAGCTCTTTCTCCGTCAGATTCGGGAAGTCTTGCGGCCGGGTGACGCCTTGCTGCTCGCCACGGACTTGGAGAAATCCATCCGGGATTTATTGCTTGCCTATGATGACCCCGCGGGCGTAACTGCCGCATTCAATCTGAACATGCTGGCGCGCATCAACAAGGAACTCGCCGCTGATTTTGATCTGGCGACCTTTGCGCATCAGGCGGTTTGGAATGGCGAACATCGCCGAATCGAAATGCATTTGCGCTCCACCGTTCCACAGACCGTCAGGATTCCGGTGGCGCAATGCAGCGTTTCATTTGCGAAGGGTGAAACCATCTGGACGGAAAGCTGCCACAAATTCAATTGCGTGGAAGTGGTCCGCATGGCCAATCGCGCGGGCTTCCACTGCAAGGCGCAGTGGGTGGACTATGAGTGGCCATTCGCACAAAGCCTGCTGACCGCTCAATAGCACCCGTTCACGGGCGAAAGTTTCTCCATCCTATTGCTGCGCAAAACGCCGGAAGAAACTGTCGGGCTTCCACGTTGGGCGCCCGTCGACATTGGCAACCCGGGTGGCCAGCAGCTCCAGAATGTGATTGAACTGCGCCGCCGCGGCGGGGTCCACGGGCTGGTCCACATCATCCGAAGGTGCGTGATATCGCGTACGCACCCAATCCTGAAATGTTTTTTCCTCGGGAGTTCCTTTCACCCATCCAAATTTGAAGGCTAGCGCTGGAATCCCTGCTTTCACGAAACTGTATTGATCGCTGCGAATAAACCGGTTTCGGTTCGGCTCCTTATCCGCCTGCACAATCACCCCCTGCGATTCGCATACTGCGCGAATGTCGTCGCCCAGCGTGGATTCGTCCAGCCCTTGAACTTCCAGATAACGCAGCGCGAAGAGGGGAAGGAACATATCCATGTTGATATCGGCCACGATTTGCTTGCGGTCCACGGTCGGATGCGCCACAAAATATTCCGACCCCAGGTCGCCTTTTTCCTCCGCGGTCAGCGCGATAAAAAGTATCGAGCGCTTGGGGTGAATGCCGTCTCTTTTGAAATGCCCGGCGATTTCTATTACCGACGCCACCCCGGACGCGTTGTCCATCGCCCCGTTGTAAATGCTGTCTCCGTTGATCGGCATGCCCACGCCAAGATGATCGAGATGCGCGCTGATCGCCACATATTCACTCTTTAGCTTCGGATCGGAGCCCGGCAAAACTCCAATCACGTTTGGCGCCGAAACTGTGCGGCGATTCACGCCGATTCGCGCCTGCACCGCGACCGTCAATGGAAAGTGGGGCAGCGCTCGATCCGCGTCGG
>Ga0070733_10002714_pt1 | contig 12364 bp, 9 predicted proteins | sample Coa_R1_9_FD_66450 | JGI IMG/M metagenome (GOLD analysis project Ga0070733, IMG submission 66450) | Surface soil microbial communities from Centralia Pennsylvania, which are recovering from an underground coalmine fire - Coalmine... | ecosystem: Environmental > Terrestrial > Soil > Unclassified ... | reverse complement strand
GCATGATCAACGAAGTCGGCGGCGGTATGCGCAACGGCAAAAAGCTGAAAGCCGTCGTTCCCGGAGGCTCGTCCTGTCCGCTCCTCAAAGCCGACGAATGCGATCTCGCGATGGACTACGACACGCTCGCCAAGGCGAACTCCATGCTCGGATCGGGCGGCGTCGTGGTTCTCGCCGAAGACACCTGCATGGTGAAATTCGCTCTGCGGATCATGCGTTTTTACGCCCACGAAAGCTGTGGCTGGTGTATCCCCTGCCGTGAAGGTACGGCGTGGATGAAGAAGCTTCTCACCCGCTTCCATGAAGGCATGGGCCAGGAAAGCGACATTGTGCTCATCGGCGATCTTTCCAAAAACATGCTGGGCGGTCGGACTTTCTGTCCGCTGGGCGATGCGGCGGCGCTGCCGACTCAATCCATCGTCGAAAAGTGGCGGGATGAATTCGAAGCGCATCTCGACGGCAAGCCCTGCCCTTACGACAAATCATCGAGACTGGTGGCGGTGTAGCAATGCCGGAAACAAACGGAAACCAGAACAACGAGTCGCGGCTTGACCGCATCGAGGCGGCGATGGAGGCGATGATCGGCGAGCACGAGATGTTCCGGGCCGAACACAAGATGCTGCTTCGATCCCAGGTGTTGTTCCAGGATTCGCTCGAAAAACTGAAGGAGCGGATGGATGAGACCGAAGGCAAGCTGAATGCGTTGATCGACATCGTCGACCGCCACAGCCGCGAATATCACGAACGGTTGAACCGGCTCGAAAACAAGCAATAACAAGAAGAATCCAATGGCTGATCTGGTGAAATTCACAATCGACGGACAAGAGCTCGAAGCCCCCGCTGGCACGCTCGTCATCGATGCCGCAAAACACGCCGGCATCGAAATCCCGTCGTTCTGCTATTACGAAGGCTATTCGCTCCAGGCCGCCTGCCGCATGTGCCTCGTGGACGTCGAAAAGATGCCGCGGATGCAGGTTGCCTGCACGCTTTCGGTTGCCCCCGGCATGGTCGTCCACACCGATTCCCCGAACGTCAGGGCGACCCGCAAATCCACGCTCGAATTCCTGCTCACTAATCACCCGCTCGATTGTCCGGTCTGCGACAAGGGTGGCGAGTGCGAACTGCAGGACATGGTGTTCCGCTACGGCGCGGGCGAGAGCCGGTTCACCGAAACCAAGATTCACGTCGACGAGCAGCAGTGGTCTCCCGTGGTCTTCTACGATGGGCCGCGCTGCATCCTCTGCTTCCGCTGCGTGCGCGCCTGCGACGAAGGCATGGGCGTGGGCGCGCTGGGCGTCGTCAACCGCGGCGCGGTGTCGCTGATCGCACCGAATGAAGGCGATCACCTCAACTGCGACGAATGCGGCCAATGTATAGACATCTGCCCGGTGGGCGCGCTCACCAGTGGCGCCTATCGTTATCAAACGCGCCCGTGGGAGATGGAGCACGTTGGCACCATCTGCACGCACTGCTCGAACGGCTGCAAGACGACCCTCGGCGTCCGCAACGACCACATCATCCGCGGCAATAACCGCGACCGCTCCGGCATCAACGGCGAGTTCCTCTGCATCAAAGGCCGCTACGCGTTCGATTTCTCCGATCACGACGGCCGCCTGCAGTCGCCCATGATCCGCGTGAACGGCAAGCTCGAGCCGGCTTCGTGGTCGCAGGCTCTTTCGACCATCGCGGAGAAATTCGGTCAGATCAAAGCCCGTGACGGAAAGTTCGGCGTCGTCGGTTCGAACCATACCACGAACGAAGAGAATTTCTACCTGCAGAAGTTCGCGCGGCAGTGCCTGGGAACGAATAATATCGACCACCACCGCACCGGCGATGTAGTGACACTCGTTGACGCGCTCAGCGGAAGCGGCGCTTCACTCGCCACCACGCAGGATCTCTACGAGCGCAAAGCATTCCTGATTATCGGCGCGGATCTCGCCATCGAACAGCCGTTTGTCGCTTTCCAGATTCGCGCCAATCAGCGGCACCATGGAGCGCACGTCTACGTGGTCACGCCGAACGCCGTCCGCGAAGACGAGCACGCCGTAAAATCGGTTCGCAAAGTCGCGGGCACGGAACTCGAAGCGCTCTCCGGGCTGCGCGACGCACTGGCCGCGGAACCGGAACTGGTGATCCTGTTCAACGATTCTGTGAAGGGCGACGCCATCCGCCAGTTGGTCGCGTTCGGACAATCGCTCGGCACGGCGGTCAAGTATTGTCCGCTGGTCGATTATTCGAACTCCCGCGGCGCCATCGATATGGGTCTGGTTCCCGAGTTGCTTCCGGGCTATCAGGCTTCCGGCGCACCCGGCCTGACGGTTCGGGAGATGCTGGCCGATGCCGATCTGGACGCCCTTTGGGTAGTGGGCGCCAACCCGCTGAAGCAAAGCCTGCTTACGTCAAAGAAGGCTTTCGTCGTCGTGCAGGACATGTTCCTGACGGAAACGGCGCAGCGTGCCGATGTCCTCCTGCCCGCCGCCAGCGCGTACGAAAAGAACGGCACGGTAACCAACGTTTGCGGAGAAGTGCAGCGGCTGAAACGCGCGAGCGCAACCATCGGCGCGAAGACGGATCTCGAAGTCATCGGGCTGATTGCGAAAGAGATGAATTACGCCAGGCAAATGGGACCATGGCTGCCCGAAACGGTTTACAACGAGATTCGCAAGAGCGTGAAGGGCTACGATATTCCGCTCGCCCTGGTGATGGTGAGCGCGCAGCAGACCGCCCCGGTAAACGGGAGAGTGGGTGTGGAAAGCCGCCCCGACCTCGTCTGGTCCGCGCACGATAATCTCTTCACGTCGGGGACGTTGGGACGGTATTCTAAAATACTGAATTCAGTTATTGAGAAGCATTCGGCCCACGCCCATTAGCCCCAACAAATGGCCTTCATCGTCATCACGCTCATCAAAACCGCGCTCATCGCTTTCATACTGCTGACGGTGCTCGCGTACCTGCAGTGGGTGGAGCGCAAAGTGATCGCCCACGTGCAGGTTCGGATGGGCCCTTCGCGGGTGGGTCCGCACGGCCTGCTGCAGCCCCTCGCCGACGTGATCAAGCTGATCACCAAGGAAGGCGTGATGCCGCCCCACGCGAACCGTTTCTTCTACCTTCTCGCGCCTTTCCTCGCCGTTTTTATGGCGCTGATTTCCATTTCCGTGATCCCCTTCGGCACGCAGATCACCGTCGGACGCTGGACGACGATGATGCAGCTGACGGATCTGAACGTCGGCCTTCTCTTCATCCTGGCCATCAGTTCGATGGGCGTTTACGGGGTCGCGCTCGCCGGGTGGTCGTCGAACAACAAATACGCGCTTCTCGGCGGCCTGCGCAGTTCCGCACAGATGATCAGCTACGAACTGCCGATGAGTCTCGCCATCGCCTCGCCGCTGTTGATGGCCGGCACGCTGAGCCTGCGCGAAATCGTGAATTCCCAGGCCGGGTACAATTTCGGGTTTCTTCCCAAGTGGAACGTTTTTGGCGGGCCCTTCCCGCAGATTATCAGTTTCATCATTTTCATGATTGCCTCGTTCGCGGAAACCAACCGCGTTCCGTTCGATCTTCCCGAAGCGGAAAACGAGTTGGTGGCTGGTTTCCATGTGGAATACAGCAGCATGACGTTCGCCGGATTCTTCATGGCCGAATACGCCAACATGGTGACCGTCTGTTCCATCGCGACGCTGCTGTTCCTGGGCGGCTGGCATCCTTTGTGGCCGGTCGAGTACGGCTCGAATTTCGTCGCGTCGTTGATTTTGTTCGTGGCGGGCGCCGTCTGTATCTATCACGCCATCAACCCGGCGCGGCCCTTCGACCGCTATACCCTGCCGGTATTCGGCGTCGTATTCTTCGGGCTGGCGGGCGTGATGCTGGTGCCGTTTCTGGTTCCCGTTTTGATGCCGCTCTTCTGGTTCCTTGCCAAGTGCGGCTTCCTGCTCTTTGTTTTCGTTTGGATTCGCGCGACCTTGCCCCGTTTCCGGTACGACCAGCTGATGGGATTCGCGTGGAAGGGTCTGTTTCCCATGGCGTTGCTGAACCTGCTGATCACCGGATTTCTGGTGGCACTGGAATCCTGATATGGATATATTCTTCTTTCTTGTTTTTGCCGCAATCGCGCTGATCTCAGCCGTTAACGTGGTGCTGCAGCGGCATCCGATCGCAAGCGCCCTCTCGCTCATCGGCGTGATGGGTTCCATTGCGGTCCTCTATCTGCTGCTCGGCGCGGAATTCATCGCCATGGCGCAGATCATCGTCTATGCGGGCGCGGTCATGGTGCTGTTCATCTTCGTCATCATGCTGCTGAACGCGGGCGCCGAAGAGCGCCGGGGCCGGTCCTGGACTTCACAATTGCTGGGTATACCCGCGCTCCTCGCGTTCGTCGCATTGATCGTCTACTTCGTCCAGCGCGGCTTCGCGGATGCCGGCAACGTCAAATTCGGCAACTTCACCGGCGGCTCCGCCCAGAGCGTCGGATACGCTCTGTTTACCGCTTACCTGCTGCCGTTCGAAGTGACCTCCGTACTGATTCTGGTCGCCATCGTCGGCGCGATCGTCCTCGCTCGAAAGGAAATGGATTAGAGATGCCCGAAGCCCTTCAGGCGCTGAACAACGGTGTGCCTATCTCCTGGTACCTGGTTCTCAGCGCTCTCCTGTTCGCGCTCGGCGTGGCGGGTTTTCTGCTGCGGCGCAACATCATCACGGTGTTCATGTGTATCGAGCTGATGCTGAACGCGGTGAATCTCAGTTTCGTCGCTTTTTCCAACCAGCATAAACAGGTCGCCGGGCACATCTTCACTTTCTTCGTGATGGTGGTGGCGGCCGCCGAGGCCGCGGTGGGCCTGGCCATCATCCTGACGGTGTTCAAAAATCGCGCGACATTGAACATCGATGAAATCAGCTCTCTTAAGAACTGATGCTGCATCTCTGGCTCATACCCGCGCTCCCGCTCCTCGGGTTTCTGATTAACGGCATCTTCGGCCGAAAGTTGCCGAAGTCCGTCATCAATCTGATTGCTGTCGGCAGCGTCGTCCTTTCGTTCGCCTGGGTCCTGCAGATTTTTATGACGGCCGGCGACCTCGCCGCGAAGCCCCTGCACGCGCACTACTTCACCTGGATCAGAAGCGGCGAGTTCCGTGTCGGCTGGGATTTCGCGATCGACAAGCTGACCATGATCATGCTTTTCGTCGTCACCGGCATCGGCTCGCTGATCCACATCTACGCCACTGGCTACATGGCTGACGAAGAGGGCTACTACCGATTCTTCGCGTATCTCAACCTGTTCATGTTCTTCATGCTGACCCTGGTGCTGGGCGCGAACTACCTGATTATGTTCGTCGGCTGGGAAGGCGTGGGCCTGTGCAGTTACCTGCTCATCGGGTTCTACTTCGTAAAGAAGAGCGCCACCACTGCCGGGAACAAGGCGTTCATCGTCAACCGCATCGGCGATTTCGGATTCTCGCTCGCCATCTTCCTTATCGTGGTGAACTTCGGCACGCTGGATTTCACGCGAGTATTTTCCGCCGCGGCGGGCAAGCCGGTCGGAACGCTGACCGCCATCGCGCTGCTGCTTCTTCTTGGTGCATGCGGCAAGTCGGCGCAGATTCCGCTCTACGTCTGGCTGCCGGACGCCATGGAAGGCCCCACGCCGGTTTCCGCTCTCATCCATGCCGCGACCATGGTCACCGCGGGTGTCTACATGTGCACCCGGTCAGCCGCTATTTTCACTCACGCTCCCGCCGCCATGGAGACTGTCGCGATCATCGGCCTGGCAACCGCGGTCTTCGCCGCCACCATCGGCCTGACTCAGTACGACATCAAGAAAGTCTTCGCTTACTCGACGGTGTCGCAGCTCGGCTACATGTTTCTCGGCGTCGGCGTTGGAGCTTTCTCCGCCGGAATCTGGCATCTGGTAACGCACGCGTTCTTCAAAGCGCTGCTCTTCCTCGGCGCAGGAAGCGTTATCCACGCCTGCCATGGCGAGCAGGACATGCGGCATATGGGCGGATTGAAGAAGTACGCGCCATGGACCTGCGGGACTCTGGCCTGCGCTTCACTGGCCATTTCAGGATTCCCTTTCACCTCCGGCTACTTCAGTAAGGACGCCATTCTGGGCGCGGCTTATGGTTACGCACCCTGGATGTATTGGGTCGGTGTGATTACGGCCGGCATGACTGCTTTCTACGTCTGGCGCGCTTTCTGGATGACCTTCTACGGAGATTACAAAGGACACGGGCATCCGCACGAATCGTCCTGGTCGATGCTCGGGCCATTGGTTGTGCTCGCGGTGCTCTCCATCGCCGGCGGGTTCCTGTTCAACGTTCCGAAGATTCTCGACAGCATGTTTCCCATCGCCGAGGGCGCGGAGAATATGAACCTGACTTACATCTCCGTGGCGTTCGGACTGATCGGCATCGCCCTCTCTTATTACATGTACGTTGTAAACACGCAGCTGCCGGAACGCATCGCCGCCTCGCTCGGCGGGCTCTACACCCTGGTCTACAACAAGTACTTCGTCGACGAACTTTACGATGCGACAATCGTCAACCCGATGATCACCGGGTCGACTACCGTGCTTTGGCATGGCATGGATCAGGGCGTGATCGACGGTATTGTGAACGGCGTAGGAACTGAATCGAAGAGCATCGGCGGAGTCCTGAAACAAATGCAATCCGGCAACATCCGCAGTTACGCGACATGGGTGGTCCTCGGCGCGGTGGCTCTGCTCATCGTCATGGGCGTGACGGCGATTGGATTCGCCGCTGGAGTCGGCAAGTGAGTCTGCTCGATCTACTGATCGCCATTCCCGGCATTGGTTTCGTCCTGACTCTGCTGATTCCCCGTAAGCAGGATCAAACCATCCGGATGTTCACGCTGGGCATTTCGCTGCTGACGTTCGTGCTCTCGCTGGGGCTCGCCACCGGCTATCAGAAAGGACAGCCCGGCCAGCAGTTCGTCACCGATACGATCTGGATTGCAAATCCTGAAATCCACTGGCATGTCGGGATCGACGGCCTCAGTCTCTGGCTGATCATTCTTTCCACGCTCCTGACGCCGATCGCGATTCTGATCTCCTGGCGTTTCATCCAGGACCGCACCAAAGAGTTTTACGCCTTCCTCCTGCTGCTCGAGTTCGGTCTGGTCGGCGTATTCGCCGCGTGGGATCTGTTCCTGTTTTACGTGTTCTGGGAAGTGGTGCTCGTCCCCATGTACTTCCTGATCGGCATCTGGGGGCACGACCGGCGCATTTACGCTACCGTCAAGTTTTTCCTGTACACGTTCGCCGGTTCGGTCCTGATGCTCGCCGGGATCATCTTCATTTACAATCGCGCCAACACGTTCGACTACGCCGCCATTCTGAACGGCTTGGGCAGCGGCAGCATCACGTTCTCGCACGGCGAAGAAACTCTGCTCTTCCTCGGATTCTTCATCGCGTTCGCCATCAAAGTTCCGCTCTTCCCGCTGCACACATGGCTTCCGGACGCCCACGTGGAAGCGCCCTCGGCCGGCTCGCTGATGCTGGCGTCCGTCATGCTCAAGATGGGAACCTACGGACTCGTGCGCTTCTGCCTGCCGATGTTCCCCACGGCCGCGCGCGAGAATGCCCCGTGGATCGTCGTCCTCGCCATCATCGGAATAATCTACGGCGCGCTGGTCGCGATGGTACAGCCGAACCTCAAGAAGCTGGTCGCCTATTCCTCGGTCAGCCATCTCGGCTTTGTCGTGCTCGGCATCTTCTCTTTCACCCAGATGGGGCTGGATGGCGCGGTCTATCAGATGCTCAATCACGGCATCTCGACCGGCGCGCTCTTCGTCCTTGTCGGCTTCATGTATGAGCGCCGTCATTCGCTGGCCATTGCCGATTACGGCGGCGTGGCGACCGCGGCCCCGTGGCTCTCGACCATCTTCCTCATCACCACTCTGGCCAGCATCGGCCTGCCCATGCTGAATAATTTCGTGGGTGAATTTCTTGTCCTGCAGGGCACTGCGCAGGCGAATTTCAGCTGGACGGTCTTCGCGGCGCTCGGCGTCATCCTCTCCGCCTGCTACATGCTCTGGATGTACCAGCGGGTTTTCTTCGGTGAAGTGAGCGAAGAAGTGAAACACCACATGCCGGATTTCAACGCACGCGAATGGGCCTGCATGATCCCCCTGGTCGTCATGATGGTCTGGATGGGCATTTATACCCAGACATTCCTGCCCGCCGTCACTGAAGCCAATTTGAAGATTCTCGACCAAAGTAAATCGAACGCACCGCTGAGGGTGTCTTTCGGGACAGGAGGCCACATACATGCTCGCTAGCCCCGCCGGAAGTTTCGCACCGAGCGGCGACGACATGCTGCGCTTCGCGCCCGAGATCATCCTTACCATCGCAGGCACGGTGCTGATGGTTCTGGATCCGCTCTTTGCAAAAAAGTACCCGAAAATGTTCGGGCACCTGTCGATCTTGTCGCTTCTCGCCGCCGTCGTGGGCACCGCCGGAGCATATTCGGTGCAGGGTTCGGCGTTCTCGAACCTGCTGGTCGTCGACGGATTCGGCACATTCTTCCGGTTTCTCGTGCTGGCGATCGGGATCCTCACCGTTCTCGCATCTTACCGATATCTCGATCTCGAAAAAGCCGAAACCGGGGAGTACCACGCGCTCATACTTTTCGCCATCGTCGGCCAATGCCTGATGGTCGCCGCCAACGACCTGATCATGATCTTCATCGGCCTGGAGATTTCGTCGATCGCCACGTACATCCTCGCCGGCTATCTTCGCAATGACCGGCGCAACAATGAAGCGGCGCTCAAATATTTCCTGCTCGGCTCGTTTGCCACGGCGTTTTTGCTCTACGGCGTTGCTCTCATCTACGGTGTCACCGCAACCACCAAGCTGGATGAAATCAGAACCGCGCTGGGCACTCCCGGCAGCGTGCCGGCCTTCGGCATGGTCAGTATCGCCGCGGCGCTCATGTTCGTCGGGCTGGCCTTCAAGGTCTCCGGCGCGCCATTCCAGATCTGGACCCCGGATGTTTACGAAGGCGCTCCGGCGCCGGTCAGCGCCTTCCTCGCCACCGGTCCGAAAGCTGCGGCCTTCGCCATTTTCCTTCGCATTTTCCTGACCGCGTTTCAACAGATCGCCACCGGATGGGAGCCGCTAATCTGGATCTCGGCGCTTCTTTCGATGACCATCGGCAACTTCGCGGCGTTGACGCAGGACAATCTCAAGAGGCTGCTTGCCTACAGCTCCATCGCCCACGCGGGTTACGTTCTGGTCGCGCTGGCCGCGCGTTCCGAGATCGGCACGGCGGCGGCCATGTTCTATCTGGCCGCATATGCGTTGATGAATATCGGCGCTTTCGCGGTCGTGATCCACCTTGCGGGAAAAGGCGAGCGCCATTTGAAGATCAGCGATCTCGCGGGCCTGGGACGCCGCCAGCCGGTGACGGCGGCTATGTTGACGATCTTTCTGATGTCGCTGATCGGCGTGCCGCTGACGGGTGGTTTCTTCGGCAAATTTTACATATTCCGGGCTGCACTGCAGTCGAATCTGGTATGGCTCACCGTGCTCGGATTGCTCAACAGCGCCGTGGCGGCTTATTACTATCTGCGCCTGCTGGTGGTGATGTATATGTACGAGCCGGGCGAGGTCGCCAATTCCATCGAACCCCTGACGCCGGGCCTGCGCGCGGCGCTCATTCTCCCCGCGGTCGGAACCATCCTTCTCGGGGTATTGCCTGGGGCCGTGCTGAACTTTGCGCAGCGTTCAACGACTCTCGGCCCACGGTAACGTATTTTTTTGTACATTGGTTGCCCACGCGCAACGTATATAAACGAAGGAGACGTGTGGAATGCGTACTACGCTTTTGACGATTTTGGCTGCCGGTGCTGTTGTCTTTGCCCCGCTGGCAATGGCAGACAGCGAGAGCAGCGCCGCGGACCGGCTGAATGCATCGGCTGATGTCCTCGGAGACATGATGCATGCGTCCGATAAAGGAATCCCGCAGGACTTGATGAACAGGGCGGAGTGCGTCGTAGTCATACCCAACATGAAGAAAGCAGGCTTCATCTGGGGCGCGAAATACGGCCGCGGCTATGCCGTGTGCCGGCGCCGCGGCGGGACCGGTTGGACCGCGCCGGCCGGCATGCGTATTGAAGGCGGCAGCTTCGGGCTGCAGATCGGCGGATCCGAGTCGGATGCGGTCGTGCTTATCAACGGCGATGAGGGGATGAAGCATCTGCTGGCGGACAAATTCACGCTCGGCGGAGACGCCTCGGTTGCGGCCGGGCCAGTGGGGCGGGATGCCAGCGCTCAGACAGATGCCGCGCTGCACGCCCAGATGCTCTCGTATTCCCGTTCGCGCGGAATCTTTGCCGGCATCGCGCTGGAAGGCGCAACAATGCGTCCGGACAAAGATGCAGACCGTGAACTCTACGGCAGAGAAGTCACCAACAGGGAGATTCTGACCGGTGCGGGCATCCAGCCTCCGCCGGCGGCCGACAGGCTGGAGCGGGCGCTGAACCGGGAGTCGGCGCGGAAGTAGCTCTGCGTTACGCGTTCCAACCCGTGGGTGTGGAAATCTGCAGGTAGTCCTGCGGCGGGATGGCTTCGATCGGCAAGCCATCCTGCCAAAAGGACAGACGGACTCGCGCCGGATCCTCGACCGAGGGGAACGAAATCTCCATAACGTCTTTGAAAGCCGCCGCTCCCTCGCCTTCGGCCAAAGCTGCTCCGGAGTTGACCACAATCTTCAATTTCCGTTCGGGTGTTCCGTTCTTTGCAGCGGTTTCGGCGTGGATCTCCAGCCCTTCGAGACTGGCGGCATCCTCGGCAAAGTCGATGCGCACAAAGAGATGGGAGTCGTTGGCTCCATAACGCACCTCTCGTACCAGACCGCGCTTGCCGTGCATCGAGCCTGAGCGCTGGTCCACGCGGTAAACACCCGCACCAAGCCACTCGAAATAGGAATCGACCACGCCGTTGACCGTGGGCGATATGGGGCCGAGTGGAGGCGTCGTCGGCTCCTCCCTCACCACCTTCAGAATCGGCAGGGAAAGCTCCGGCGGCGTCTGCATGCCCAGCGCCCGATAAACGTTGGCCAGATGTTCACGGTAGATCTGGTCGAACTCGACGGCGTTCGCGGTCTCGTGCTCCGGCCCGTACCACCAGTTCCAGTCGCTTCCTTCGGCGATGAAGATCTCTTCGCGGGCGCGCCGCTTTTGTTCTTCGGTCACATTCGACGCGTTCTCGAGCGCCTTCCGCGCGTCCAGCAGCAGCCGCCAGGACTTGTTATCTTCCTCCGCGCCGATCCAGACGTCGAAGTTGGCATTGATCCACGACCCGGGAAAGATGTGGGTCAGCGGCTCCGGCGGAATGCGCTTAAACGCCTCCCGGACGGTAATCGCTTCCATGGTGTTGTCCGCCTGAATGCGCCCGTATAACTCACGGAAGAACGGCCTGCCGTTGTGGTCGTAGTACTCCCAGGCATTCTCGCCGTCGAGTATGATCGGCACGAGGGCGTCGCGGCCGCTGGAGAGTATTCCGCGGCAGTTGTCGTGGATTCGATTCAGGAAATCCTGCGCGGCGTCGGCGGCGCCCATGCCGGAATAGACGAAGCCGATCAGGTCGCTCAGTACGTGATCGCGGAAAATCATGCCGATCTGACGCTCGCGCTGGGCCCAGCGATAGGGGCGATAGGTGACTTCCGGGGTCGCGGCGCGGCGCAGTGTCCGGTCCAGAACGCCGTTATCGGTGGCGGCCCATTCGAAACCGACCGAAGCTGCCAGTTCGAGGACGTGATCGGAAACCGATCCCTCGGAAGGCCACAGGCCGACCGGCGCCACGCCGAATGTCTTCTTCACGTAATCGCGCGCCATCTGGAGCTGCATGCGGGCGTCATCCGGATAACAGAACCTCGGCGGCAGAGGAACCTGCGGGTGCGAGACGGAGGCAATATCGCTGTCACAGAGAAGCGGCAGAATGGGGTGGTAGAACGGGGTGGTGGAAATCTCGATCTGGCCCGACTCCGCGAGTTTGCTGTACTCCGGAATCACCTGTGCGCAAATTTCACGCTGCTTGCGCCCCATCAGCCCCTGGTCTTCCAGATTGAAGTTCCGGCTTTTCGCAACCAGGCGGCGGACGTCCGGATCGTGTTCGAGAAACTCTTCATCGAACCAGGCGAGCTGGGACAGAATCTGAAGATCCCGGAATTCCTGCGGGCCGAATACTCCCTGACCGTCGCCGCCCTGGCTTTGCGCCCTGTGCGCGGCGTAAAGTTCCGCATATCGCGGGTACCGGTTAATCATGCGCGCCTGATTGGCGACGAAAAAATTGCGCAGTATGAAGGTCTTTTCGGGCGGGGTGAGGCTTTCGGCGGGCTTCAGCGCGCAG
>Ga0070733_10002713_pt1 | contig 12365 bp, 16 predicted proteins | sample Coa_R1_9_FD_66450 | JGI IMG/M metagenome (GOLD analysis project Ga0070733, IMG submission 66450) | Surface soil microbial communities from Centralia Pennsylvania, which are recovering from an underground coalmine fire - Coalmine... | ecosystem: Environmental > Terrestrial > Soil > Unclassified ... | reverse complement strand
GAAGGTTAGCAAGACTCATTAATATTATATAGTGAGATTAATTAATTATTTATTTTTTTCTTTTTTGGTTTCTTTATTTTTTCCTCAAATTCCTCATCATCATCTTCTTCATCATTCTTATCTAATTTTTTCTTTAATTGTTCTTTACATTCTTTCTCTAATCTTTTCTTGATCTCATTTCTTAATTCAATCTTTTCTTTTTGTAATTCTTGTTTCATCTTAATTCTTCTATCATGTTTAATCTTGAGTAATAATTTTTGATTTTCAATCTCCTCGATTAATTCATTTAATTGTGATTCATTCAATGGTTCAATTATTTCATCAAATACTTCTTTATAGCAAAGAGGTTGATCTTCTTCCTTTATTACCTGTTGAATTACACCACTCATTTATATATTATTAGTTAATATTTTTCTTTCTTCTACCAAGTGTTGAAGTTCTATTTATTCTTTTATCATGATTCTTTGTTAATAAATGTGATTCATACCTATTATCTTTTATTATAATACCACAATCACATACAATGAAATGAGCTATCGATCTTTTGGTCATTTATATTAATAAGAAAGAAATAAATTTCTGAGGAAGTATCAACCAATAAATAATAACACCAAAAATGGATATGCTAATAGTAAATGATTATTTATTATTGTAAAAAAGGAGTTATTTAAATATATATTAACCTTATCTAAAAAAAAAAGAAAAACCCCCTAGTTATACAATAATGGATATACTAATGATAGAAAAAGGAGTTAATATTTTGAATTTTAAAAATGGAAAAAAATATTTGGTTTGAAATATGAAATTTTACAATAGGAATATTTTTATTTAGAAATTTAAAAATGATAAAATACTTAACTCGTTATTTTTGGTTATACTAATGGTAACTGAATATTGAGGGAGTTTATTTTTTCTAAGAGGATATGGTATGAATAAATTTATTTGACTCTATTTTATGTCAAAAAAAATATTTTCCTAGATTTTTAAAAAAAAATATTTTTTTGATATAAAAGAGAGTTAATTAGAGTGAATATTAATGTCTTCGAAGAGTAACAAGAAAGGTTGTAGTCATGTATTTGTACAAGGATCAAAAAAGGGAACTAAATGTGGTAAAGGTTGCAGAGGAAAATTTTGTAAAAATCATAAATTATCTAAAGCAATTTATCATTCCACTTGGTACCAAGAAAAACAACAAGCAATAAAAGAAAAAAATAATCATGAAGTGATAAATAAAATAAATAAAATGTCATTAGAACAATTACCAAATATTGTTCAAGTTCAAGCAAAGTTAAATAAATTTGCTACTCATAAAATTTATTTATGTAAAAAATTAATTGGTATTAATATATTTTTGGATATTGATCAGACCAAAGAAATTAAGATTATGGAGAATATTATATTTGGTAAATGTAAATGTGAAACAGAAATAACATTTACTAATGATGAAATAAATGAAGCAAGAAATAATCAAGAAATAACTTGTTACTTAAAAAATAATAAAGATGAAACAATTATCAAAGAGTTAAAAAGTGAAAAATTTTGTATTGAATGCCAAGGTTATAATACTAATAATTGTAAACATTGCTTGAGACCAATTGGTAAAGTAATTTATTTTGATTACAAAGGTAAAAAGGAAATAGCAGAATTAAAGAAGAAACGTATTGAAAATAAAATAAAAAGATTTAGTGAAAAAATATCATTACAGCAGAAGATAATTGAATCAATAAAAGAAAGAACTAAAGAATTAATTGAGAATTAGTATAAGAAAAAAATAATTTCTCAACTATAAGTATGGTATGGCATTGGGTACATGTGAAGCGCTCGTGTATTTAGTGTTTATGCTGTCATTAAATTGTTAGATCAGTTTAATGACATCTAAGTCCGAATTCTGGTATAAAATCGAAGAGAACTAGTTTTCACAGATAAAATTCTAAGTCCGAATTTTAGTATTATAGTAGCCTTATCCTATTTTTTAGTATTGTATTTTTCACAATACTAAAAAATTAAATTCCAGAATTCGGACATAGACCTCTATTAATAAATAATTTATCTCCAGTGATACTATAAAAATCTAATTTAATAGTACAATGGATCCTATTACAATTACTACGTTAATTACTTCTAGTATTTTGCTTACCATTGAAGTAATTAAACTACTTAAGAAAAATAAACACTTACAATCAGAATGTTGTAAGGTAGATATCAATAATGACTGAGTGTCAAAATTCGGACTTAAAAAAATGTTATATAGTAGTAGATAAGAATGAGTAAAGTAACTAATAATGACTTAATTTCAACTGGATTTGATAGAGGTATTGATTTTAAATCAATGAAGAAATTATTTATAGCTGAATATGAAAAAATAATTAATTCAATAAATGAATTGAGTGAAGATGATCGTAATTATGTAAGTAAGAGAAGAAAATTAATTAATCGCTTAATCTATTTATTTATTGCAATGATTCAATTAAGAAATGGTTCAAGAATTTCAGAAGCAGTAGAAGCATTTATTTTATTTATGGATAGTGAGAATTTTGAAGATAAGGTAATAGTAAAGATTGCTAAATCAAAATCAATAAAATATAAAAAGGATACCAAAGAACAATATGAAACTAAGACTAGATATCGTAAAATGATATTTCCAAATAAATGGTTTGATATTGATTTCATTAGTGATATGAAATTTTATTTAGAACACATTGATAAAGAAAGATTAAAGAAAAGAGTATTGGACTTCCTTTTATTAAATTTTAATTGTAATACTCATTCACTAAGATATAGTTTTATTAATTACATGCTATATGATCAAAAAAAGGAAATGACATTGATTGCTAAGTTTGTTGGTCATGTTGATGTTTCTCAATTAGTTAGATACACACAACAAAAAAATACTGAACAAATATTTGATCTAGACATTTAATTTAATTTAAGGTATTCTAAATTAGAATACCTTAAAGACATAAACTAGAATAATGAAGGAGGCTTACTTATTATTTTCTATTATTGGCTTATATATTATTTTTAAATTATTGGAATATACCAAATTATTAATGTTAATTATACATGAAGCAATAATTCTTCTATGATAATAGATATTAAATGCTATTAATGAGACAGTAATAAAATCCATACTAAATATATACAAGAAAAATGTCAGAAATTCAAGCTGTATTATTTGATATAAATAAATGGACTATTATATCAGCACATAAATGGCTTATGAAACATCATATATTTCCTATTAAAATGCCTCATATTACTAATAGATATATAAGGTTTCGTATTAATTTTCCAGATAGATATCGTAGATTAAGAACAAAAACTATAGAAAATGGTATAAAATTTATTATTGGCTTTCTTTAAAATTTATAAAAATCTTATATAATATTAGAAAATGGATGAAGAATTAATTAGTGAAAGAGTTAAAGATATCTTAAGACAAGAAATTGCAATGGGAATGGGATTGTGTAGAAGAAAATATGGAAGTAAAACAGCTAAAAGGAGAGCAAGTAGAAGTAGAGCTGGAGATTATGAATTAGATGATCTATTAGGTGGTACTTATGTTGGTGGTCGTTATACGAGACCATACAATAGAACTAAACCCAACAATTGGATTGAATATGTTAAGAAATATGCTAAATCATATGGAATATCATATAGAGATGCTATATGTCAAGCAGCTAAATCTTATAGAAAAATGAAGGGTCTTCCACAAAAACAGCCAAGTGGAAGATGTAAAGATTATGTACGAAAATCAAAACCTAAAAAAATGATAAAATCAAAAAAAAGTAAAAAAGCACTTAATTCTCGGCTTAATTCTTGGTTTAAATGTGTTAAAGAATGCGAATAAATTAATTAATTAATTAATTAATGAATTAATTTATTGGATATGAAAAAGTATTAGCTGGCCATCCACAATTACCTGGAGTATTATAAATTGATCCTATAAGAGTACCTGCAGCTAAAGGTTGAAAAACTAATGATCCATTTGTATTTATTGTTACTAGACCTGATGTGACATCACCAAGATTTGTTACTGGTACCATAGCAAAACATGTCTGAACAGGTATTGCATATGATGGCATATCAGTAAAAGCTGTTGATAATGTTGTACCAGGTACTGCTGCTGCATGTGATTCATTATTCATTGTTAGAGTTACAATATTATTAAGTCTTACTATATTAATTGTAGTTGAAAAACCAGCTGTACCTGTAACTGCAAAAACTTTTGAAGTTGAAGAAAACCAAGTTATTGGTGCTATATCATCTACTGTATCTTTAATTAATACTGTATTAGCTATTAAATTACCACAATTTATTGTATAATCATTAGGTACGAAAAGATTTGCTATACTCATTTTCTATTATTACTTTAGATTATTTATTATTTATTTATTATATTATGTGATAATAGTTATGTCCATATCTAATTTATTTGTTCCTAATAATTATAATTTATTTTCAAATTCTATTAATGTAACACAACCAACAACTGATTTAAGTTTATTTTATGGTCCATATAGTTATTTTTTATCATTTGGAAGTTATAGTTATGGTTTACCAATACCAAGCTTATTAACTTATCAACCTACACCAAATCCTCAATCATTTGTAGTATTTGGAGACTTAAATCATGAAATTAGTGGTATACCAGAAAAAGGTTATCAACTTATTTCCATTAGTGTTATATATCAAGTACAAACACAAGATTTAGCTAGTGCTAGTGTAATAATAAATGCAATAACTTATGAAGAAGGATTACCATTGGCTCCTATAGTATTACCATTAACTGGAACATTACCAGTAGTAGTTACAGGTTCTAATTTATATGTGGCTACTTTAGATGTTGCTAGTCCTACATATACAGTTTCTCAAAATTTTAATACACAAATAACTTTTAATACACAAGCATCTACAGTGTTAGATTTTTATGGTGTGATATTAAATTTTAAATTTAATTATTTATAAAATAATATTATAATACACTATTATTATATTCTCATATAATAATAGTCAGATGTCATACATTGGTGAGAATCCTGAAGAAAATATATATCCATTTATTGAACAGAAATCTTTTGATAGTTATCCTGAATCAATTAAAAAAGAAATTAAATTGATATCATTTACTAAAGATAGATTGGCTACTCCATTTGGTAGTTTTATTTATCGTATTCAAAAATATCCTGGTGATATTGATCTCATAGAAAGTTTTGAAGATTGTTGTGATGTTCAAGATGTAGTTACTAAATTTGCTAAATCATTAAAGAAAATAGTTAAAAATATGATAAAACAAAGAACACATTATTTTTCTGAATTTAAAGCTGGTCTTGATAAAAGATTTGATATTGATATTGGAGAATTTAAAAGTGGTATATATGTACCAAATAGAAATTTAAAAAATATATCCCAAGATTTATTTTATAGAGAACTACTAACAAATGAAGAATTAGATATTATTAATTTTATTTTAAATAAAGTAGGTAGTGTAAATCTAAATGGAGATGATTATGATATTATTTTTAATATATTAAGGGAACATAGAATATTAAGATGGACTTCTAATGAAATATTACAAGGTTATAAACTATTACTTGGTGGTCTCAAGAAGTCATTAATAAATGCATTGGCAGAACATTCTGATGTTAAAATTGATATGATATCATTAATCAATGGTAGATTTATTGAAGTAACTAATTATTTAATGTTAGCTTATTTAGATGAAGGAGAAGTTCATCCAATTAATTTAGATATTCGCTTAACTAATTATATTCCAATTGCTTTACCAAGAGAAATTGATAAATTATATTTTAGTAATATGTTCTATTCTCCATTTAAGATGGTTAAACGAATTTTTTCTTTATCTAGACACAATAAAGATCAAGTAACATTAGAAAAAATTATTCCATTTGTTTCATCCAATACATCATTATTATATCAAATAAAGAGTGAATTAGATACAATAATTCTTGTTTTAGAAATAAGAAAGTATCCACCAAAAAGATCAATATTTAAACAATTAGATGAAATGAAATTAAGATTATCAACAGTTCTTGAGTTAAGTGATGAAGAATTAGAATTAATTAATGGAACACTAGATTTAACTAATAATACAAAATTAAAATATGAAAAAATTGAATTACTAAAACAATTAAAAAAATATATTATGCCAATAATTAATGATGAAACAATTAGATATCTAGATAAAGTTGGTTTGAATCCTCCTCCGTCATACTTATTACCACCAGAAGTTAAATATAATAGATACATTAGAAGATCTCCTGATGATAATCCTATAAATCCATTAAAAATTATTGAAAAAGAAATGGAAAAATCTCCTATGTCACAAGAATTAAATATGATAGATTTAGAACCAGAAAAAAGAGTTATGTTTGAAGAAATAGGTGAAGAAGAAAATAAAAAATTAAAAGAACTAGAAAGAAAAAGAATAAAGAAAGCTAAAGAAATAATCTCAGAAGACTTTGGTATTCCAATTGAAGAAGTTATAGTAGAAGATATATTAGAATTAAGACCAGATTTATTACATTATAGACCATCTGAAACTAAGAGACAATTAACTAAAAAAGAAACATTATTGATAACAGAACTAATAGATAATCAGAATTCTTTATTAAATCTATATAGTACACAAGAAGAAGTTAGAGAAGCACTTAATTCAGGAACTGTTAATGATTTATTAATACAAATCTATGATGAAAATCCAGAAGTTAAAAAGTATATTGATAAAAAATTAAAAAATAGAGTATTGGCTGCTGGATGTGATTATTGTCATTAATTTATTAAATATTATTTAATAAATTAATTTAATATTTACCTAATCTACGTTTTAAATCAGCTCTAGTAAGTCTACGTCCACCAACTGGAACACCTCCACTTACACCGCCAAGTTCTAAACCTCTTCCTCTCATCATATGATCATGCATCATTTCATTTTGTCTAAAAGCTTCACCATCTCCTAAGCCAAAAAGTGGAAGAACTGATTTACCAATATCAACTACATCTTTTACATAAGGTAGAGCTTCTTTGATTCCAGAAAGAAGTGCATTTCCAAAATCTTTTAATCCAGATAAGAAATCACCACCATTAACATGTTCAATATCTTTATAACTAACAAGTGGAGATTGTTTAGAATCAAGAATATCTCGTTTAGAAATAACTCCAATTTGAGTCATGCTACTTCCTAACTTTTCAATAGTGAATGTACCTTCAGAAACAAAAACCAAATAAAGAGTAACAGGTAATGAATCATGAGCTCCAGTTGGATCACAATTATAAACACTTGCATTAACAAGAATTTGATATTGTCCATTGAGACCAGGAGCTTCAAGATCACCAAGAGCAATATCAGTTCCAAATTCAATACAGACAATTGATCCCATGGTACCAAATTTTCTAGTACTAAGACTACCTGCATTTAATGATCCAGTAACATAAGTTGGTCCACCACTCCATTGAGTCCAATTCATATTACAATGATTTTTAAGACTCATTTGATAAAGTTGAAGTTGAGTAGCAGAACTTAAAAGACCAGCATAATTATTAAATTGAATATTTACATTATTAATACCATAAAATGTATCTGTTAGATTAGGACTAGCATACAATACTGAATTACTTGGTCTAGCAAAGATATACATACGTCTTGGTATTGAGGATAACTGAATATTATTTGATGTTTGTACAGAACCAGCACCAACTGAAGAATTTGAATAAGCAATAGCTCCAATATCAGTTGGGAATCTTGTAATATCAAAATAGGGATAAGTTATTGGAATTTGTGGTGAGATTAATTCTGTATCAAGGGGAGAAATATAAGTAAAGAGTAATTGAGGAACTGTAATTCCAGAATAAGAAAATGCAGGACCAGTGAATCCATTAAATTGAGTATTAATTGCACTAATGACATTGGTACCTGCAGAATTATCATGAGACCACATTCTATAACCAAGGTTATTTAAGAATGTAATGTTAAAATCCATTGTATTAACATTAGCAAATCCTGAAGAATTAGAATGACCCCAATAAAATGGTGACATAAAAATAGGTTCAGTTACCAACATATCAACAACTGCAAATGTAGGACTATTACTAACTACATTAAATTGGAAACCTGCTCTACCCATAACTCCTTCATCAGTACTATCACCATAGAAACTTAAAGGACTACGATTAGTTCCAAGTAGATCATCATAATTTTGAGATTGATCAGGACAAGTTGGTGTAACTGAATAATCATATTCTTTTAATTTTGCATCAGTATTAAAATGAAGTAATGCTTGAATAACATCAGCCATATTAATTGAAACTGAAGTATTATTAATTGTTACTTGTAATGTATCAATAGAGCTAGAAATTGGATATGATCTAGGAGCATCCTGAGCTGGTTGTAATAAATTAGTTGTATTAGTACCAGGACCAATGAATGTAAGACGAATTGGTAAAGTTATATATTGTTTACGATCTACAATAATAGCTCCTGATGGTGGAGGACATGAAAATTGAATTGAAGATTGAGAAATAGAAGTTGAAGTAAATGCTTTATATGAAACTTGTTTACCACCTTTTAAAATTGCATATTGACGTGCATTATGAATTATAGTTCGAGGATCTTTGACTTGAACTGTTTGTAATCTTTGATAACTAAGAGACATTTTCTATTAACTATATCTAGTTGAGAGAAAATATTTATTACTTATACAATAAAGTATTAAATGGTTTATATAGTGATTTTCTTAAAAATGCTATTTTTATGCTAGCTTGTTGAAATAATGAAATAAATACAGGATATAAATTACCAGTACGATCTTGCCAATAGATAGTTAAATCAATCTTATACAGTGGTGTTTCTGAATTCATATCAACTAATCTATATTGAGAACTTGGATAATAATATGCAATAGCTCTTGATTGTCCAGCAAATTCTATACTTGGTACAAAATCAGTAATAATTGGAAATGTTGAAGTAACACCAGTTTGTGTACCATTAGGATTTTGAACTGGTATAATTTCATTAACAACAGGAATTGTATTTGTTCCAATAATAATTTTTCTTAATGATGTCCAATATTGCATAATTGGATACTCTTCAGTAAATTTAAAATAAGTTGGTGGATGTGTAGGAGCTGTACCAAATAATGCATAGCCCTGATTATCACTTGGTATAGTTGGTCCATTAAGTGTAAATATATAATCTTTTCCATTTGGTTGATCATTACCTTGAAAAATAAATTCATAAGCATATAAAAAATTTTGTAAGGCTTCATTAACAAAAATTTTAGGTATTGCAACTAATGGTGCAAATAAAGATGTAAATGATGTATGAACAACTAATGAAATTAATTGAGTTGCTGGATCAAAGAAGAAAAATGGTGGTTGAATTCCAGGAAGAGCTGCCAATAGACCAGCATTTGTATAAGCTGTAGTTAAAGCAATATTAATCATATCAATTAATGTTTGATAGCAATATGTATAATAATATGGTGTAACTACTTGTGTTAATTGATTTTGAACTGGAGGTAATAAGAGACTTGTAGGAACATAAATTAAATTAACTGGATAATCAGTACCATTATAACTAATACCAATAATCATTGGTGTTAAATTAGGATTAACTTGATTTGGAATAATTGGCATAATTAATAGTGGAATCACATTTAAAGGAATATCAAATCTAATTACAGAACAATAATAATCAGAACATTTGTCAATAATTGGTATAGTCTTATTTACACTATATGTAGCAGGTACGGCTGCAGTTCCAACTGATGGAGTAACTGGTGAACCAATAAAACTAGCTTGTGGATGTTCAAATATGACATTTAAATAAACATTATCATTTTCTTTAGTCATACTAGATCTTAACATATCTAATTATAGGTTATATTATTTATTTATCCACATTGTTACCAATGTTACTAATTCATCTCCATTTTTATTTTTAAATATTTTCGTAAATTGTTCTAGATTCGAATTTCTACATAATAATCTTACTGCACACCATCTTCCACAAGTTTTAATATTATTACCATGTTTTTGGAATTTATGTTCATTATAAGTTAAATCATAAGGTGAATTAATCATTAACCAAGATAAATAAGGGTAATCCTGATTTGATTGTTTCCTAATATCCATTGGTATATATTCTAAACTATCATCAGGATATCCTCCATATGGATTAAAAAATTCAATAGTCTGGTTATCTAACTTAAATAAACAACACCAATGTCCATATGGGAATGGTTTTAATCTTGCTTCAAATAATAAGAAACATGCTCCATATGGTTCTAATATTTCATCTATTGAATTATAATTAACTAATTCAGGATAAAGAATTATATTAGCTTTACCATTAACTAATTTTAAAACATCTGAATTGCTAAGAGCAATATCTTTATATTCATTGATAATATCCATTAATAATATTAATTGATATTATTTAATCCATCTCTGGCATTGGATTATCATGTAAGAATTCATGTAAATCAAGAGCAAATTCAGTTATTGAATCTGTATTATCAATACCAAAGTAACGTTCAAATAATTTTAGTAATACATAATTAAAATATTCAAACCATTGTGCATGTTGATTAATCCCATCTTCTGAATATTTAGGCATATCTATATTTATATTACATTTTTAAAAATATTTCTTTTAATTTACCTAAATTATCCTTTAATTGATTATATATATCAACTATTTCATCCATTTCAGTATGAAGATCCTCATTATCCTTTTTGAGCTTCTCATTATTAGCTTCAGTATCATTCAATAATTTCTTTAAACATTGGTTCTCAATTTTAAGTTCTTCAAGACTAGACATATATAATATTATACCAAGATTTTATAAAATACAACAGAAATGTTTATTTACTACTAATTGTTGTTTAACTTTAATATTTTCAATACACGTAGTTAAATTACTATTCACTGCATTAAGTATTTCAATTTTTTTATTTAATTGTTTCATTATACGTTTTAAATCATTATTTGATTCTTCTAATTCTTCTATTTGGTTAAATAAATTTTCCTTCTCATTACTATAATTTTCTAATTTATCAAGTGATTCTTTTAATTTTCTATTCTCTTGTTGTAAGTAATTAATTGTTTTGAATGCACATTCATTTTGATAATGTGTATCTACTTTATGATATGATTCAAGCATTGAAAGTTTAACTATTAAATTATTATTATCTTCAATTAATTTATTATTTTTTTCTTGAAGTTCTTCAATTGTTGCCATTTATATATTTTAGAAATATTATCTATTTATATGAATTTCTAAGTCCGAATTTTAGTATTAGAAGATTATAGAATAAAAGCTCCATTTTCATAAATTATAGTTTGTGGATAAGTCTTATGAATTGTAATCCATCTTGAAGGAATTTGTAATATTTGGTCTATTTGTTTATTGTTAAGTCCAAAATATTGTTTAAGAGCATATCTGATTTGTTGTGATGAACCAGATTTAGGAAATACAGTTAGGCATTGCATTTCATTCATAATAGTTCTTGCAATCTTTTTTTCATTAGGAATAACCAAATGATTAGTTATTATGATAGTAATATCAAGCTTACGTCCGATTTCCATTATATCAGCCATTAATTTATCAATAGCCTTCTTTAATTTATCATCTTGTACTGTATTACAATCATCAAATAATAGAATTGATCCTCCAGATAGTTCTTTGGTAATATCAATAGGATCAGTCAATAAACTTTGATCAATACTAATTTGATATCCTCCTAAATTAACCAAAGCTGGATCATTTTGAGAATCAGTTCTAGAAAAAATAAATAATTCCTTCTCAGGGAATATCTTTTTATAATTCTTAATAATATTGGATGCATATGTAGATTTACCACTTCCTGAAGGACCTGCAATATAGTTTACTGATCTTTGGTTAACATCTATGAGTGGTTCTAATTTACCATCATTAATTTCAATTTCATTACCAATGTCTTCTTCAGAATCAGAATCATTTTCATAGCACATGTTACAACCTCCACAACATTGTTTCTTTACACACTTTTTCGAACACTTCTTACAACATGGACCTGAGTTTTCATTTTCAGTATCAACATACAATATTTCTCCATTATATTCTCCTCCAATAATTTTGGATACAGGGCGTCCTTTTTTAAAGCTGAGCATTATCCTATATATAGTTAATATTTTAGTTAATCTAAAATTTTTTATAATCTTTTAATATATTAATATATACATGGATTATAAGAAAATCCGAGAGAAATTAGATAAGCAAAATGGTTTAGGCTTATACGATATTGATGAATTAAATTATGTTCAAAAACCACTTGGGCGAGCAGTATACACAAAAAAGAAAGTA
>Ga0070733_10002712_pt1 | contig 12367 bp, 10 predicted proteins | sample Coa_R1_9_FD_66450 | JGI IMG/M metagenome (GOLD analysis project Ga0070733, IMG submission 66450) | Surface soil microbial communities from Centralia Pennsylvania, which are recovering from an underground coalmine fire - Coalmine... | ecosystem: Environmental > Terrestrial > Soil > Unclassified ... | reverse complement strand
TTTTCTTCACGCGGTTGAGGCCGATCACACAGTTTTCGATGCCCACGTCGTCGGCCAATCCACGGCGGTTACCGGAAAATGTAATCACATTCGGCACTCCCGCCTTGGCTGCCTTTTCGATGTTCTCACGAAACTCGCGCTCCAGCCGGTCGTGATTCTCCTTGCGGTTGAGGGCGTTTGGGATGTCGCCGGCGCCCGGCGTCATGGAAGGCACCAGGCCGTATTTTTGCACGGCGGGCCAGTCCTTGGAATCGATCAAGTCGATTCCTTTCAAGCCTATGCGCACCGCGGCCTGGCACAAGTCGTCAAGACTCATCTTGCCGTAACACCAGCGTGAAACGGATTGTTTCAAGCGCCCTTTCAGCGGAGCGGCGGACTGGCTGGATGCCGCCAGCGCCCCGGCAGCGACACTGCGAACAGCGGTTCTGCGGGTCATCATAACCCCTGCATCCTATCAGGCGGGAAGGCGTACTGTCTTGACACGGGTTCCTATAATCGGGGTAGCAGTGCCACCATATGCTCAAGTCTCTGGACGTGCTGATCGGATTTGCCGCCATCATGCTGCTGATCAGCCTGGCGGTCACGGTGTTGACGCAAGCCGTGACCGGCGCGCTCGGCTGGCGGGGCAGGCATCTGCTTCGGGGAATCGCGGATATCCTGAATCAGATCGACCCGAAGATCACACCGTTCTGCGTCGGGCTGATCGCCAAGGCTGTGCTAAGGCACCCGCTGGTGGCGCATGGTTCCGGCCTGGCCACGGTCATCCAGCGCGAGGAACTGACGCACGTGCTGCTGGAACTGGCGGCGGGGCGCGAACCCGGAGGCAAGCTGCTTGACGAATACGCGCGGTCCACGCTGAAGAAGGCCCTCGAGAACAACGGAATCGCGGACGCCGCGGAAGTGCTCGATAACACCCATCTGCTCGCCATGAAGCTCGAAACCATGCGGCCGGAGTTGCCGGCTCCGGTGCGGCACGGTATGGCGCTGATTGCGGAAGCACCCAGCCAGTTTGTGGGCCGCATACATGCCTGCTTCGACGGGACCATGGACCGCGTGACCCAGCAATTCGCGCAACATGCCCGCGTGGTGACTGCGGTTCTGGGAGTGCTGGTCGCCGTTAGCTTGCAGCTCGATGCATTCGATATCTTGAAGCGGCTTTCGGTGGATACGGAGACGCGCAGTGCGCTCGGCGCGCTGGCGTCGAACGCGGAGCCGCCGGCAGCGCTCGATTCCGGCCAGATCGCTGAATTAAAAAAGCTGGCGCAAAGCGGTTATATGATCGGGCCGGAGAACTGGAAACCGGAGTGGAACCCCTCCAAGCTGCCCGGAATCGCGCTTTCGGCGATATTGCTGAGCCTGGGAGCGCCGTTTTGGTACAACGCGCTGAAGGATCTGGTGGGATTGCGGCCGGTTCTCGCGCGGAAGGAGCAGGCGCATCGCGAACAGCGGCAGGCGGCGCGCGAAACCGCTGTTTCGCCCGCTCCTTTACCGTCGGCGGGCGAGAGGGGGGATCTCTCGGCTACGGGCGCGGTGGGTTGAGCGGATGCAGCGCGATTGGGTGGGCTGCGCACCGGGGAACTTCCGCCAAGGCCGCCACGGACACGAGCCGCGCGCCATCGTGGTTCACATCATCGTCGGCTCGCTCGAAAGCGCGGTAATGACATTTCGCGATCCGCGCTCCTCGGTGTCCGCGCACTACGGCGTGGGCAAATCGGGCCAGGTGCGTCAGTTCGTCGAAGAAACCGACACCGCGTTCCATGCAGGCACGGTGGTGCGCCCCACCTGGCGGCTCATCGATCCGCAGGTCAATCCCAATCTCTATACAGTTGGCATCGAGCACGAAGGTCAGCCGCAGCAGGTCTGGCCGGGTGTGCAGTACGGCACGAGCGCGGCCCTGATTCGCGAGATTGCGGACCGCTGGCGCATTCCGCTCGACCGGGAGCACGTCATCATGCACCACGAAATCAGGGCGTCGAAGACTTGCCCGGGTTCGGTGGATATGGACCGCTTGCTCTCCGAGGCGTCGGCGGCGAGCCCGCCGATCGCTGCGCCGCCGCGGGTCATGACGATTGCGAAGGCCAACCTCCGGCGCCAAGCCCCTTCTACTTCCGCGCCCATCTCTTCCGTTATTCCCGCGCAAACCGCGATTGAGCCTGCCGGTTTCACCACCAGCGGCGAAGCAGTAAATGGAAACGCGTGTTGGTATGAGACGCCCGCCCATGATTACCTCTGGGCGGGCGCTACGGACCGGCCGAATCCAACCGCACGTTAAACGAAGTTTAGCGTTCGTTCTTGGGCTTCGATTCTTTTTCCGGCTTTGGGGGGGCCTTCTGGGGCCGGCTGTTCTGCGCCGGGGGCGGAGGGGCCCCATGAGTATGCGGCTGGGCCGCTGGCGGCTCGCTCTGCGGACGCGCCTGTCCCTGACCGGCGGGCGGACGGTACGGCGGTTGGTTCTGCGGCTGCGTCTGCGCGGCGGGCGGACGGTTCGCCGGCTGGTTCTGCGGCTGCGTCTGCGCGGCGGGCGGCCGGTACGCCGGTTGGTTTTGCGGCTGCGCTTGCGCGGCGGGCGGCCGGTTCAGCGGCTGATTCTGCGGCTGCGTCTGCGCGGCGGGTGGCCGGTAAGGCGGCTGGTTCTGCGGCTGTGCTTGCCCAGCCGGCGGACGGTTCGCGGTTGCGGGCCGGTACGGCTGCGGAACGTTAGTCGGACGCGCCAGGGACATGGTGGCCGCGGGCGGCGGCGTTTTGGTCACCACGCGCGCGGCCAGCGCCGCCTGTGGTGGACGGGACACGGCGACGGTGGCAGCAGCGGGACGCGCCGCTACAGCTTGCTCCCGGGCGACCGGAACCATGCGAGTGCTGATTTGCGCCGAGGCGACAGCGCTCGCCGGAACCACAACCGCAACCCTGGCCACTGGCCGCGAAGCTACGAAATCGGTGCGTGAAACCGCGGTGACCGCACCCGGCACGTTCCGATTCACGTAATTCACGTTGGTGACGTTCGTGATATTGGTCACGTTGGTGACATTGACTACATTCACACGAGAAATATAGGTGTTGCTCACGCGGTACGCGGGTATGAAAGGCTCACGCGGGCCAAGCGGGAACCAGCCCACGCCGACACCTCCGCCGAACCCGAGCGATACTCCCCAATTGCCGCCTCCGACCCAGGCCACCAGGGCCGGAGCATAGACCGGACGGACAACCATCTCGCCTGGAACCCATCCCCATGCGCCTCCGACATAGGCCCAGCGCCCGTAGTGGAATGGCGCGAATCCCCACGGCGCGTCATCCACCCACGTCCAACCCCATGGATCGATCCAGACCCAATGGCCGAAGTGGTAAGGCGCCCAACCCGCGACTACCGTGCGCGGATACCACACCGCACCGTAGCCCGGGTTGTCACGCCAGGATCCATAATCGTCCAAGTCTTCATAGCCGTTCATTTCGCTCGAGACATATCGCGGCGGCGGCCGGCGGTCCACGCGTCCATCGCGGTCCTGCCACCAGCGATCGAAATTGTCAATCTGCGCGGCTTCCCTGACTTCCGTGGTGGGCGCATCCGTGCCGGTGATGTAAGCGGACTGGCGGGCATGGACCGGAAACGCAGTCCCACCGGCAGTGACTTCGGCGTCCCCAACCCGCACAGTCACAGTGGCGACCTGGCGGTCGGGGTCCGCATCGATGCGGTACCTGCCGGGACGAAGCAGGGTGATGGCGCCGTTCGGAGTATCGATCTCGTAGCTCTCGTCACTTTCCATATGGCGAACCGAGATATTGATCGTTCCGTCCGACAGTTTTAACTGGACCATGCGATCGTCGAGATTCAGAAACGCCAGTGCGGTATGCGCATCAAGGCGAATTGCGGTCGAGCCGACGTGCATCTCGGCGTGCGAATTTTCGTCCGCCCACAGGTGATCGCCAACCGTCAAAGGATAATTGGGAGTGGCCGCCGCCCAGTCATCCTGGCCCGCGGCCTGAAACGAAACCGATCCCTCCAAAAAATTCAGGCGAGCCACGCGCGAGGGCGGATCGCCCTGGGCCCACATCGCGGCCGCGCCGGCCACCAACATGCACGCCAACCAAACTCTTCGCATCATTATCATCCTCCTGCCCTGCCGTCACTCTGTCTAACGCAGTATGGGCCGAAGTGGTTTCGCAATTCAACCATTAACAATCGTTAGGGAGCCGAAGGCAGTAATTAATCGCCCGACGCTCCGCGTTTCTCCACGCTCCAGCCATAAAAAGTTCCGCCGGACCGGGCGAGACGCTCCAGGAGCGGCGCGGGCCGCCAGTAGTCGCCGAATTGGCTGCGATAGCGCTCGACGCGCGCAAGCACAGTCGGAAGACCAACAGTATCGGCATAGAACATGGGTCCGCCGCGGTGTCTGGGGAAACCGAATCCGTAGACGTAAATTACGTCGATGTCGCCGGGGCGCATTGCGAAACCTTCATCCAGAATATTGGCGCCCTCATTGGCCAGGGCGGTCATGATGCGGGCGATGATCTCATCTTCCGGGACGGGATGCCGGGCGATGCCGCGTTCCGCCGCTGCTTTCCGGGCCAGTTCATCGATAAGCGGATCGGGGATCGGGGTACGGCTGCCGGCTTCATATTTATACCAGCCGGCGCCCGTCTTCTGACCGTAGCGGCCCATGTCGTAGAGCCAGTCCGGCACCGGCGATTGCGGTCCTTCGGCGCGATGCTTGCCGACCGAACGCAAATACTGGCGAATGCGCGCGCCGACATCGATGCCCGCGATGTCCTGCATGGCGAACGGCCCCACCGGCATGCCGAAATCGACGAGGGCGCGGTCGATGTCCACAACGCTCGCCCCTTCTTCGAGCAGCAGGTATGCCTCGCGCATGTAGTAGGCGATGATGCGGTTGGCCACGAAGCCGAAACAATTGCCCACCAGGACCCCAACCTTATTCAATCGTTTCGCGAGCTTCATGCCGGTGGCGATCACTTCCTTGGACGACTCGCGCCCGCGCACGATCTCGACCAGCTTCATCACATTGGCGGGGCTGAAATAATGCGTGCCGATGACCGAGCCGGGCCGGCCGCTGGAGCGGGCGAACTCGTCGATATCGAGCGTGGACGTGTTGGTGGCGAGGATGGCGTCGGGTTTGGTGACGCGACCCAGTTCCGTGAAGGTGGCTCTCTTAAGGTCCATGTTCTCGAATACGGCTTCGGTCACGATGTCGACCTTTTCAAAACCGTCGTAGGTAAGGGTCGGGGTAATAAGAGCCATGGTGCGCTCGAATTGTTCGGCGGTCATCTTGCCTTTCGAGACCGACGACTGATAATTCTTGCGAATGGTGGCAACGCCGCGATCGAGCGCTTCCCGGGTCACCTCCTTGAGCAGCACGGGAATGCCGGCATTGGCGTAGTTCATGGCGATGCCGCCACCCATGGTGCCAGCGCCCACCACTGCCGCGGTACGGATCTCGCGAGTAGGGGTGTCTTTGGGGATATCGGGAATCTTCGAGATTTCGCGTTCCGCAAAGAACAGCTTCACCATGGCGCGGGATTCGGTGGAGAGAACGCAATCGGCAAAGATTTCGATCTCGCGCCGGGAGCCTGCATCGAAACCGGTCTCGATGCAGGCCTCGATGGCGTCCACTGCGGCGTAGGGAGCTCGCGCGCCACGAGCAGTTTTTTTCAGGCTTTCGCGCGCCGCGGCACAAGCGGCCATGGCTCCCGCGCGGTCCGCGATCTTGAGCTTCTGCTCGCGCGACTTGCGGATTCCGCCCGCCGCCGCCTTTTCTTTCGCGAATGCGATGGCGCCCGCAAGCAGGTCGCCTTCGATCATGCGATCGACGATCCCCAGGGCCAGCGCCCGCTGCGCCGCGACATGCTGACCCAGCGTACACATCTCGATCGCCATGGCGGCTCCGGCGAGGCGTGGCAGCCGCTGCGTTCCACCTGCTCCGGGGATGATGCCCAGCAGCACTTCGGGCTGCCCGACTTTGGCGGATGCAACGGCAACGCGATAGTGGCACGCCATGGCAAATTCCAGACCGCCGCCGAGCGCCGTGCCGTGGATCGCGGCAACCAGCGGCTTGGAGCAATCCTCGATGTTACGCAACCGCGCGTGCACCGCCCGCGAACGTTCGAACGACGCTTCGCGCGTGGTAATGGTCTCGAAGAAGCGGATGTCCGCCCCGGCAATAAAAGTGCTCCCCGCGCCGATGAGAACGGCGGCACGCGCTTCCGGATCCTCGGCCGCGCGGGCCACAGCAGCCTCGATGCCTTCCGGCACGCCTGGGCTGAGGGCGTTCACCGGCGGATTGTCGACGGTAATGACGGCAACCTGATCGCGAATTTCGTAGCGGATGAGTTCGGGCATGGCGTCTGCCATCTTAACGTGGCCGGGCGATTGTGAGAAGGGTCCTGGCGAGGAATGCCTCTCCCCGTACATGCTACGATGATGAGTTGTCAGGTTCCGGGCTCCGTGCAATGGGCGGCTGCAAACCCCGCCAGGTCTGGAAAGAAGCAACGGTAGCGGCTTAACCTGTGTGCCGCGGATTACCCGGGGCCTGGCATTTTCCCGCCGCATGTATCAGGTCATCGCTCGCAAGTACCGGCCTCAAACCTTCGCCGACGTGGTGAATCAGGAACACGTCAAGACGACGCTCGAGAACGCCATCGCGCAGAAGCGCATCGCCCACGGCTACATATTTTCGGGCCAGCGCGGCACTGGAAAGACCACCATCGCGCGGATTCTGGCGCGCTGCGTCAACTGCATCCAGGGGCCGACGGTCACGCCGGACGGCACCTGCGCGAGCTGCCTCGAGATTGCGCAAGGCAATGCGGTGGACGTGATCGAGATCGACGCGGCCTCCAATCGCGGCATCAACGAAATGCGCGAATTGCGCGAGAACGTGCGCTACCGGCCGGCGCGCGACCGCTACAAAGTTTTTATCATCGATGAAGCGCACCAGATCACGAGCGAGGCCTTCAACGCGCTGCTCAAGACCATCGAGGAGCCGCCGGCATGGGTGATCTTCGTGCTGTGCACCACCGAGGCGCACAAGATTCCAGCCACGATTGCATCACGCTGCCAGCATTTCAGTTTCCGCTCCGTGGATTTCGACGAAGTGGTGGCGCGCATGGAGTGGATCTGCCGCCAGGAGGGCATCGAGGCCGGGCCGGAGGCGCTGGCGGTGCTGGCGCAGGCGGGCGAAGGCAGTATTCGCGATTCGCTTTCGGCGCTCGATCAGGCCATTGCGTGTTGCGGGACCAAGCTCGATGCGAAGGAAGTGCGCGCGCTGCTCGGCGCATTTTCGCTGGATGCGCTGCAGCAGGTGACCGAGGCGCTCACTGCTTCGGACAGCGGCCGCATGCTCGCGCTGGTGGATGAACTCGAGCGCAACGGGCATAACCTGCAGCACTTCAGCCGCGAACTGGCGCGCTATTTCCGGAATGTGCTGGTGGCCAAGATTGCGGGGAGCGATACGCGATTGATCGCGGCATCGGCGGACGAGCGCGCGCGCCTGACGCAAATCGCGGCGGCGTTCTCTGAAGAGGATTTAACTCGATATTTGCAGCTTTCGCTGGATCTCTTTCGCGATTTGCAGTTCTCACTGCAGCCTCGTTTTCATCTTGAGATCGGATTGCTCAAGTTGGTGCAGGCGGGGAAGTTGATAGCTATCGAAGAAGCCCTGGCGGCGCTCGAAAACCCGGCTGCCGTCACCGCCGCGCCAAAACGCCGGGAACCCGAGACCAAGCCGGTGGCCGCGCCGCGAACGGGGCCTTCGCCTTTCGAGCTCGACCGCGCGAAGAAGGCCGCGGCGCGGCCAGAGCCGCAATCCATCGGAGCCACCGCACTTGCGCCCGAGCCTGCGCCGGCGCCGATGGGGCAGATCGACTGGCAAGAGAAGCTTCATGCTGCGCTCATCGAGTTGGGCATGCAGTTCACCGCGGACGGCGTCGAGCATTCCCAGATTACCGAGACCGGGAACGTACTCGAGTTTGTCGCGCCGAAGGAGTTTTTGCTGGCGCTGCGGCCCGACGAGCTTTTGAAGGCCCTGCAACGAATTAGCCCGCGACAATTCAAGATCAAGGTGACTGCGGGCGACGCCACTCCGGCAGAGGCTGCCCCGGCCGGTGGGGAGAAGAAAGAGGATGAAGTTTCGCGGCGGGCCCTTGACAACCCGGAGGTGCAGCGTTTCCGTGACGTTTTCGGGGGTGAAGTGCGCGCCGTTCGCGACCTGAAAAGGGTAGAGTAACCGTATGGCCTCGCCAACAAGGAGTCGGACCAGATGAAGCTACCGGGAAACATGCAGGCGATGATGAAGCAGGCGCAGCAGATGCAAGAGCGCATGCAGCAGGAGATTGCGCAGATCCGGGTGGAGGCCTCGGCCGGCGGCGGCATGGTCACAGTCAAGATGGACGGGAACAAGAACCTGCTGGCCGTGAAGATCGATCCGGAAGTGGCGGGCGACGTGGAGATGCTGCAGGACATGGTTCTGGCGGCGTGCAACGAAGCGATTAAGAAAGTAGAAGACGAGGCCAAGGGAAAAATGGGCGGCCTGCTGGGCGGGCTCGGGTTGCCGCCCGGCCTTTTCTAGCCCTCATGCCGGATTTCGCCGAACCTCTCGCGCGGCTCATCCAGGAATTCAAACATCTCCCGGGCGTCGGACAGAAATCGGCGCAGCGGCTCGCGTTTCACCTGATGCGCAGCAGCCGGGATGACGCTGAACGCCTGGCGCAGGCCATCCTGGACGTAAAGGACAAGCTAGGGCTTTGTCCGGTGTGCAACAACATCAGCGAAGGCGAACTCTGCATCTTCTGCCGCGATACGGCGCGCGATCCCAAGGTGCTGTGCGTAGTGGAAGAGCCGCACAACATCGTAGGAATCGAAACCACGCGCCAGTTCAACGGTCTGTATCACGTGCTGCACGGAGCTTTATCGCCGCTGCGCGGCATCGGACCCGAGCAGCTCAAGATCAAGAATTTGATCGAGCGCATCGGCGCGGGGCAGATCGAAGAGATGATCCTGGCGACGAATCCCACCGCCGAAGGCGAAGCCACGGCGGTCTATCTTTCGAAGCTGATCAAGCCGCTGGGCGTTCGCGTGACGCGGATCGGGATGGGGATTCCGGTGGGCAGCGACATCGAATTCGCGGATGAAGTGACAATCTGGAAGGCAATGGAGGGGCGGCGGGAGATGTGAGCACTGTAACCCTGGCAAAGCTTCTTCTTTGTTCCGGCGGCTTGATGGCAGCGGCTGCCCAGAACCCGGATCAAGCGGCGCTGGGGATTTTCGAAGCACACGGCGACATTGGCAGGAATCCGAGGCCGGGCTCGCTCGAATATGACCGCGACACGGGCCAGTATCGCGTCACCGGAGGCGGAGCGAATATCTGGAGTTCGACCGACGCCTTTCAGTTTGTCTGGAAGCAGATCTCCGGCGATGTGACGTTCAGCGCGGACATCCATTTCATAGGCACGAGCGCGGCCGAACACAGGAAAGCAGTGCTCATGATCCGGCAGGGGCTCGAGCCGGGCGCGCCTTACGCGGACGCCGCACTTCACGGCGACGGGCTTACGTCTCTGCAATTCCGGTTGACCAGCGGCGCTGAGACCCAGGAGATCCGCTCCGCCGTAAAGGGTCCAAGCCGAATCCGTATCGAGCGGCGGGGAAACCAGTTCACTATGTACGCTGGAAATCCCGACGAAGACTTGAAGGCAAGTGGTCCGGCTACCGTGGTTTTACTGGATCCGGTGTACGTGGGCATTGGCGTTTGTTCGCACAACGCCGACAACCTGGAGACCGCGGTCTTCTCGAACGTCAGGATCGAGGCAGCTTCCGTTCCGAAGGCGGCCGCCCGCGTGCAGACTGCGATCAAATAACCTTTTTAACAAAGTGGGCGACTTTGTGGCCGCCTTCCTCGGTGTAGTACACGGTCACCTTGGCTGACTTTTCGGTCCCAGCGGCAATCTCCTTGCCAGCCTCTTTGGCTGCGCCGCCCGCCAATCTGTAGGTCTCCACCGTGCCATCCGCGGCCCTCACGGCAATGGTCTTGCCGCCCCTGCCAACTTCAGAAATCGTGCCTTCGGTGGCTTTCATGCCGGTGTGACCGACCTGGTCGACCTCTTCCGCGGTAGCATCAGCACCTTTGGCCGTATAGTGCACCACCACCTCGCTCCCTTCCTTCAATCCGTGAAACGCAGCTTGGGCGCCGTCCGCAGTTTTCTCCGCGCCGTGGACCGTGGTCCGGCCCACGAAGTGGAAAGTGTGCTCCGCGCCATCGGCCGTCTTCACGACAACGGTTTTGGCGGCGGCGTCAATTTTTTGCACCGTGCCTTGCATCGCGGTCACCATTGCTGGCGCGGCGAAAGCGGTCACGGCAGACAACAACAATGCCAGCCCGGAACACAGATTCTTAATCATTTCCTGCTCCTGTTCAACCGAAGTTTTGGTGCCCGAATAGGTACAAGTTTATAACGGACCGGCGGCAGTACAAAGGTGCGGCTTCTCCCCGCATTCAGTCGAACTCTCGAACAGGCGCTCCCTGTTCGGGTCCAACGCGGCCGGCGGCAATTTCGGCGCGGAAATAGTTTTCGCCGCGGACGGGAGCACCCGCCAAACGCCGGAGCATAGCGATCTGCCCGATGTGTGTGAAGGCATCGGCAATCGGACCCTGGAACAGTTTTTCCGCCGGAGACGTGAGCGGTTTAGCCGAGCGGAGATACGCGTCGAATGCCTCCAGTCCGGTAAAGAAGCGCCACGATCCCTCCTCCCAGGAAATCGCCGCCGAATCGTGCCATTCCTGCGCCCCTTTTGCCAGCGACAGCGCCCAATCAACAAGGTCGCCAATGTGAGCCAGGATCTCGCCCGGGGTTCGCGTTTTTTCCGACACGCGAAACTCGGCAAACCCCGCCGGCGCGCCGCGCAGAGCTTTGCCGCCACGGTAGGCGAGGGTGGCGACCGTGTGGCGGAGTAACTCGCGATTGGTGTCTTCCATATTGGTCGAAGCCTCCAAGGCCGTGACTTACCTGAGCAAGGGAAAGCAGCTCGTCGCCAAGGCAGCCGGGAGCGCAATATTCACATTCGAACCGGGCGAATGGCCGCGTTCTGCTGCCTCACACAGACCTGATTCATTCACGCCGCCGATTGCAACCTCGGTCAACTGATTTGCCGGACGAAACGCCGCGAGCTCGACCTTTATGTAGTTATCGGTCAGCGCCGCCATGGGCTCTTCGAGCGTAACCACGGAAAGTGTTTTTCCGATCATCCGCTCGCGGAATTCCAGGTTCTTCTTCGCCGCCAGCTCCCGCAGGACGCGATTACGCGCCTTGCGGACCGGCACCGGCACTTGGCCCGGCATCTCGGCCGCGGGCGTACCGGGACGCTCCGAGTAGGTGAACACATGCAGATAGGTGAAGGGCAGCGCGGCGATAAACGCGCGATTCTCTTCGAATTCGGCGTCGGTCTCCCCGGGAAAGCCGGCCATCACATCGGCGCCGATGGCGGCATCCGGCATCAGGCGGCGTGCTTGGAGAATGCGGTCGGCATAATGGCGCGGGCGGTACTTGCGATGCATGCGGCGCAGTACGCTGTCCGAACCCGATTGCAACGGGGCGTGGACATGCCGGGCGATGCGAGACGATCCGGCCATTAAACCCAGCAAGTCGTCGGAGAAATCCATGGGCTCGACCGAGCTGAGCCGCAGCCGCTCGATTTCGGTTTCGGCGAGCAGGCGGCGGATCAGTCCGGCCAGGCGCATTTGACTTCCCGGTTCCCTGCCCCAGCGTCCCAGGTTGATGCCGCTCAGCACGACCTCGCGATAGCGTCCGGCGAGATGCCGCACCTGGTCCACAACCAGATCCGGCGAAGAACTCCGCGAGCGGCCGCGCACGAACGGGATAATGCAGAACGAGCAGCGATTGTTGCAGCCGTCCTGAATTTTGAGATTGGGCCGGGTACGGTCGCCCGCGGCGTCCATGACAGACGCGGTGAGAAAATCCGGCCGCGCGAAGATGTCGCCTACCAGAATCTGTCCGTGGTAGGGCGTGACGCCGCGGTCGCCGCCAGCACGGGCGGCTTCTGCCAGCAAGTCCGCGATCCCGGTCTTGTGCGAATTGCCGACCACCCATTCGACACCCGGGAGCACCGCCAGCTCCTCAGGCGCCCGCTGCGCGTAGCAGCCCGTAATGAGAATTCGGCTCTCGGGATTCTCCCGAAACACGCGCCGTACGGTCTGCCGCACATCTTCGTCCGCGGAGGCGGTGACGGTACAGGTGTTAAGAATGACAAATTCGGCCTCGCGGCGCTCGCGCACGGGCTCAAGTCCGCGCGCGGTAAGCTGAGCCTCGAGCGCGGCGCCATCGGCCTGCGTGGCCCGGCAGCCGAAGTTTT
>Ga0070733_10002711_pt1 | contig 12368 bp, 10 predicted proteins | sample Coa_R1_9_FD_66450 | JGI IMG/M metagenome (GOLD analysis project Ga0070733, IMG submission 66450) | Surface soil microbial communities from Centralia Pennsylvania, which are recovering from an underground coalmine fire - Coalmine... | ecosystem: Environmental > Terrestrial > Soil > Unclassified ... | reverse complement strand
TGGCCGCTGGGAGCTGATGCTGGCCGGCCAGACCACGAAGCGATGGGCGACAGCACAAGTGTTGATCGGCATCGCGTCGGGCTTCACCGCGCTGTTCGTCGTCACTTCACTCGTCGCAGTTGTGGTCGGCCGTGATTCCAAGGTGCACATCGCGGCGGGCTCGATGGTCTACTTCGCCCTTTGCCTGGTCTCGAGCGCGGCCATGTTCGCGGCAGTCGGGGCATTGGCGAGCGAGCTCGCACCGACTCGCCGCCGCGCGGCCGGATACGCCGGCGCGGCGCTTGCGGTCTCGTACGCGCTGAGGATGGTGGCGGATTCGGGCACCGGGCTCTCTTGGTTGAGGTGGACGAGCCCGCTCGGTTGGGTCGAGGAGCTCCGGCCACTCACCTCGCCGCGCCCACTGGCATTCCTACCGATAGTCGCGCTCACGTTCTTATTGGTTGGCCTTTCGACCCGTTTGGCTCAGGGCCGGGACCTTGGCGCGAGCATCTTGTCGGACTCGCCGGCGGCGCCGTCGCACACAAGGTCGTTGTCCGGCCCCGTTGGGTTGGCAATCCGCCTCGGACGCGGGACGGCTGCGGCCTGGGGAATCGCGGTTGCGCTGATGGCGCTGCTGCTCGGTTTCGTCGCGAAGCAAGCGGGGACTTCCCTCGCTGGGACACCGAGCGTCGAGAGAGTCTTCCGCAAGCTCGGCGTGCAGCTCGTCGGCGCCAAGTCGTATCTCGGGTTGTCCTTCTTGATCGTGTCCGTACTGATCGCGTTCTGCGCCATTGGACAGGTGTCGTCTCTTCGCGGCGAAGAGGCCGAGGGATATCTCGAGCACTTCTTGGTCCGACCTCTCGCGCGGTCGAAATGGCTAGCCGAACGCGTGTCGACGAGCCTGCCAATCGTTGTCGTAAGTGGAGTGCTCGCCGGATTGTTCGCATGGATCGGCGCCGCGAGCGAGCACGCCGGAATCAGCTTCGCAAGCTTGATCGCCGCCGGGTTGAACCTCGTCCCACCGGCTCTCTTCATATTCGGCGTCGGTGTGCTCGTCTTTGGGATCTACCCGCGCGCGACGAACATCGCCACCTACGGCGTCCTCATCTGGTCGTTTCTCGTCGAGCTAGTCGGCTCACTTGTGAGCTCGAATCACTGGTTCCTCGACACCTCGATTTTTCGTCAGATCGCCCCTGCTCCGGCCGTCGCAGTGAACTGGACGACGGACGGGGTCCTCGTCGCGCTCGGCATCGCGAGCATCCTGATCGGAGGGGTGGGGTTCAAACGGCGCGACCTCGTCGGTCCCTGACGAGGAACCCGTCCCGCCAAGTACGAGGTGGTCTTTACACTCCGAGTTCGCCGGTCAATCGCCTCACTCGAGCGGCTCGGGATAGGCGGCTTCTGCCCGCGGCCCGAGCGACTTGATGTGGCGCCTGATGAAAATCAGCACCGCGACGATGGCGACGAGCGCCGCGCCACCGAGGATCAGATTGATCGTGCCGGAAAGTCGCGTGAGAGTGTTCCCGGCGAAGTACGCCGCGAAGGTGTAGATGGCTGCCCAGGCGATCCCGCCTGAGGCGTTGGCGACAAGGAACATGCGCCAGCGCATGCGGCTCGTGCCGGCGAGGAACGCGGCGTAGGTCCGCAGGATCGATACGAAGCGGCCGAAGAAGACCACCTTTGCGCCCTGCCGGTCGAAGATGTAGCGGCCGATCTTCAATTTGTGCTCGTCGAGTCGGACGTAGCGGCCGTATTTGCGAGCTAGTCGGTATCCGCCCTTGTCGCCAATCCAAAAACCGATGTTGTCGCCGATGATTGCGCCCGCGGAAGCCACCAAGAAGATGAGCCATGGGGTCAGGTGGTGCGTTTGCCCGGCGTATGTGCCGGCAACGATCAGCGCCGTCTCCCCAGGGAGCGGGACGCCGAGGCTCTCGGCGCCGACGAGAAGGAAGACGGCGAGATAGCCGTACGAATCGATGAGGTGATGAATATTCACGGCGAGTCCGGGTTCAAGCGGTGGCTCACACGACTGCTCGACGGGCCCTCATAAGGATTCGAGCCTTTCACGCGCGGCGCAACCCCGTACACCTGTCGTGGGTTCATCCCTCGGGATCTCGGACCAGGCCGAGATACTTCCCGACCGCGCCGATCGGTTCGGGCGATGTTCGCGGGGCGTGCCGTCATTCCGAGTGTCGGTTGCCTGTCGAGACTCGCATCGGCGCGCGAAGCCGTCTGCCGAGGAAGGTGGTCTTGTCCGGATCGGCGCTCAGGTGGACTCGTCCTCGCGCAAGGAAGAAATAGCCAGCCCGAAATGTGACAAACCGATCTTCGCTCGGCTCGCTAGATCGTCACGACAACCTTTCCGCCTGGATGACCTTCTGACAGATAACGGATCGCTTCTGGCGCCTCGCTCAAGGGAAAGGTCCGGTCGATGATCGGCGCGACCTTATCCTGCTGGATCATCATCGCTAAGTAATCAAGATCCTCTGAACGCTCCTTCGCGATGACGGGTCGTAGTCGCTGATGCGAGAGTGCTGAGAGGATCGGTGCTCGTATTACTTGACGATCGAACCCACCGAGGATTCGGCCGCCTCCCTCGCCGCCGACTATCGCGAGGGTGCCGTTCGGAGCGAGGGCCCGACGCAGCACCGACAAAGGACGTCGACCAGCCGTGTCGATGATGAGGTCGAATTTCGCACCGCGGGCGTCCACGTCTTCGGAGGCGTAATCGATGACGTCTTCGGCGCCGATCGATCGGACCAGCCCAGCCTTCGCGTTACTGCAGACACCGGTTACCTGCGCTCCGAAGGCGACCGCCAGTTGGACGGCGAAGCAACCAACGCCACCTGCCGCCCCGATGATCAGCACCTGCTGACCCGGGCTAGCTGTTCCGACGTCGCGCAATGCCTGCAGCGCGGTCATGCCGGATACCGGCACCGCAGCAGCCTGCTCGAAGGAGATATTGCCCGGCTTGTCAACAAGGTCGCGTTCTCTACAACGGGCGAATTCGGCGAACGAACCGGCCATGGCTACGCCGAACACCTCGTCGCCGCGACGAAACCGGGTGACTCCGTCACCCACCTCCTCGACAACTCCGGAGAGGTCACGACCCTTCACAAGCACCTTTGGCCGGCGAAAGCCCATCCCCATCAGGCGCACGAGGTAGGGACGACCGGTCATGAGGTGCCACACCCCGGGGTCGACGCCCGCCGCCCGGACACGCACCAAGACGTCGCCCTCGCCGATCTTTGGTAGCTCGACGTCTTCGAATCGGAGTGTTTCGGACGATCCGTAGTCACGCTGCACGATCGCTTTCATTCGGCCGCCCCTTACTCGCTGCAGCGCTCCCGAGCTCTCTTGTTGTCGCTTCGGAGGTGACAATGGCAAAACGAAAACGCTGATCCATTTGGAATCCTGCAAAGTGAAGTCTTCGCCTCGCTGCCGCAGGCTAGGGCGGCAGGGCCGGCCCTGATGACGCCAGGGCTTCGACGGGCGATCTACTGGCCGTCTCTGAGAGCGACGCGCAGGTCTACCCTGGCTCGCTCGAGCTGCTTTCTGACCGTCGATTCGGCGATACGCAACGTGTGGGCAGCATCTTTGGTGGATATCCCAACGACGAGGCACAAGACAGCGCACTTCCGGCGCCCGAGTGGCATCGCATCTAGTGCGGCGTCGACACCTGCGTTCAACGTCGCCTCTGCCGCCACGTCTCCAGATGAGCGATCCTCGACGAGGTGCTGAGTGCTCAGCGACGGCCGTCGCGCGAGGCGAAACGCGACTCGATAGACATACCCGGCCGGGTTGCTACCTCGTCGAACCCTTCGCCAGCGGCTGAATGTTCGCGCGAACGCCTCCTGGGCCAGATCTTCCGCCGTCGATCGACTTGCGCCACTTAGCTCGAGGGCGCGCACGAGCCGCGGGAAATGCAACCTGTACGTCGCGACGAAGTCGTCGTCGACCCCGACGAGCTTGACGCGATCCTCTTCTGCTTCAGCGCTCCCGACCGTATCGTCGCCCACGACTGATAGATGAGCACGGTTCACTAGGGCGCGCTCACCGGCAAGCGACTTCATTTCGCCTTCGGCGACGATTGCGCAGCCCCACTGGCCAAACCCCCCGGATTGGTCAATGGAACGAAGCACAGTTCGGGTTCGGCGATCGCGTTGTCGTCGGTCACGTTTACACTGCCGACTTCGTTCGACGAAGCGTCGAGCGCGGTAACGGTTGCCGGGATCGGCGAGTTCCCGTCGTCGACGAGCACCGCCCAACCATCGACGACGTTCATTTGATCGGTCGCTCCGTCAGAAAAGGTCGCCTTAACGCTGTTCACATTCGAGTTGACGCGAACAGTGATCACTTCGATCGGAGAGCCCTCTGCTACGCCCACCACCGAGCTGTCGATGACTTCGAACGGCTGGCCGAGATCAGAAACCGCGCTCTGTGGCGGCTGTGGGACGGTGATCTCCCCGATAGAGCCGGGGTTCGACACCTCGACGGATATCGCATGGGTCGCTTCGCACACCGGGTAGTAGATAGGCGTGACAGAGGTGCCCGCGCTAGACGTCGTGCCGGGATTCGAGGTCGAGGTCGACGCAGAAGGGGCCGACCCACCCTGCACGCTCGGTTCGGGCACCACTTGTGGCGCGGTCTCCTCGAACGCCCGCATCGTGACGTCGCCGACACTGCGAACGAAGAGCTTCGTCAGCGTTCCAGAGAAGCCATAGGGGTAACCGATTCCGCAACCTGCCGTGGTGCAAAGGTCGGCGGCGCGAAAAGAGGACTTTGACGTCGACGGCGTTGCCGACTTCGCCCCGGTGGCGCCATTTGCGGTTGGTAGTGACCACTTGAGTCCTTTCGGCGGCATGCCGGTCGACTGGTGCCGATTGGTCCAAGCCGGGCTACTCGGTCCACTTGCAATTCTGGCGGCGCCGGAGGCGACCGTTGTGTTTCCGGCCGACGGTCTGTTCGCCTGAGTGATTCCCGCCACGCCGGCGCCGGCAAGCGCGACGACGATCGATACACCGGTGGCGATCTTCAGCCGACGGTCGCGCCGGCGTCGGGAGCGAGCGACGATCGAGGCAAGTCTGGCGGTCGACGCTTCGGCCTCGGCTCCTTCGAGCAGGTGTGACAGTTCGCCACGACCGAAGGGGGGATCATCGGGGGACATCGCTCAGCTCCCAAGAGCGAAAACGACGCTCACTTGGACTGACAGCTGCTCTGTCCCGGGCTGCAGGGGCACTGAGGACTTGGCGGCCGCCCCGTTGGCGAAGAGATATGGAGGTGGAGGAACCGCCTGCTGCTCTTGGTCGGTCACCCGCAAGATCCGGCCGAGCGACGTGTGGGCCCCGCTTGCGATGTCTGAAGCCTCGGTTTGGGCATTTTGTATCGCTTCGATCCGGGCGGTGCGCAACAAGCCCCCGGTGCCGGTGATCGAAAACGAGACGCCGTTGATTTGGATGTCGTTGCCGACCGCGTGCGCCGCCGCGTCGATTACCGCTCCCGCTCGGGCGATGTGGTGGAAGGTGGCCGTGAGATCGTCATCGACGCCGTAGCTCGTGACGACTCCCTGGGCGTCGTAGTTCGGCGAGATTGAAAGGTTGGTCGTTTGCAGATCACGCCACTTCACCCCGGCCCTCACCAACGTCGTCTCGAGACTCGTCATCTCGGCATTGTTCTGATCGAGCGCCGCCGTGGCGCTCGACGCGGTCGTCGAGACAGCCATCTGTACGGTCAGTGTGTTCGGTCTGCCCGTTACGACCCCGGAGCCGGTGACCGAAATGGTGTCGTTCGTCGATCCCGTCGATCGGCTCGCCGCCGAGGCGCCGTTTGACATCACCACCCCGCCGAGGATTCCCCCGGCGACGATGACCGCCGCGATGACGAGGATTGCGGGCGCCTTCAACAGGTCGCCATCCGGTCGCTTCATGGTCTCCCCTATCCCTTGGCCGATGGTGGCTTGTGCCTACCTCTACAAAGCCAAAAAGCACCCGGATCGCGTACAACGAGTTCTAAGGGAGAAGTTGCGGCGGCGGGTTACGGGCCGCGTCGGCGCTCGGCGCCTGGCGGCTCGAATGTCACCAACAGCTCGGGTGGCGCTCATCCCAAGGGCGTGCCTGCTCGAGTTGCGCGGCCAGCGCCAGCAGCGACGCCTCTCCGGCCGGCCGGCCGATGAGCTGGACGCCGATCGGGAGGTCGTCGGCCGTCCAGTAAAGCGGCAGGGAGATCGCCGGTTGTCCGGTGATGTTTGCTGGGGCGGTAAAGGGCGTGAAGCGCTTTTGCGCCTCGAAATCGAGCTCGGGATGCTCGTCGTCGCGCAGTGCGCCAACGAACGCCGGTGGTTGCGCGAGGGTCGGGGTCAACACCGCGTCGTAGCCCGAAGACGAAGCGACCGCTCCTCTCGCCGCGATCTGCGCAGAAGCGAGCGCCCCGAGCAGCTGAGGGGCGCTTACCGCGCGGCCCCGCTCGCGAAGCCAACGAGTGAGCGGGCGAAGATCGCCTTCCCGTTCGGTCGCTACGGGGATCGACGAAGCGCCCGCCGCCCAGATCATCTCGAACACCGGCACGAGCTCTCTTCCGAACGGCGGTCCGGTTTCGACCACCTCGTGTCCGAGCTCTTCGAGCAACAAGCAAGCGTCCTCGAACGCGGCGATACACAAGGGGTCGACCTCTGAGTCGGAGATCACGGGTTGACGTGAGATGCCGATTCTGAGGCGTCCGACCGGCGTGCGCGACGCGGCGAGGAAAGTCTCACCCGGCGCCAACGGGGGTGCCCAGTAGGGATCACCCGGCATCGGCCCCGCCATCACGTCGAGCAGCGCGGCGACATCGCTAACGGTGCGCCCGATCGGCCCGTTAACGCTGAGTCCGGACACGTCGGCCATGACAGGACCGCCGCTCACCCGGCCCCTCGACGTCTTCAGTCCGACAACGCCGCAAACACTTGCTGGGATCCGGATCGAGCCAGCTCCGTCGCTTCCTTGCGCCAATGGAGTGAGACCGGAGGCGACCGCCGCGCCGGCGCCGCCGCTCGATCCTCCGGCCGAACGCGAGAGATCGAACGGACACCGAGCAGGAGGTGCCACCTCCGGCTCGGTGTAGCAGGCGAGACCGAACTCGGGGGTGTTCGTCTTTCCGAGACCGACGAGACCAGCTGCAGCCATGCGCGAGACGACGTTGTCGCTTATCGGCGCGACGAAGTCGGCCATCACCGCGCTGCCGAACTTCGTTCGGACACCAGCCGCGAGGTTGAGGTCTTTGATGGCGACCGGCACCCCAAAAAGGGGGGGCGGGTCCGCACTGCCGAGCAACGAGGTCTCGGCTCTCTTCGCGGCGTCGATCGCCAGTTCCGCGGTGACCGTGACGAAGGCTCCGACCGAGTCACTTAATCGTTCGATGCGGGCGAGGTAGTGCTCGACAAGCTCGGTCGGACGCAAGTCGCCGCGCTTCATCGCCGCCGCTTGTTCGAGCGCGCTCAGCTGATGTGCGTCCGGCATAACTCTGCGAGGCTAGGGGGACTGCCCTGGTCCACGCAGCTCGGATCGGTGGGGAATCCTGGAGCTCGAGATCCGCAGTCTCAAACGCTTCGCTCAGCTGTGTGCGCGTTCGGCCAGGTGGGTGCGGAACTCATCAGCCATCGCGGTCAGCTTGCCGGCGAGATCGCCGAGTACCGCGAGGCCTGGTTCCTTCGCCAGGAGAGCACAGGTCTCGCTGAGAACGTCGAGGCGCTCCGCGATGACTTTCCAAGCAGCCTCGCGATGGGGAAGAACGAAAAAGGATGGGCGAACGATCTCGAATGGTGGGCCGGCCGTGCGCCCGGGGAATGTAGGACCGATCGGCAGCGCCGTGAGGACAGAACCGAGCGGGCGCAGCACCCAATTCATCAGGTGCTTCGCCGTGCGAGCGAGCGTGTCGAGCTCGGCCGGCGTCTCGTCCTGATGGACGTAGTAACGGCTTTGGGCCTGCAGGATCAGCTCATAAAGGCCAATGCAAAGTTCTGCCACCCGCGCCGTGAGCGGGTCTTCGATGAGCGCCCCCGATGCGACGTCGGGCGGCAAGCGGACGTAGGCCGGCTCGACAGGACGGGCCGGGACGAAACTCGCATCCGCCGCCTGCAAGGCGAGCAGATCTTCGAGCACCCCGACGAACATGCCGAAATGTGATTTCACCCAGTCGCCCCGCGCACCTTCTCCCTGCTCGACGATCACCTCGATCGCCTGGCTCGCCGAAGCGAGGTCGGTGACCGCTATGAGCTCCTTCCACTCGAAGATGTCGGTCACGGCTTGCGCGCTCGCTGGCCCAATGAAGACGGCGTCCTCCCCGTAGCGATCGCAGAGATGGGCGAGTCCGGCCTCGATCCCGCGATATAGATGGCCAACCGTCTGCCATTCCTCGGGAGCAGCGACGACCACGTGGTCGTCTTCTCCGAGTGCTGTTTCGATGAGCCTCGACGGAGAAAAGCCCTCAGCGTCAGCGAGGTTCATTCCTTCCGGGCGTTCCAGGTACATGAAATGACGCAGCGCTTGCTCACCAAAGGGCAGCAGCTCAATTTGAACCTCGGGCGGATACCAACGCGCCAGGATCGGGAAGTTCGGACGATCGAAATGGGGGGCCGCGCCGATCGCGGTGAGGATGTTGGTGGCAAGCGCCAGATGGAGCATTTCCTGCTTGATGATCGCGATGAGAGTCTGCTCCCAGGCTTTGACCCTGGCGAGCTGGTCATCGGTGAGACCCTCCTCCGCCGTCCGCTTCAGCGAAAACTGTGCGTAGAGGTACTCGCACATGAGACCGTGTTCGATCTCACTCGCCTCGCTCAACAGGTAGACGAGCTCCTCACGACTCTCGACCTTCAACGCCGGCTCGCCGCTCATCGACTCCCCCGTCTGTTCGCCCCAATCGGGTAAACCTCTCTTTCGGCGCATGGAATGTCAACAGAAGAGTTGCCTCTGGGCGATCGCGCCCATTCGGCTCGTCGATTCACGCCGAAGATGAGATCCGTGACTCTCGATCCGACGACCTCGTTCTCGGGCGAGCAAGAACACCGCGCCGACGGGAACGGCGAAGGGACTCAATTCTCACTTTGAGTCTCGGTCACCAATAGCTCGATTTCCCTCACCCGATCTTTATCGGCGATGAGGTCGATGGCGACGATCTTTTCGTCTCGGGCGGTGAAGCTGAAGACGACCCGTGGCTCACCGCCAGGCATCCAAACTGCTCCAGGCCGCCCGTCTATCAGCGCCCCGAGCGCCCCCCTCGCCCGGCGACAGAATGCGGCAACCGCCGTCGCACCATGGGTTTCCGGCTCCGCGCCCAGGTCCACAGCCGTGGTGTCGGCGCGCAGAACGACGTCTGGATCAAGGACCGCGAGTAACGCCTCGAAGTTGCCGCTACGTGAGGCGGCGAGAAACGCCTCGACGAGAGTCGCCTGGCGGACCCGATCCTCCCGATCCGGTGCAGGTTGTCCTCGCACCCGGCGTCGGGCTCGGCTTGCGAGCTGGCGTGTCGCCGGCTCGCTTCGTCCAACGATCGGGGCGATCTCATCGAATGAAACACCGAACATGTCGTGGAGGACGAAGGCAACACGTTCGGGTGGCTCGAGACCGTCGAGGACAATCAAAAGAGCGAGTCCTACCGAGTCGGCGAGTAGCGCCTCGCCTTCGGGATCGGGGTCGTCAAGTGTTTCGACTTTCGACTGCGAGCCTTCAGGATCGAGGTTGAGCTCGGAGCGGGTCCGGCGTCTCTGCAGCATGTTGAGACAGACGCGCGACACGACGGTTGTCAGCCAGCTGCCGAGGTTCTCGACGCCGCTCGTATCCGAACGGCTGAACCGCAACCAAGCCTCTTGGACCGCGTCGTCCGCCTCAGTCGGCGAACCGAGCATGCGGCTCGCCACTGACTTCAACCGGCCACGGTGCACCTCGAACCTTTCGGTGAGCCAGACGTCGTCGCCCATCGTCACATTCCTTCGCCTCGATCGGTCTATTCATCTAGACCGACGAAACCTCGTCGGTGTGACAGGACCACAAAACAAACGAGGAGGTAGCAAAAGTGCAGGCCATCGACGTCAAAAAAGAGCCGCGGATGAAGAATCCGGCCCTCGTCATCCCTGAAGCCCTATCCGCCATCAAGGATCTTTCCGAAGCAGCTGGTAAAGGGGGCGTCGCCCCGGGGACCCTCGAACTCGTTCATCTGCGAGCAAGTCAGATCAACGGGTGTGGGTTCTGCGTCGATCTCGCCTACAGAAAGGCGAAGAAGGAGGGCGGACCTGACGAACGGCTGTTTGCCGTGGCGGCGTGGAGAGACACGCCATTTTTCACCGAGGCTGAGCGGGCCGCGCTGGCGCTCGCCGAGGCGGTCACCCGGCTGTCGGATCGCCCTGACCCGGTGCCCGACGAAATCTGGGACGAGGCAGCACGTCATTACGACGAAAAAGAGCTCGCCGCGCTCTTGCTCATGATCGCGACAACCAACGTTTACAACCGGCTGAATGACTCGACGAAACAGACGGCCGGGTCTTGGGGTTGATCGCCTGAGACCTTGCCGGCAAGGCGCGACGCCGTTCTTGATGTGTCCAGCCGATGGGGTCGGAGAAGCAGAGTGCCGGCTATGCCACCGTGACCGGGATCAACCGGCGAGAAGCGGATCTGCGCGTCTCGACCCGGGGGTCTTGGTCGACCAGATCGCCCGCAAGATGGTGGGCTCCGGCCGCAGTGACGCGAACGCTGGCGTAAGTCCCAGGCGTCATTTGCCGCCTACCCGCCGCCTCGAAATGGACGAGCTTTCCCTGGCGGGTGCGTCCAGCGAGCACGCCGGGATCTTTTTTCGACGTCCCTTCGACGACCACTTCTTCGAGCCTGCCGATCCGCTTTTCGTTGCAAAACAAGGCCGAGCGATCGACCACGTCTTTCAGTCGGGCGAACCGGTCGGCGATGACTTCGTCCGGGACGAAGTCTTCAGTCATGCCAGCGGCACGCGTTCCAGGGCGCGGCGAGAATATAAAGGTGAACGCACTGTCGTAACGGGCTTCGGCCACTAGCGCGAGCGTCTCGTCGAAATCGTCTTCTGACTCACCCGGAAAACCAACGATGACGTCGGTCGTGACGGCAAGGTCGGGGATCGCGGCACGCGCCTGATCGAGGCGCTGCAAGTACCGCTCGGCCGTATAGCCGCGGCGCATCGACGAAAGGACACGGTCACTCCCCGACTGCAAGGGCAGATGGAGCTGTTCGCACACGGCTTCGGTCTCGGCCATGGCGGCGATCGTCTCTGGACGAAGATCCTTCGGGTGGGGGCTCGTGAACCGGACGCGGCGGATTCCGTCGACCGACCCGACCGCGCGGAGAAGATCCGCAAAAAGGGGGCGGGCCCGACGGCTCCCGTCGCTCGCCCAGCTCGAGCCGGCCAGGGCGGCCTCCAACGGACGACCTTGCGGTTTCGCCTTCAGACCGAGTGTGAGATCGCGCCCGTAGGAGTTCACGTTCTGTCCAAGCAACGTCACTTCGCTCGTCCCACGGGCGGCAAGCTCGCGTACTTCGCCGATGAGCTCCGCGAACGGCCGGCTCTGTTCTTTTCCGCGCACAGCGGGAACGATGCAGAAGGCGCAGCTGTTGTCGCAGCCGACTTGGATCGTTACCCAGGCCGCGTACGCGAGTTCGGGACGGACGAGCTGAGCTGAGGGGAACGCCTCGGCGTCATCAACTGCCGCATCAAGCACCTCGACAACGGCTCCTCGTGTTCTGCGGGCTTTGTCCAACAGGTGCTTTGCGCGTCCCACGTTATGGGTCCCGAACACCGCGGAGACATGGGGAGCCCGCTTCACGATCGCCTCGTAGTCACGTTGCGCGAGGCAGCCGCCGACCGCTATCTGGAGTTCTGGCTTCGCGTCGGACAGCGACTTCAAGTGGCCGAGGTGGCCAAAGAGCTTGGTCTCGGCGTTCTCCCGAATGCAGCAGCTGTTGAGGACCACGATGTCGGCATCTTCGACGTCCTCGGTTCGTTCGAGACCATCGGCAATGAGATCGGCCGCTATCCGCTCTGAATCGTGTTCGTTCATCTGGCACCCGAACGTGCGAACGAGGAACTTACGGCCCACATCGAAAGGTTACGAGTTGGAGAGCATGTACGTTCCCCAGGTGCTGATCGGTGCCCAGGTCGGATCCGCCGGGGGACCTCTGAAGGCCTTGGCTCGTGGCCGGGCACTGAACGCCGAGGTCATTCAGATCTTCACGCAGAGCCCTCGTATGTGGAGAAGCGTCTCCTACGCTCCCGAGGAACTCGCCGCCTACGAGCAAGAACTGGCGATTGACGATCAGGTCCGCGCCACTTTTTGTCACGCCACCTACCTCGTGAACTTGGCGACCCGGGTCGAAGAACTCGCTGTGCTGTCACAACGA
>Ga0070733_10002709_pt1 | contig 12376 bp, 8 predicted proteins | sample Coa_R1_9_FD_66450 | JGI IMG/M metagenome (GOLD analysis project Ga0070733, IMG submission 66450) | Surface soil microbial communities from Centralia Pennsylvania, which are recovering from an underground coalmine fire - Coalmine... | ecosystem: Environmental > Terrestrial > Soil > Unclassified ... | reverse complement strand
TTTAAATACGATACGAACTTTGTTCGGAAACAACTGCGGTATCAGTTCCCGCAGCAACGGCGCTTCCGCGCGGCACGAAGGACACTCGAAGTCGCCGAACTCGACGATCGTCACCGGAGCGTCCGCCGGCCCGAAGCTCGGTTGATGCTCCACGTTCAGCTGTACGCGAGCGCCCCCGGTCGGTGGAGGCGATTGCGCAAACAAAACCAACCCGGCGAACAACAGAATCGAAATCCTCATGATTATCAGACTAAACCCTGGCTGGTTAAGGCGTCCACGTACCTGCGAGCACCCCGCCGCTGTTTTTGCCGCTGAGTCCGGCGTCATAGAGATACGCGTTCTGCAGGCCCACAAACGTGCCGCTGAAGGTTAATGCGGCACTCAACGTCAGGTTGTCGTCCGACGTCGTGGCCTGAGCTGGATGCCCCATTAAGCGTGCATTGATTGTTGGACGCCGTTCCGGCGGCTCCGGGCGCTGCCCGTGTTGTTGGAAAGATAGAGCAGGTTTGCCTGCGGCTGGTAATAAACGTAGCAGGCATTGGCGGGGTTCTCGCTGGTATTGAGCTGCAGCAGTACGGTGTTCAGATCGGTCGCGCCGTTGGTATCCGTAGAGACTGCCTGGAACGTGACAGACGTCCCCGCCCCCGTGTTCGGCGAGAGCGATACGATCGAAGGCGGTCCGGCACTCGGGTACGGCGTCGACGCGTCCTCCTTATTATTATTGATTCTTTCCAGGCAGCGTGCGCGGCATCACGTTTTCGGGATAAGGGCAAGGTCGTACGCTAGGGCGTCCAGGAGCCTTTTTTAACCCAGGCGCTGTTGAGTCCGCTGTACCCAGCGGCATAGAGCTATACGTCTCAGGAGCCCATAAACGTGCCGCTGAATGTCAGCGCGACATTCAGTGTCAGGTCATAGCCCGCCATCGTGACCGAACTCGACCCGGCGTTCCGTTCCTGAGCGCACAACTTCTTGAGTGCACAATAATTTGAGTGCACAACAATGAAAACCCGGCCGGGCTCTTGACAACAACTGGCAGGACTGAAGTTACGGTCCTACCATTACCGGAGTCCGGCCCGGGAGAATTTCTTCATTGCCGGGATTCCGGCGATGAGCAAACGGAACCAAATTCACGAAATACGCCATAAAGCACATTTTTGTGCTCAATTGGCCGACCCGCTAAAAGGTATTCACACCGATTTAACAATTATTTTTGCCGCTAATCCGCTGAAAACATTCGGCACCGCTCCTCGCCCTGCACAAAATCGACCGAACCATGATGCATGATGTAGCCAGATGAAACCTGAACGAGCAATCTCCGGCCGCGTCATCAGCGAAAAACGCGCCGCCGCCGCGCGTGCCAACGGCGCGAAGTCCCGTGGACCTGTCACGGCCATCGGACGTGCCAATTCTTCCCGCAACAGCCTCCGTCACGGCCTGCGCGCTGAAACCTTCCCCGTCGATCAGACAGCCTCCGACCGTCTGACCGGCATCCTCGCCTCTTACGCGCTCGAACTCCAGCCGCAGTCGCCGGCCGAGAGCAGGCTAGTCGAAATCATGGCCAGGTCCGAATGGCGCCGGATCCGCCTTAGGCAACTCGAGACGGCAGTTCTCAATCGTGAAACCCGCCGATTGGAATCCCTGGCACATGTATACCGATCGCTGAGCGGTGACGGCGGCCCGCTGGACCTCATCAGTCGCTTCGAGGCCCGTTGCGACCGCCATTGGGACAGCGCGTATGACCGCCTGATTGCGCTCCAGGCCCGGCGAGGGCAGTGCGCCGGCTTCGGAACCTTCGAAAAAATAAATTCGAGCGAACGAACCCAACAAGCCGTTGAAAACACGTCATCGCAGCCAGGCTGACGGCTGACAACCTATAGCTGATAGCTTATTTACAGGACCCCCTTGTGACCGGCAACGATATCCGTCAGCGCTTCCTCGACTTCTTCCATGCCCGCGGGCATCGTATCGTCCGCAGCGGCTCCCTGCTGCCCGCCAACGACCCCACGCTGCTCTTCGCCAACGCCGGCATGAATCAGTTCAAGGAGGTTTTTCAGGGCCTCGAAAAACGCGACTACAACCGCGCCGCCTCCTCGCAGAAGTGCGTCCGCGCCGGCGGCAAACACAACGACCTTGAAAACGTCGGCTACACCCGCCGCCACCACACCTTCTTCGAAATGCTCGGCAACTTCTCCTTCGGCGACTACTTCAAAGCCGAAGCCATCGAGTTCGCCTGGCTCCTTTTGACCAAAGATTTCGGCATTCCCAAAGACCGTCTGTATATCACGGTCTTCCGCGAGGACGATGAAGCCGAGCGCCTCTGGCAGGAAGTCGCGGGTGTCCCCAAAAGCCGCATTTTCCGCCTCGACGAAGCCGACAACTTTTGGCAGATGGGCGACACAGGCCCCTGTGGCCCCTGCTCCGAGATCTATTACGATTTCGGCCCCGAAGCCGCCGAACCTGGCCGCGAGCACGAGCAGTTTCCTCTCGATGGCGGCGGGCGATTCGTCGAGTTCTGGAACCTCGTCTTCATGCAGTACAACCGCGACGCGTCCGGAGTGATGACGCCGCTGCCGCGCCCCTCCATCGATACCGGTATGGGACTCGAACGCCTTGCCGCCATCCTGCAGGGAAAGCTCTCGAATTACGACACGGACCTCATCCGGCCCATCATCGAACGCGCGGGTGAACTCTGCGGTGTCGAATATGGAGCCGACGCCAAAATCGACACCGCGCTGAAGATCAACGCGGACCACGCCCGGGCGACAGCTTTCCTGATTCACGACGGCGTGCTCCCTTCGAACGAAGGCCGCGGCTACGTGCTGCGCAAAATCATGCGCCGCGCGATGCGCAACGCCCGCCTGATCGGCAAGCAGGACCCCTACCTTTATGAGCTGACCGGTTTCGTCGCCGAACTGATGCGCCCCGGCTACGCGGAGATGATGGAGTCGGTGCAAAGGGTGGCGAGGGTAGTAAAAGATGAGGAACATCGCTACGCGACTAACTTCCTGATCGCGGAAAAAGTCTTCAGTGATGAGCTTGAGAGGACCAGAAAAACCTACCCGCCAGACCGTGTCCCTGATGCGCCAGCGACTTTTATGCCCGATATTCTCCCCGGCGCCATTTCGTTCAAGCTCTACGACACATTCGGCCTCGCGCTCGACGAACAGGAAGACATGGCTCGCGAACGCGGCGCCGGGATCGACCGCGAAGGCTTTGAATCTGAGATGCGTCTTCAACGGGAACGCGCCCGCGCCAGTTGGAAAGGTGGAGAAAAGGGCGCAATCGCTCCGGCTTATCAACAATTGCTCGAAAAAGGCCGGACCAGATTCCTTGGATATGACAATCTCGACGCCGTATCGACCGTGAGAGGGCTGCTTGTCAACCAGCAACTCGTCGACGAACTTCCGGCCGGTATCGAAGCCGAAGTCGTTCTCGATCAAACGCCGTTCTACGCCGAAACCGGCGGGCAGGTCGGCGATCGGGGATCCTTTTACAGCGCCCACTCCGGCGAGACTGTGGCGGTTGTCGAAGACACGCGTCCGGCCGTCCCCGGTCTTACCGTCCACAAGATTCGCACGCTGGCGAATATCCGTCCCGGCGATGAACTGCGCGCCGAAGTCGGCATCCCCGAGCGCTGGTCGACCATGCGCAACCACACCGCGACGCATCTGCTGCACGCCGCCCTGCGGAAGGTGCTCGGACCGCACGTGAAGCAGGCAGGCAGCGTCGTCGAGCCGCCGCGGCTTCGCTTCGATTTCACGCATTACGCCGCGCTCGACCCGGCTGAGATTCTCGAAGTCGAGCGCCTCGTGAATCGGCAGATTCTGCGCAACACGCAGGTTACGACCGACGTGATGGCGATCGATCAGGCTATTTCCACCGGCGCGATGGCACTGTTCGGCGAGAAGTACGGCGAAGAAGTGCGCGTGGTTTCCATCCCGGATTTCAGCAAGGAACTCTGCGGTGGCACGCACGTCACGCGCACCGGCGATATCGGCGTATTCAAGATCGTTTCCGAAAGCAGCATCTCGGCCGGAGTACGCCGCATCGAGGCTATCACCGGCGAAGGCGCGGTGACGCAGTTCCAGACGTCGAGCGAAGCGCTCCATCGTATTGCAGGCATCCTGCGCGTCGCCGAGCCTGAGTTGATCGAACACGTCGATCGTCTGATCGCCGAAAAACGCACGTACGAACGCGAGATCGATCAACTTAAAACGAAGCTCGCCCAATCCGCCGCGCGCGATCTGGAATCGAAGGCCCGGGAAAAGAACGGAGCCACCTACCTGATTACTCAGGTCGAAGATCTCGATCGGCAACAGATGCGCACGCTGGCCGACAGTCTCCGCAACAAATGGAAATCGGCAGTCGTGGTCCTCGCTTCCGCGGAGAACTCTTCCGTCTCGATCGTAGCTGCCGTCACGAAAGACCTGACCCAAAAAATCCAGGCAGGCAAGTTAGTAGGCGCCCTGGCCCAAGCCCTGGGAGGCAAAGGCGGCGGCCGTCCCGACATGGCGGAAGGCGGCGGAAAGGACCCCGCAGCGCTGCCCCAGGCTCTGGTCAGCCTCACCGCAGAGGTCGAAAGCAAGCTGTGAGTGGTGAGCTTCCCGCATTCGATGCCATCGTCATCGGCGCCGGGCCCACCGGCCTCGCCTGCGGGCTTGAACTGAAGCGCCGCGGCTTGAGCGCGATGATCGTCGACAAGGGCTGCGTCGTCAATTCGCTCTACAACTACCCAACGCACATGACGTTCTTCACCACTCCGGAACTGCTGGAGATCGGTGATATCCCGATGACCAGCATGTATGAGAAGCCCACGCGCACCGAGGCGCTCAAATACTACCGGCGCGTGGCGGAACACTACAAACTGGACATCCATCAATATGAGCGCGTCGAAGCCGTCGATGGCGCGGATGGGGCGTTCACCGTTCCGACGACGGATCGCCACGGCGCGCAGCATTGCTATCGAGCGAAGAAGATCGTGGTGTCGACGGGTTATTACGATGTCCCGAATCTTCTCAACGTCCCCGGAGAGGAATTACTGAAAGTCATCCACTATTACAAAGAGCCGCATCCTTATTACAACCACGACGTTCTCGTAGTGGGCGCGAAGAATTCGGCCGCCATAGCCGCGCTTGAACTTTACTGGACCGGCGCCCGTGTCACGCTGGTGCATCGCGGCCCGGCGATTCACAAGCACGTGAAGTACTGGATCAAGCCCAACATAGAGAACCGGATTAAGAACGGCGAAGTGAAAGCTTACTTTAACTCCCGTGTTACAGAGATCCTTCCGACAGCTGTCAGAATTCAGACACCGGAATGTAATATCGAGGTACCCAACGACTTCGTTTTCGCGATGGTTGGCTACAGCCCGGACTTAACGTTTCTTAATGCAAACGGTATAGTACTGGAACCGGAAACCCTAAAACCCCGCACCGATCCAAAAACTCTCGAAAGCGACAGAAAAGGCGTATTTTTGGCGGGAGTTATCGTAGCGGGAATGCATACCAACGAAATTTTCATCGAGAACGGACGCTTCCACGGACGCCAGATTGCCGACGCGATCGCGCATCAGCTCTCCTAAGTAATAGAACCACTTCACTCTGTATCAACCAGTACTGATAGCTTTACCGGTTGGTTACGCGCGTGCTGTTAGGGGAACCCTAAGTCACAATCATTGAATCTGTGTAAGTGGAATTAAAGGAGGTTATATGTTTAATTCTCTGTTCGATAATATTTTCGGTTGTTCCCATAACCGGACAACCTTTCCTTTAACGCCATCTCGCAGATCGAAGCTCCCTGAAGGAGCACGGCGAGGCACTTACATCGTCTGCCTCGATTGCGGAAAAGAATTCGATTACAGCTGGAAGGAAATGCGCATCGGCCGTCCCGTCGAAGTGGTTCCCGTGCAGACGGAACAGCCGGCCGCACACTGAGAGGTACACGCGGCTTCAGGCGCGTTGTGGTGTTACCAGGCAACGCGCCTGTCAGGCAATCTGCCGAAGTATGTTCCAGAACTCCGGAAACGACACGGAGGCTGCCTCGGCGTTGTCGATAGTTGACTCGCTGTCACCCGCGAGCGCGGCAACCGCAAACGCCATGGCGATACGATGATCGCCGAAGGAATCGAACGCAGCGGCGCGGAACTTCTGTTTGCCTGGCACACGCATGCCGTCCGGAGTGACTTCGACTTCTATCCCCATGCGCCTGAAGTTGTCGGCGACCGTGGCTATGCGGTCGGTCTCTTTGATGCGCAGTTCCTGGGCGTCGCAGATCACGATTCCTTCTTCGGACGCGGCGCCAAGCACGGCCAGCACCGGAATTTCGTCGATGATCGCCGCCGTAAGCTCCCTGTCGATGGTGCCGCCGCGAACGCGCGAATGCCTCACTTCGATATCGCCGATCAGTTCGCCGTTCACCGATTCGATCTTCAGCACCTTTACTGCCCCGCCGATCGACAACAGGAAATCGAGCAGCGCCGAACGGGTCGGATTCAATCCGACGTTCCGAATCACGAGGTGCGAACCGGGCACCAGAAGTCCCGCGACCAGAAAGAACGCCGCAGAAGACAGGTCGCTGGGAACCACAACCTCGCGCCCGGTGAGTTTGGGACGGCCCTCGATCGTGATCACGCGTTTGACCACTTTCAGGTCCGCGCCGAATTCACGCAGCGCGATCTCAGTGTGATCGCGGGAGCGAATGGTCTCGCGCACGATCGTTGTCCCATCGGCGAATAGTCCGGCGAAGAGCACGCACGTTTTGACCTGTGCGCTGGGAACGGGCAGCGTGTAATCGATGGAGTGCAGCCGATTCCCGTGTACAAGCAGCGGCGGATACATGCCATCACGCGCCTCGATCCGCGCGCCCATCGACTCCAGCGGTTTGATGATGCGCCCCATCGGCCTTCGCGACAGAGATTCGTCGCCGAAGATCCTGCTCTTGAACGGCTGCGCTGCGAGCAATCCGGCCATCATGCGAATCGTCGACCCCGAATTACCCGCGTCGAGATCACCTGCTGGCTGGCGCCAGCCGTCGAGCCCGCGACCCTTTACAGTGACTGTGGTTCCCTGCTCCTCTACTTCAAGGCCAAGCGCGCGCACGCAGTCGAGCGTCGAATGGCAGTCCGCACCGGTGGAATAATTGGTGATCTTCGAAGCGCCTTCCGCCAGCGACGCGATCATCGCAAAACGGTGAGAAATCGATTTGTCGCCCGGCAGTGTGATCAGGCCGGACAGGCGCCCCGCGGGGCGGATGGTCTGTCGCATGAAGCTCCATTGTAGACTTGATTCTTTAAATGACTTCGCGCGCAGGCTGTGCGTTTTCAGATTTCACGAAAGAACTACGCGCCGTGTGCTTGGGAAAACGAAACCGATAGAGCATAATAATCTCTTGGCTGTTTTCCCCTCGAACAGATAGGCCTTAATGTCACAGATCTTCAGATCGAGTACGAACTCGTTGGCCCGTGTGAGCATCGTCGTCGGGCTGGTGGCGCTGGCGGGAATAGGCGGCGCCCTTTTTGAATTAATTGCCGACTCGACTTTCGCGACACGGCAGGGCGACGCGCGCGAACAGCCGATTCCGTTCAGCCATACGCATCACGTTGGATCCATGGGGATCGATTGCCGCTACTGCCACACATCGGTGGACAATTCCGATTGGGCCGTGATCCCTCCCACCAAGACCTGCATGAACTGCCACTCGCAGATCTGGATCAACAGCCCCACGCTCGATCCCGTGCGCGAGAGCTTTCGAACCAATCAATCGATCAAATGGACGAAAGTCTACGACCTGCCGGATTACGTCTATTTCAACCACAGCATTCACGTAAAGAAAGGCGTCGGCTGCGAAACCTGCCACGGTCGTGTCGACGAGATGCCGCTGATGTACCAGAATCCGTCGTTGCAGATGCGGTGGTGCCTCGACTGCCATCGCAATCCGGAGCAATATCTTCGCCCCGCCGATCAGATCACGAAGATGGGATACGAGCCATCGGAACCGCAGGAGCAGCTCGGAGCGCGGCTGGTCAAAGAAAATCACGTTCAGAAATTGGACACATGCTGGACTTGCCACAGATAAGTGACAGATGAGCGAAAATAGCGATTCTTTGAATTTGACGTCCATCCGGGCGAAGCTGGAGCAGGCGAAGGGTGCCGGCTACTGGCGCAGTCTCGACGAATTAGCTTCCGTCGAAGGCTTCAAGGATTTCCTGCACCGCGAATTTCCCCGGCAGGCGTCGGAATGGCCGACCGATTCCGAAACAAACGACGAAGGCCGCCGCAACTTCCTCAAAATCATGGGTGCCTCGCTGGCGCTCGCCGGTCTTTCCGCCTGCACGAAGCAGCCGACGGAATACATCATGCCGTACGTGGAAGCGCCCGAGCAGTCGATTCCCGGGAAACCGCTTTTTTATGCCACCGCGTTTCCGGTCGCCGGTATCGCCAATCCGGTGTTGGTGGAAACCCACGAATATCGGCCTACGAAGGTGGAGGGAAATCCCGAGCACCCCGCAAGCATGGGTGGCACGGATGTTCCCACGCAGGCTTCGATCCTCGGCTTGTACGATCCGGACCGGCTGCAGACGGTGAATTACATCGGTGAAGTCCGGTCGTATTCGTCTTTTCTGCAGAGCTTCATCAATGCCTTGGCACGGCAACAGGCGAAAACCGGTTCCGGCATTCGGATTCTGACCGAAACCGTTACGTCGCCGACGCTTTACGGACAGATTCAGGACGCCCTCAAGCTCTATCCGGGCGCGAAGTGGTACCAGTGGGAACCCACGGGGCATGGCCGCCGGATGGGCGCGCAGATGGCGTTCGGGCAGTTCCTGAATCCGGTTTACAAGTTCGATCAGGCGGAAGTGGTGCTCTCGATCGACGGCAATTTCCTCGGCAACGGTCCGGGCGGCGTTCGGTACGCGCGCGACTTCGTTTCGAAACGCGTGCTGCGCGGCGGAAGCACCACGCAAAGCCGTTTTTACGCCGTCGAGACCACGCTGACTTCGACGGGGAGCAAGGCTGACCACCGGCAGGCGATCAAGCCGTCGGAAGTGGCCGGATTCGTACGCTCCCTGGCTGCGTCGTTGGGTGGAGGTGCAGGAACCGGTCCACTGGCGAATTCGAAGTTCTATTCGGCGCTGGTGAAGGATCTGCAGGCGGCCAAGGGCAAGTCGATCGTGATTGCGGGCGAAGATCAATCGCCGGAAGTTCACGCCGTTGTCCATTACATCAATGAAGTGCTGGGCAACAACGGGACCACGGTCGTGTTCACGCAGCCTCTGGAGGCAAAGCCCGCCGATCAATGGGCCGATTTGAATGCGCTTCTGGCGGATCTGCACGGGGGGCAGGTGGACCTGCTGCTGATTCTCGGCGGCAATCCGGTTTACAGCGCGCCGCCCGAGCTGAACCTCCGCGGGGCCATTCAGATGGCGAAGATGCGGGTTCGCCTCGGGGAGCATGAGGACGAAACTTCGGAAGTTTGCCAGTGGCTGATTCCGCAGGCGCACACCTACGAGCACTGGAGTGACGCGCCGGCATACGATGGCACGGTTTCGATTATCCAGCCTTTGATTTCTCCATTGTATGGCGGCAAATCGGCGCACGAACTGCTCTCGGCGTTCACCGAGACGCCGGAGAAATCGAGTTTTGAGAGCGTTCGCGACTATTGGCGGGAGAAGCATACAGCCGCCGATTACGAAACATGGTGGAAGCATTCGGTGCATGACGGCTTCATCAAGGATTCCGCTCTGCCAGTTGTTAAGGCGCAGGCGAAGCTCGCAACGGCCCCCGCGAGCGCGACTGCCAGTACTTCGGGGTACGAAATCTCATTCCACAGCGACCCTTACATCCTCGACGGACGTTACGCGAACAACGCGTGGCTGCAGGAATTGCCGCGTCCGGTTTCGCGTTTGACGTGGGACAACGCCGTGATCGTGAGCCAGAAGACGGCGGACGCGCTGAATGTGACCGATGAAGACCGGGTGGCGATCGATTACAACGGTCACACGGTTTGGGGCTCGATCTGGCGCATACCGGGTCAACCGGAAGGTTCGATCGCTTTGAGTCTGGGCTACGGCCGGACGCGGTCGGGGCGCGCCGGCAACGGCGCGGGTTTCGACGTGTATCCGCTGCGCCCGGCGGCCAGCCCTTACTTCGTGCAGGGCGCGACGGTGCGCAAGCTCGGTGAGAAGTTCAAGCTCGCGGCCGTGCAGCACCACTTCGCGATGGAAGGCCGCCAGCCGGTTCATGCGGGAACGCTCGATGAGTTCAAGCAGGATCCCTACTTTTCGGAAAAGAAGAGCGAGATTCCGCCAAAGGGCCTGACGATTTTCCCGGAGACGTTCACGTACGCAGGGTATGCGTGGGGCATGGCGATCGATCTGACGGCATGCGTCGGGTGCAGCGCCTGCGTAGTCGCGTGCCAGGCGGAAAACAATATCGCTGTGGTGGGTAAAGAACAGGTGCTCAACACCCGCGAAATGCACTGGATCCGCATCGATCGTTATTACAAGGGCGAGCCGGACGAGCCGGATACATACTTCCAGCCCGTGGCCTGCGTGCAGTGCGAAGATGCGCCCTGCGAAGTTGTCTGTCCGGTGGCGGCGACATCAACGGATGCCGAAGGCCTGAACAACATGGTCTACAACCGCTGCGTCGGCACGCGCTACTGCTCGAACAACTGCCCATATAAGGTGCGCCGTTTCAACTTCCTGCTGTTCACCGATTGGGAGACGGAAAGCCTCAAGCTGCAGCGCAACCCCGATGTGACGGTGCGCAGCCGCGGCGTGATGGAGAAATGCTCTTACTGCGTGCAGCGGATTAATTACGCCAAGATCACGGCGGAAAAGCAGGACCGCAAAGTGCGCGACGGCGAGATTGTTCCCGCGTGCGCGGCGGTCTGCCCCTCGCAAGCCATTATGTTCGGAGATCTCAACGACCCGAAGAGCCGCGTTTCGGAATGGAAACGCAGCAGTCTGAATTATTCGCTGCTGGGCGAGTTGAATACGCGCCCGCGCACAACGTATCTGACGGAGATCCGCAACCCCAATCCGGAAGTACAGAAATCGGAGAAGGACAGCTAACATGGCGCAGCCGGTTGAGTTGCCATCGAAAATCGAAGTAGGGCCGGTTATCGACGAAGGGCACAGCCTCGGGTCGGTATCGGACAAGATCGCAGGCATCGTCCTCAAGCGCAAGATCACCATCGGATGGGTCTTCGGGTTCCTGATCGCATTCGGCTTCATGCAGGTGTTGATGGGGGCGGCCACCTGGCTGATCATCAAGGGCGTTGGGATTTGGGGCATCAATATCCCGATCGGCTGGGGATTCGCGATCGTCAACTTCGTCTGGTGGATCGGTATCGGCCACGCCGGCACGCTGATCTCGGCGATTCTTCTTCTGCTCAACCAGTCGTGGCGCAATGCGATCAATCGCTTCGCCGAAGCCATGACGATTTTCGCGGTATTGTGCGCGGGCATGTTCCCGGTGCTGCATACCGGCCGCCCGTGGCTGGCGTACTGGCTGCTGCCCTACCCGAATACGATGTGGCTCTGGCCGCAGTTTCGCAGCCCGCTGGTGTGGGACGTGTTCGCGGTTTCGACGTACCTGACGATCTCGGCGGTGTTCTGGTATATCGGCCTGATACCCGATTTCGCGACTCTGCGCGATTCGGCCAAGCAACGCTGGAAGGCCGTGATTTACGGCGTGCTTTGCATGGGATGGCGCAGTTCGGCGCGCCATTGGCAAAGATACGAAAAAGCCGGCTTGCTGCTGGCCGGACTTTCGACGCCGCTGGTGGTTTCAGTCCACACGGTCGTGAGTTTCGACTTCGCGGTGGCAATGGTTCCGGGCTGGCATACCACGATCTTCCCGCCTTATTTCGTCGCCGGCGCGATTTACTCGGGCTTCGCGATGGTGCTGACGTTGATGATCCCGGTCCGTAAGTTTTTCGGACTCGAAGACGTCATTACGATGCGCAACCTGAATAATATGGCCAAGGTCACGCTCGCAACGGGCCTGATCGTGGGTTACGGCTACATGTTCGAGGCGTTTTTCGGTTACTACAGCGCCGACATTTACGAGAAGTTCATGATCTGGAATCGGATGACGGGTCCCTATGCGCCGTTCTACTACGTCCTGATTCTCTGCAATGTCATCACGCCGCAGTTCCTGTGGTCGAAGAGAATCCGGACTAATCCGCTGGTCCTTTGGTGCATCTCGATTGTGGTGAATATCGGCATGTGGCTGGAGCGTTTCGTCATCGTCATCACCAGCCTCCACCGCGACTTCCTTCCGTCCAGCTGGGGTATGTACTGGCCGACGATTTGGGACTGGGCCGTTTACGTGGGTACGCTCGGATTTTTCATGACGTGTATTTTCCTGTT
>Ga0070733_10002708_pt1 | contig 12376 bp, 14 predicted proteins | sample Coa_R1_9_FD_66450 | JGI IMG/M metagenome (GOLD analysis project Ga0070733, IMG submission 66450) | Surface soil microbial communities from Centralia Pennsylvania, which are recovering from an underground coalmine fire - Coalmine... | ecosystem: Environmental > Terrestrial > Soil > Unclassified ... | reverse complement strand
ACGGTGTAATCGGCTTCGTCTGACAAGGCTTATGACAAAACGACTGGACGAGGGGAAGGCGATGAGTACCTGACCAGGCTGGCAGTCGTCAACATCGGGGAGCTGGCCACCTGTCCGGGCGGACTCGAAGGCCTCGGGATAATAGAGGACGGGGCGCTGGTCGTAGAAGAAGGGAAAGTTGCATGGATGGGGACGATGAGTGCGTTCAAGCGGAGGGCTCCCGGGACCATGAAAACTGTGGACGCAAGAAACTCATTGGTCACCCCTGGGTTCGTGGACCCGCACACTCATCTCGCGTTTGCCGGGGCGAGGGAGGATGAACTGGAAAGGAAAGTCAGGGGCGAGTCCTACATCAGCATCCTGGAACACGGGGGCGGCATCGCAAGAACAATCAGGGACACGAGGGAAGCCACCGAAGAAAGGATTGTGCGAGAGTCTTCCGACCGTCTGAAGCAGTTGGTGGCGAATGGGGTCACCACAGCCGAGGTCAAGACAGGATACGGGCAGAATACCGAGGACGAGCTCAAGCTTCTCAGATCCTTTCCTAAGATCTCGCGAGAGGCTGGCGCCGAGGTGGTTCCCACTTTCTTGGGGCTCCACGCAACCCCAGAGGGGTTCGGGAAAGCATCAGACTACGTCGACTACGCGGTGAAAGAGATGCTTCCAGCAGTCTCAGCCTCGAAGGTCAGGCCGGTCTTCTCTGACTGCTTCTGCGAGGACGGGGTCTTCTCAAACGAAGACTGCAGGAAATACCTGAGGGCGTCAGCATCGCTTGGATTCAGACTCAAGATTCATGCAGACGAGTTCAGGGAGTCAGGGGGCGCCGAGCTTGCGGCCTCAATGGGGTGCGTTTCAGCTGACCACCTTGTCCATAGCGGCGCGGTCGGGGTCGAAGCCATGGGAAAGAAGGGGGTGGTTGCTGTGCTGCTTCCTGGGACGTCGCTTCTCTCGGGGATCAAGTATGCAGATGCGAGGGCCATAGGCGAGGCTGGTTCCCCAATCGCGCTCGGGACGGACCTCAGCCCGAACTCGTGGATAGAATCCCCTCAGATGGTGATGGCTCTGGCCTGCGCAGGCCTGAGGCTCACACCTGAAGAGGCGCTCCTCGGGTTCACAAGGAATGCCGCCCATGCGATCGGGAGGGATGACATTGGCACCTTGAAGGTGGGAGCAAGAGCCGACTTCGTCTTGCACTCGGTTCCGGGGTACAGGTTCCTCCCATATAGGGTCGGTGGGAGCTATGTCGAGAAGGTGTTCAGGGGAGGGAAGGAGATCTTCAGCAAGCCCGAAATCTAGGGGAGACGTCCAGCAAGGATCGTCTTCGACAGTCTCTCTATTTCATCTCCCTGGGACCTGTCTCCACTGAGCAACGGAGAATAGCTCCGGACCACTTTGCAGGCTTCGATGGCGTGTTCGGAAAGCCCGGTCTCATCCGAGCCGAGGATGTTTGATGCGCAGATCACTTCTATGGCGAGTATCTTCGACACGTTCTCTACGACGGTCAGGGCCTTCATCCCGCTGTTGACCCCATGGCTGGCATGGTCTTCGATTCCTCCGGAGACGCTGGCCGGGTATGCAGACTCGGGAGTTGCTTCTTTTGCGTTCTCAGCGGCTAGTGCCGTCGCGGTGTACTGCAGGATCATCAGCCCTGACTCTAGTCCCGGCTTTGCTGCCATGTACTTGGTCTCAGGCGGGGTCTGCGCAAGGAGGAGGCCAATCCTTGAAAGTGAAATGACGCCCAGATATGAAATCGCCAGGGACAACAGGTCCAGGGCCATTGCGACAGGCTGGGCATGGAAGTTTCCGCCGTGCAACACCGAGCCGTCTTCCATCAGTATGGGATTATCGGAAACCGAATTCATTTCATTTGCGGCTATCTTCTCGGCGAAGTCCAGCGCGTCCTTAAGGGACCCGTGCACCTGTGGGGAGCACCTGACCGAGTAAGCGTCCTGGGGGACAGGTTCCTCTCTGACCCTGTGGCTCCCCTTCAGGAGGGCCCTGACCCGCTTGGCGACGTACTCCTGCCCAGGGTCAAGTTTCACCCCCACCAGCCTCTCGTCGAAGGACTGAGAGCACGCTCCGAGTACTTCGCTGCTCAGGGCGACGGATGAGTTGGCAGCTTCGAGCAGGGACTTCCCCCTGACGGTGGCAACGCAGGCGAGCGCAGTTGTGAAGGCGGTCCCATTGATCAGTGACAGGCCTTCCTTGGCCTGGAGGGTTATGGGCTTGAGCTTCGATGAGGCCAGGGCCTCCTTCGAATCCACCAGTTTTCCTCTGCGGTATGCCTTCCCCTCCCCGACCATGGTGAGCGCCATGTGGGCCGACGGGACCAGGTCTCCGCTCGCACCCAGGGAGCCGAATCTCGGCACGTAGGGGGTGACGTGCCTGTTGAGCATCCCGATCAGGAGTTCTGCGACCGCCGTCCTGACCGCGCTGTTGCCGTTGAGGAGGCTGTTCACCCGTATTAGCATGGCGGCCCTGACCACCTCTGTGGGCATGGGTGTTCCGACCCCGGCGGCGTGGCTCCTGATCAGGTTCAACTGGAGCTCCTTGAGGTTCCCCAGGCGCACCGACTTTCCCGACAGTGAACCGAACCCGGTATTCACGCCGTAGACCACCTGGCCGCGTCCGAGCTTTGACTCAAGGACCGCACGGAACTTTTCCATCCTCTTCAGGCTCGACGCGCTCGCCCGGACCGTCGAACCGTGGTCGGCGACCTCCACGGCCTGCTCGAGAGTCAGGGAGCGGCCGTCAAGGGTAACTGCCATCAGAGCGCACCCCTCAGCGCGTCTGCGATATATCCTCGACATAGGTTTAACTCGACTTTGAGGCCCCGGCGCAATGTTGAGGAAGAAAGGGGAGTACAGGCGTCCAAGCTATGTGGACCCTGACGATGTCCGGCTTGTGAGTCTGATCCGCCAGGGAGCAAAGGCCGCCAGCGGCGCTGTCAACCTGCTTGGGATCCCGTTCGACGGGGCGACACTTGGGCGGAAGGGTTCAGCCGGCGGTCCAGCCGCGATAAGGTCGGCCATGTCGGGATTCTCCAACTACAACATCGAAGAAGGAGTGGGCCTTGAAGGCTCCAGGGTCGTAGACCTTGGAGACATTGAGGACCTTTCGGAAGATGTCATCGCCGCGCACAGGAAGATCGAAGCGGAGGTGTCGAAGGAGCTGAAGAGGGACTCTCTCCTCGTCCTTCTCGGAGGGGACAACAGCGTTTCTCTCCCTTCGTTGAGGGCGACAGCGAAGAAGTTTGGAAGACTGGGGCTGGTCGTGATTGATTCACATCTGGACCTCCGCGGGAAGATAAACGGCAAGCCGACCAGTGGCTCATCCTACGGCCTGGCCATCGAGGAGCTCGAGGGATTGGACCCGCGGCGTGTGGTGGAAATCGGAGCCCATGGGTTCCTCCACTCGGAGACCTACGTGAAGAAGGCCAGGCGCCTCGGAGTCAACCTTGTTACCGCCGAGGAAGTGTCCCGGATAGGCGCGAAAGAGGTCGGTGAGAAAGCATACTCCATTGCAAGCGACGGGGCGGAAGCAGTCTATCTGAGCATAGACGTCGACGCGGTCGACCTTGGGGAGGTCTCAGGGGTGAGCGCCCCAACGGCGGGAGGCATGAGCGCGAGGGAGATGCTGGATGTCGTCATGGCCGTAGGCAGAGGGAAGAAGACAGTCAGCGCCGACATCGTCGAGCTTGCACCTTCTCTTGACCCCTCAGGGAAGTCTTCAATCGTCGGTGGGAGCGCTCTTGCGGCCCTGATCGGAGCGTTTGTTTCGAGGACCCACTCATAGAATCTTCATATCCATCTGCCGAAAGCCACGGGTCTGGGTGCGGTGGTCGTCTAGCCTGGTCCAGGACAGTAGCCTGCCACGCTACTAACTCGGGTAGTCATCCAAAGTGACTCGAGAATTCAAATCCCGGCCACCGCATCTGTCATCCTAGCCCGTCACTCTCTATCCGACCTTTGTTCCTGCGGATAATTCCTTGTCGGGTTTCAGCAGCGACAGGGCTTCATCGTTGAACGCGGCAAGTAGCATGCATTCAGAAGCGACGCCAGCGACCATCTTCGGCTGAAGGTTGACCACGGCGACCACGAGTCGGCCGAGGAGTTCCTCCTTGGTATAGGCGGATTTGATTCCGGCGACGCACTGCTTCGTGGTGTCCCCAAGGTCGACGGTAAGCCTGTACATCGGCTTCCGTGCACTCGGGATGTCGTCGACCGTGGCGATTCGGCCAACTCTCAGCTCGACCTTGGCGAAATCGTCGATTGATATTGACAACTGCTGACCGCGCCTTGGCTGAAACAGATAAGGATTCACAGGATTTACTTTCGGACATCTCCCCTGTGACAAATGCGCAAAGGACATCAAGCTAATCAATGAAATTGTGGACTCATTCAACAATTTGTTGCGGAGTCGCGTCCCAACGGGGGAATGGCACGCGACACACGATGCAGTAGCTCCTGAACTGATTGTCGAACTTTACTCCAAGACGATTGAACTCGCCAAAGAAGGTCTTGGACCGGCAAGTATCGCAAGCTATCTTCATCGAACATACTCCTTGAGATTATCGCCAGGCACGCTCCGGCACTGGATGGTTGGAGATCGCAGCCCTCATCGCAGGACAGACCGTTTGAACATCTTCAAGCATGGGCCGTCACGAGCCCTAAGTTACATCATAGGGGCAAACATTGGGGACGGCTGTACTCTTCTGAAGAATTGGTGTGTTAAGCTCGTAGTCGCTGACCTCGATTTTGCCAGAGCCTACAACATCAACATGAAAACGTTGTTCTCACGTACTGCACCCAACAAGATCCTTACCCGGAATGAAAACGGTAGACTTCCCATGTATGAAGTGAAGTATTCCAGCAAACAACTTGCAAAGCTCCTGTTATCACCCCTCGAGACCTTGCTTGACATCGCCTTTGTGTATCCACTCGATTTCCTCAGAGGATTCTTCGACGCGGAGGGCCATGTTGATGTGCGGGCGGGTGGCAAAAGATTCAACGTCTCTGCGGGAGTTGAGAACTCGAACGTCACACTCCTTCGAAGAATCAAGCAGGTTCTATTGACCGCATGCGAAATTCGCTCAATCAAGAACAAGAAACGGAAGGCAGGTTCCCTGAAGGTGATCAGGGGAAAGGCCTTCCTAATGCGCAAGACTTCTTTCACGCTCCTGATTAACAGGTACGAGGACCTACAGAGGTTCGCGCATAAGATAGGTTTCTCAATTGCAAGGAAAAACGAGAAACTTGAAGATGCGTTTTCGATTATAGCCCAATATCCAGTGAGAGTACGTGCGGAAGAGTGGAGAAGACGATATTTCAAACAAGGTGGCGAATGGGTAAAACGTCCCCCTGAAAGTTCAAATGAATCAAAGGTATTAATGAAGGATTGATTGGCCCCCAATCCGAAGGGCCGGTAGTCTAGTCTGGTAGGATACGGGTCTAAGGACCGTCCAGCCCCTTGGCAAAGTAATCCAGACTGGGGGAGGTCGGGGGTTCGAGTCCCCCCCGGTCCATCTAAGTCCCCGTGGCCGTCGCCCTACAGTTCCTTGTGGTGTACGTAGAATGCGAGTGCGAATGCGAGGTATCCCCAGAGGTAGATGAAGTCAGAGATGCTCCCATTGTAATACGTCCCGCTAGCCGTGGTGTAGCTGAACAGCAGGTCCCCTAGGACGTTCAGCAGAACCCCCGTTGTCAGCAGCGCCCAGGCGTTGCCGAGTCTGCCCCGTACGAGCAGCCCGAGCCCCAGTATCGCCAGGGAAAGCAAGACGAGGTCGAGGAGAGGATAGGCAAGGTCGAAGAAGAAGGTCAGGGCTGGTTCAGACGCGGCGAAGATGGGGCCGAGGAGTGCGTAGACGATGGCTGCAGCGCTCCCCAGGATTGCCAGGGCGACGACGATCATCTTCGAGGTCGAAATGGCAGACCTGAAGTAGGCGACGTAGAGGAAGAGTCCGAGCATAAGCGGGAAGTAGCCCGCGAGGTAAAACGCGTCGGCGGCAGACGGATATGGGATTTGGATTTGGAGCCCGATGGTGTAGTAGGCCCAGGAAAGCTCCCCCAGGAACCAGAGCACTATGCCCGCAGTGAAGGAGACCCAGATCCTCCCGGAGCGTGTTGAGAGCCTCGTCTCGTAGCCGAGCATCGTCCGCCCGGCCGACAAAGCCGCAACACCGGCCAGAACCGGAGTGGCGATGTTGGCGAACGTTCCTATCTGATTTGAATAAAAGGATTGGAGGGAAAAGACAATGGCAAGTCCGACCGAAACTCCGATCGCGACAACGAAGGCTGACCTCAGACCTTTGTCACACTAGGCCTGCGTCAGGGTTCAGATTGTAAGGTTTCTGGTTAGGGTATGAAGACAGCGCCAGCGACGACCGTGGTCCAGAGACTCTTGTCGCCGACCGCTGACTGGGTGACGTTGGCGGTCTTGATTATCCTCCCTGAGCTCTTGAAGAGTTGTTCCTTCTCGTCCCAATCGGCGTTCACGTCGAAGGGAAGCCCCATGGTGGTCGCCAGCATGGTGGCCGCCAGGTCTTCGGCATAATCGCCAGCCGCTTCGTCGTTCTGGCCGAAGGAATGGTGCTCAGACAGGAAGCCGTACTCTGAGGGGTCAGATGGGATCGCGACTCCTATGGAGGAGGCAAGAAGCCTATGAGGTTCGTTCGTAGAGTTGCGCGCCATGACAAGGAAGACGATCTCTCCTGCCTTCAGCATCTGTCCGCCCTGCTCCCTCGGGATCTGCTTGCATCTCGGCGGGACTATGCTGGAGACAGTCACCAAGTTGAACCTGCTGATGCCTGCGTCCCTGAGGGCAAGCTCGAACGAAGACAGGTACTCCTTGTGCCTACCCACTCCCTTCGTTAGGAAGAAGAACTTCGGTGGCTCCCCCATGGCTAGTCGGCCTTCGCCGTCGTTACTTAACGAGTGCGGCGATTGACCGGTCAGGCCAGTGAACCTACTGGTGGACGCCTGCGTCTCCTTGGGAGGACCTGGGCATCCTGGCGACGACCCCGACGGCGGCGAAGAGGAGGGCGCCGGAGATGACGAAGGTCGTGTAGAATCCCAGATAGATTGAGATGAAGCCCGAGGCGAGAGAGCCTCCCATGGTCGCTATTCCAACCACCGCGGAGTAGACGCCCAGGGCGGACCCGGCGTGCTTCTGTTGGACGGTGTTGAACATCATGGTGTTTGAAGAGGTATAGTATACGGCGAAGGCTACGCCCCCGGCAAGTGGGTAGAAGATCAGGACCGGGCCGAGGAACAGAGGACCCGCTAGAAACAGGGCCAGGATGCCGATGGCTATGTAGGACCATCCACGGAGGAGAAGGCCCTGGATGGAGGACGTGGCGAGGGAGCGCTGCTCTATGAAGGGGCCGGCCCCCTGGAACGAGACTGTCTGAACCACCATTCCGGCGAGTATCACTGCGAAGACCTCTTGGTCTGAAAGGAGGAACGAGTGCATAGCCGGCACAAACGAGGTGTTGAACAGGCCGCTCGATGCGTAGAAGAGTATGGTCGAAATGTAGAACAGGGGAACGTAGCTGGTCAGGCTCGACCTAAGACCCCGAAAACCCCTCTGGAAGTCTGACGCCTTTGGGATTGTGATGAAGAAGACAGGGAGGGCCCGCAGGCGGCTGAAAAATGAAGGCTTCCTCAGCGCGACTGTCTCCCTTTCGAAGACGAAGGGAGGTTCTTTGATTGTGGCTATGGCGAGGATCGTAGAAGCAAGGGCGAAGAGGCCCATCGGGATGAAGAGCAGGTCGAGCTCACCCGGGAGAAACTGGGACCAGAAGGTACTGATGATGAGCCCCGCGACGTTGCCTATGCTGGAGATCATCGAGAGGCGGGCGAATGCTCCTGCCCAGCGGTCCTTCTTCGCTGTCTCCATTATCAGCAGGTTGAGCGGGGTGGCGGAGGCGACGGAAACGAAGGAGAATGCGGAATATCTGGTGATCGTTCCTGCAGTGGTGTGGTCGAAGTAGAAGGATGCCAGGACGGCCGCCATCAGGGCGTAGCTGAGCGCGATCAGCGCCCTGCGTTTGTGAAGCCTGTCGGTGGCGAGTCCCCAGAAGAGGGCGGCAGGGATGCTTACGCCGTTGAAGAATGCGGCGGCAAGGCCGCCGTAGATCGTCCCCAGGGCGAGGCCGTCGAGCTCAATCAGGTAGAGCTGAACCATGGTGCCCAGCGGGCCTGTTGCCATGGAGATCGGGAAGACGGAGTATACCCAGTTGATGCCTCTGTGCTTCGCCTCGGCTCCCATGTGCCACCTGTCCCACTGTCGATTGATGTGTTTTTGCGATGCCCATGGGTGAAAGCTGATTTAGAGCGGCGAAGGGGGCGCCTCCTTGACCCTGTTGGGAAAGAGGGTCGTCGTCGCCTTCCCAGACACCGTCCTCGAAGAGAAGGGGGACCTAAACGGGAAGACCGCGAAGCTGGGGACTCTTGCCCGCGCGTGCGCCATTTTCGGCGTCGACCGCATCGAAGTCTTCCGCGACCCAAAGAAGAGAGGAGAGCCGGAGCTCGTCCGGAAAGTCCTGGAATACCTCGAGACGCCCCAGTACCTCAGAAAGAGGCTCTTTCCTTTGGATGAAAGCCTCAGATATGCGGGTGTGCTCCCGCCGCTCAGGATTCCGTCCCACAGGCCGAGGATCACCATGGCCGAAGTGAAGGTGGGAGATGTGAGGGAAGGGGTTGTCGAAGCGGATGGGACGGTAGACATCGGTTTGGATGTCAGGCCGAGGCTGAATGGCAGCGCGCAGAGCGGCCAGAGAATCACTGCCAAAGTCGAATCTCTGCGCCCCTTCGTCGCAAAACGGATGGATAGGAAAGAAGCCGCAGAATACTGGGGGTACGATGTGGCCGCGGTCTCCTTTGACGAAGTCTTGGGTGACAGGACCACCCTGAGGGTGGCGACGTCAAGGCTGGGAGAGAGTCTTTCGAGCCAGATCCCTGGGCTTCGGGCTGCAGTGTCCTCTTCGAAGGGAGTGAAGCTGATCTTCGGCTCCCCATCCAGGGGGCTGTACGACATGTCCGCCGACCTGAAAGGAAGGGCTGACTTCGTCGTGAACCTCTTCGGGGAGCAGCATACGGAAACAGTCAGGACTGAGGAGGCGGTTTTCGCCGGCCTCGGACTCTTGGACACGCTTCTTTCTGAGAAAGCTTAAGTGCGAACTTCAAAACGGGCGTCAGGGAAGGTTTAGCGTGAATTGGGCCACAGGAAGTATTCCGCACCTCGCAGGGGCAGCCTTGCCTACCTGCCAAGAGGGCGCGCGAAAAGTCAGATCCCCCGTGTAAGGAACTGGCCCCAGGTCTCATCGGACAAGCCGACTATTCTGGGATTCCCTGGGTACAAGGCCGGGACCGCCCACATCATCAGCGTGGATGACAGGGCGAAGACGCCCAACTTCGGGAAGCCACTGTTCAATCTCTCCAGCGTACTTGCCCTTCCGGAGGCAGAGGTGATAGGGGTCCGTCTCTATGCCCACGAGAACGGCCAGGACAAAGCGATAGCCGACCTGAAGGCAGGGTCGAAGAAGGCACTTTCGCTCCCCCTAGAGAAGGGGTCGAGGGTAGCAGCTCTGGTCTCTTCAGTGCCGAGGGACGTCGGACTTTCGCAGAAGAAACCTGTTGTAAATGAAGTCGGAATCTCGGGCGGTGACCTGAAGGCACAGGCCGATTACGCGGTCTCGCTCCTGGGGAAGAAAGTGAAGTTTGGAGATGTCTTCAAACCTGGGATGTACGTCGACGTCCTCGGAATCACCAAGGGGAAGGGGGTCGAGGGCCCAATTACGAGGATGGGGGTCAAGAGGAAGCAGCACAAGTCAAGGAAGACTGTGAGGGCGGTCGGCGTGATCGGTCCGTGGCACCCGGCGGCCGTTATGTACACCATCGCGAGGGCGGGACAGATGGGATTCCACCAGAGGACCGAGACGGGGAAGAGGATCCTCGCCATGGGCAACGCCAAGGACAGCCCGATCACCCCGGCTGGGGGCTTCCTCCACTTCGGGGAGGTCAGAGGAGAATACGCAGTTGTAAGAGGCTCGGTTCCCGGACCGGCGAGCAGGTTCGTAATGGTCAGGATGAAGACAAGGGGAGTGGTGAAGGAGAAGGGGCCCCCGCAGATTGTCGAAGTCAGCACGATTCCAAGGAAGGCATAGAGTTGAAGGCTGAAGTCATTGGACTGGACGGGAAGAAGTCGGGAGAGGTGGACGTCCCCGAGGTCTTTGGGACAAGCCTCAGGGCAGACCTTGTGAAGCGCGTCTTCTGGCTCGTGGGGTCGCATGGTTTCCAGCCGAAGGGGAGGGACCCGATGGCCGGAGAGAGGACATCGGCAGAGACTCACAGCCCTCCGACGGGGACCGGAAGGTCAAGGATCCCGAGGGTGAAGGGTGAACGATATCCAAGGGGAGGGATGGCAGGCGGCGTTGCGAGCGTGGTGAAAGGGAGGCTCCCACATCCGCCGAGGTCGGAGAAGGTCATCCACTTCAAGGTAAACAGAAAAGAGAGGAGGCTCGCCACATACTCGGCGATCGCATTCACCGCGAACCTCGACGCAGTCAAAGCGCGAGGGCACCGGGTGAAGAAGATGGCGCTCCCGCTGGTGGTGAGCGACGACGTGGAGACGGTGGAGAAGACGTCGGAACTCACGAAGTTCCTAGGGAAGGTGGATTTGGAGCAGGAGCTTCAGAGGGTCGACGGTTCGATGAAGAGGAGCTCAGGCAAGAGGAAGCTCAGGGGGAGGGTGTACAGGACGGGCGTAGGCCCGCTCATAGTGGTGACCAACGACAGAGGGATAGGGAAGGCGGCCGGAGGGATCCCGGGGGTCGACGTTGTCAGGGCCGAGAGCCTGAGCGTGCTCGACCTTGCTCCCGGCGGAGTCCCAGGCCGATTGACACTGTGGACCGAGTCCGCGGTCAGCACCCTTGACGGCAGGGTGAAGGGGGAGGCGGCCTAGTTGAGGCTCGAGGACGCCCAGAAGATACTGAAGCGGCCCTACGTCACTGAAAGGACGTTCGACCAGATCGAGAAGGAGAACAAGCTATGCTTCATAGTGGAAGACAGGGTCTCGAAGACTCAGATCGCGAGCGCCGTCCAGGCGCTCTACGAAGTCGACGTCATGGCGGTCAATACTTCGAGGACTGTGAAGGGGAAGAAGGCGTTCGTTCGCCTCCTGGAGGCCGGGAAGGCGGCAGAGCTGGCAACGAAGATGGGGCTGGTGTAGTTGGGTAAGAGGATACTTCAGCGCAGGAGAGGGAAGGCTGGGATTCAGTTCAGAGCGCCGATCAAAGGAAAGATAGCGCCGGTCAGGTATCCAAGGATAGGGCCCGAATCAGAGGGGACCGGGACCGTGACCGCAATAATGGACGAGAGGGGAAGGAGCGCTCCGCTGGCCCAGGTCAGGTTCGGGAAGGACAGATACACGTACCTTCCGGCGGTGGCAGGCATGACTGTCGGGCAGCAGGTGTCTCTGGGAGGGTCGGCGACGCCGGTAGGAGGCAACATGCTCCCGTTGGCAATGATACCCGAAGGGACGAGGATCTGCAACATCGAGCTCAGGCCTGGCGACGGAGGGAAGCTGGTCAGGGCCTCTGGGACTTCGGCGGTACTCTTCTCGAAGGCGAACGGCAGGGCGATACTTAGGCTACCATCGGGGAAGAACATCTTGGTCAGTGAAAGTTGCAGGGCGACAGTGGGCGAGATTGCAGGGGGAGGGAGGAGGGAGAAGCCATTCCTTACCGCCGGGGCGAGGCACCACGCGATGCGGGCGTCGGGGAGGGTCTACCCAAGGATGAGAGGGATCGCCATGGCCGTAGTCTACCACCCGTTCGGCGGCGGAAGGCACCAGCACCCAGGGAAGTCGACGAGCACTTCGAGGAACGCGCCTCCAGGGAGGAAAGTAGGGTTAATAGCGCCGAGGAAGACGGGAAGAAAGAGATTGTCAAGGACGAGCGCGGAGGTGTCCTAGTAGTTGCCGAAGGAGTTCAGATACAGGGGCAAGAGCATGGAAGAGCTGAACAGCATGTCCACCGAGGCATTGCTCGAGCTCCTCCCTTCAAGGGCGAGGAGGTCTCTGAACAGGGGAGTCTCGGAGGAGAAGAGGAAGCTCCTAGAGGATGCCAGAGCGATCAAAGAAGGGAAGTCCGAGGGGCAGATCAAGACTCATGCGAGGGACATGATCATCCTCCCGACCATGGTCGGCCTGACCATCGGGGTGCACAATGGCAGGGAGTTCGTGAACCTCGAAGTGAAGCCAGAGATGGTGGGGAGGTACCTGGGGGAATACGTGATCACCAACAAGAAGGTGGTGCATGGTACCCCGGGGATAGGCGCCAGCCGGTCGAGCCTCTACGTCCCGCTAAAATGACTTG
>Ga0070733_10002707_pt1 | contig 12380 bp, 14 predicted proteins | sample Coa_R1_9_FD_66450 | JGI IMG/M metagenome (GOLD analysis project Ga0070733, IMG submission 66450) | Surface soil microbial communities from Centralia Pennsylvania, which are recovering from an underground coalmine fire - Coalmine... | ecosystem: Environmental > Terrestrial > Soil > Unclassified ... | reverse complement strand
GCCACCGGCATCTCTTCTACGGCGTCGCCGCCATCTTCCTCTACGTGGGGGCGGAGGTGTCAATCGGCAGCTTCATGATCAATTACGTCTCGCTGCCCGGCATCGGCGACATGCCGGAGACCCGGGCCGCGAACTTCGTCTCCCTGTATTGGAGCGGGGCCATGCTGGGGCGCTTCGTGGGCTCCGCACTGCTGCGCCGCGTCGGACCGCGCGCGCTGCTGGCCGTGTTCGCGGCGGTGGCGGCGGCGCTGGTGCTCGCCACGATGCTCACCCAGGGCATGACCGCCGTGTGGGCAGTGGTGGCCATCGGGCTCTTCAACTCCATCATGTTCCCCAACATCTTCACCCTCGGCATCGAGGGGCTCGGGCCGCTCACGGGCCGGGCCTCGAGCCTGCTGGTCATGGCCATCGTGGGCGGGGCGGTGGTCCCGGTGCTGCAGGGCGTGCTCGCGGACCGCTTCGGCGTGCACCACGCCTTCGTGCTGCCCTTCCTCTGCTATCTCTACATCCTGTTCTACGCCCTCGACGGCTCGAAGCCCGGGCGGGACTCGCCGCTCGCGGGACGCGCCCATGGGTAGCGTCGTCTGCTTCGGCGAGGCGCTGATCGACTTCCTGGCAGCAGAAGAGACGCCGGGAGCGCCGCGGCCCTTCCTGCGTTACGCGGGCGGCGCGCCGGCGAACGTGGCGGTGGCCGTGGCGCGCCTCGGCACGCCGGCGGCCTTCGTGGGCATGCTCGGAAAGGACATGTTCGGGGATTTCCTGCTGGATAGCCTCGAGGCGGCGGGGGTGTCCACGGCCTACGCGGTGCGCACCGACGCCGCCAACACGGCGCTCGCCTTCGTGACCCTGGACGCCAGGGGCGAGCGGCGCTTCAGCTTCTACCGGCCGCCGGCGGCGGACCTCTTGTTCGGCTCGGCCCATTTCCGTGAGGAGTGTTTCGCCGACGCGTCCGTCTTCCATGCCTGTTCCAACAGTCTCACGGAAGCGGCCATCGCGGAGACCACCTTCGAGGGCCTGCGCCGCGCCTGGGCAGCGGGCGCGCTGGTGAGCTTCGATCTCAACCTCAGGACCAATCTCTGGTCCAAGGGCGAGGATCCGCGGCCGCGGATATGGACCGCCCTCAGGGAGGCGGATGTCGTGAAGCTCTGCGGCGCGGAACTCGCGTTCCTCGCAGAACCCCTGGGCGGCGAGGCGGCGGTGCTGGAAGAGCTCTGGCGCGGCCGCAGCCAGTGGCTCCTGGTCACGGACGGCGCCGCACCCTTGCGCCACTTCAGCCGCGGATCCCGGGGGACATTCCCTAGCTTCAAGGTGGAGACCGTTAACACCACCGCCGCCGGCGACGCCTTCGTGGGCGGACTCCTGAGTTCGCTCTTGTCCGGGGGCGTGACGTCGGCGAGCCTGCAGGCTTTCCTCGCCGACCCGGCCCGGGTGCAGGCGGCGCTGCGCTTCGCTTCCGCCTGCGGCGCGCTGGCCGTGACCCGCCACGGGGCCTTCGAGGCCATGCCTGCCCGGGCGGAAGTGGAGACCTTCCTCAGGGAGCGGGCGTGAGCGCCGACCCGGCGTTCCGTTCCCCGGAATTCCTGCGGGCCCATATCGCCAAGACCCTGGCGTTCTATCACCCGCGCTGCATCGACCCCCGGGGCGGCTTCTTCCACTACTTCATGGACGACGGCCGGATCTATGACGCTGGTCACCGTCATCTCGTGAGCAGCACCCGCTTCGTCTTCAACTACGCCATGGCGCTGGGCGAGTTCGGCGAAGCTGCGTATCTCGACGCGGTGCGCCACGGCTTGCGGTATCTGCGGGAAGTGCACCGCGATGCGCACACGGGCGGCTATTGCTGGACGCTTCGGGATGGCCGGCCCGAGGACCGCACTAATCATTGCTACGGCCTCGCCTTCGTGCTGCTCGCCTACGCCAAGGGGCGCGAAGCCGGCGTCACGGAGGCGGCGGCGTGGATGGACGAGACCTGGGCATTGCTGGAGGGACGCTTCTGGGACGCGGACGCGGGCCTGTACCGGGACGAGGCCGGTCCCGACTGGGTGTTCAGCGATTACCGGGGCCAGAACGCCAACATGCACATGTGCGAGGCCATGCTCGCGGCCTACGAAGCATCGGGCGAAGCGCGTTATCTCGAGCGGGCCCATGCGCTCGCGGACCACATGACGCGGCGCCAGGCGGCCAAGGCCGGCGGTCTCGTGTGGGAGCATTACGACAAACATTGGGAGCCCGACTGGGCGTACAACCGGGATGATCCCAAGCACCTCTTCCGTCCCTGGGGTTTCCAGCCGGGTCACCAGACCGAGTGGGCTAAGCTGCTCCTGATCCTCGACCGCCACCGGCCCGAAGCCTGGCTGCTCCCCACGGCGCGGCATCTGTTCGACACGGCCCTCGCCCGGGCCTGGGACCGGGAGTGGGGCGGCATCTGCTACGGCTTCGCGCCCGAGGGCAGGGTCTGCGATGCGGACAAGTATTTCTGGGTGCAGGCGGAGTCGCTCGCCGCCGCCGCGCTGCTTGCACAGCGGAGCGGCGAGGCGTCCTATTGGGAGTGGTACGACCGGATCTGGGCTTACGCCTGGCGGCACTTCGTGGACCATCGCTACGGCGCCTGGTACCGCATCCTCGACCGGGAGAACCGCAAGTACAGCGCGGAGAAGAGTCCCGCGGGCAAGACGGATTACCACACCATGGGCGCCTGCTACGAAGTGCTGAGATTGTTGCGTACGGGCGATACACGTAAAAAGGTGCAGTCATGAGACGTATGGGCATGGCACTGGTCCTGGCTTCATGGATGGTGGCGTCGTTCGCCGCCGCGCCGCAGGAGACCCCGGAGGCCACGGCGGCGCGCGTCAAGGCGGAATTCCTGCACGCCTGGCAGAACTACGAACGCTATGCCTGGGGGCACGACGAATTGCGGCCCTTGAGCAAGACGCCCCGCGACTGGTACGGCCAGTCACTGCTCATGACGCCCGTGGACGCCCTGGACACCCTAGTGCTCATGGGCCTGAAGGATGAAGCGGACAAGGACCGGGCGCTCATCGATGCACAGCTTTCTTTCGACAAGGACATCTACGTCAAGAACTTCGAGATCACCATCCGGCTCCTGGGCGGACTGCTGTCCGGCTACGAACTCACCGGCGACAAGCGCCTGCTGGCGCTCGCGGATGATCTCGGCACGCGGCTCTTGCCGGTCTTCGATTCGCCCACGGGGCTTCCCTACCAGTACGTGAACCTGAAGACCGGCAAGACCCGCGGCGCCGAGACCAATCCGGCGGAGACTGGCAGCTTGCTGCTGGAATTCGGCACCTTGAGCCGGCTCACCGGCAAGCCGGTCTATTACGACAAGGCGAAGCGGGCGCTGGTGGAGACCTACAAGCGCCGCTCGCCCCTGGGTCTCGTGGGGGACGGTATCGACGTGGAGACCGGCCGGTGGACCAGCACGGATTCTCACATCAGCGGCGGCATCGATTCCTATTATGAGTACCTGTGGAAATGCTCGGTGCTCTTCGGCGACCCCGATTGCCTCGCCATGTGGAAGGAGAGCATCGCCGCGGTGGACAAGTATCTGCCGGACGAGGTGGATGGCGGGCTGTGGTACGGCCACGCGGACATGAACACCGGCAAACGCACCACCACGGAATACGGCGCCCTGGACGCTTACTTCCCGGCGGTGCTGGCGTTCTCCGGCGACCTCGGACGGGCGAAGCGCCTGCAAGATTCTTCCTACCGCATGTGGGATTTGTACAGCATCGAGCCGGAGGTGCTGGACTACCGCTCCATGAAGGTGGAGTACCCGGGCTACGAGCTCAGGCCGGAGATCGTCGAGTCCACGTACTATCTCTACCACTTCACCCAGGACCCCGGATACCGGGCGCGAGGCCTGAAGATGTTCGACGACTTCGTGAAGTACTGCCGCGTGGAGAACGGCTACGCCGCCTTGAAGAGCGTGGTGACCAAGGAACAGCGGGACGAGATGGAGAGCTACGTCTTCGCCGAGACCTTCAAGTATTTCTACCTGCTGTTCTCGCCGCCCACGGCGCTGGATTTCGACGCCGTGGTGTTCAACACCGAAGCGCATCCCTTGAGGCGCGTGCCGCCCAAGTGAACTTGCACGGAGAGGCCGGGTGGACGCATTCGATTACCTGATCGTGGGCGGCGGTTCCGCGGGCTGCGTGCTCGCCGCGCGCCTGTCGGAGGACCCATCGGTCACGGTGTGTCTGCTGGAGGCGGGCGGCGAAGGGCCCCGGTGGCTCATCGATACGCCCCTGGCCATGGTGCTGACGGTGCCCTGGCCGTTCATCAACTGGGGATTCAAGACCGTGCCCCAGAAGGAACTCGGCGGCCGGCGCACGTTCCAGCCCCGGGGCCGGGTGCTGGGCGGCTCCAGCGCCATCAACGCCCAGATCTACACCCGCGGCCAGCCTTCCGATTACGACGGCTGGTCGGTAGCGGGCTGCCGCGGCTGGTCCTATAAGGATGTGCTGCCTTATTTCCGGCGCTCCGAAGCCAACGTGGAGTTGCGGGACGAGTACCACGGCAACGAGGGGCCGCTGCCGGTGTCGGACAGCGTCACCGACAATCCCATGCAGCGGGTCTTCCTGAAGGCCGCGGAGCAGGCAGGCTTCCAGGAGAACGGCGATTTCAACGGCGCGGTGCAGGAGGGGGTGGGCGTCTACCAGGTGACGCAGCGGGGAGGCGAGCGCTGGAGCGCGGCGCGGGCCTATCTCGAGACGGCGCGGGCGCGGCCCAACCTTGAGGTGCTGACGGGTGCCCGGGCGCTCAAGATCCTATTCGAGGGTACGCGTGCGATGGGCGTGGAATACCGCCGCGCGGGCCGGGTGGAGAAACTGAAGGCGCGGCGGGAAGTGCTGCTCTCGGCCGGCGCGTTCCAGTCTCCCCAGCTGCTGCTGCTTTCAGGCATCGGCGACGCAGAAGCCCTGAAGCGCCTGGGGATCGCGTCGGTCCGGCATCTGCCGGGGGTGGGGGAGAACCTGCAGGACCACCTGGACTACACCCTCATCTGCCGCGCCAGGAGCACGGACCTCCTGGGTGGATCGCCCGGGGGCATGCTGCGGATGCTGAAGGAATTCCGCCGCTACCGGCGCGAGCGCCGCGGGATGCTCGCGAGCAACGTGGCGGAAGCGGGCGGCTTCCTGAAGAGCGATCCCACGCTCGCGGCGCCGGACCTGCAGCTGCACTTCTGCACCGCCATCGTCCACAACCACGGCCGCACCTGGCGCCACCTCTTCCACGGCTATTCCCTGCACGTCTGCGACTTGAAGCCCAAGAGCCGCGGCCGGGTGACGCTGTCAAGCCCCTCTCCCCTGGCCGCGCCCCTGATCGATCCGCGCTATCTCAGCGCACCCGGGGATCTCGACACTCTGGTGAAGGGCTTCAAACTCGCGCGCCGCATCGTGCAAGCCGAAGCTTTTGCTCCCTACCGCCGCGGAGAACTCTTTACCGCCCGGGTGGAGAGCGACGACGACATCCGCGCCGTGATCCGCGCCCGTGCTGAGACCATCTATCATCCCGCCGGCACCTGCCGCATGGGCACCGGGCCGGACGCGGTGGTGGATCCGGAACTCCGGGTGCACGGCCTGCAGGGATTGAGGGTGGTGGATGCTTCAGTGATGCCGACGCTCGTGGCCGGCAACACCAATGCGCCCGTCATCATGATCGCGGAGAAGGCGGCGGACCTCATCCTCGGCCGCCAGGAGAGCGCCTAGCCTCCGCGTCCCGGCGTGGTCAGATAACGGCGCAGCACGCTCAAGCCCGCGAGGCCGATGAGCAGGATGATCCAGACGAGCTGGCGCCCTGTCAGCGCCCCCAGGAAATAGACTGTGACCGTGCCCGCGGCGCAGAGGCCGAGTAGGCCGGCCATGACGCCGGCCCAGACCTCGGGACTCGGGGGATGGTTCCTGCCTCGGGCCATGGATCCTCCGGCTCCCATTCTCCCACCCGGCTCGAAAAAAGGGGCGCCTCGCGGCGCCCCAAGGTTCACACAAGGACTTCGAGGATCAATAGAACGGGGAGCAGGGCAGCGGTGCCAGGTTGAGGGACAAGCTGCTGGGATCCAACCCTGGCATGGATGTTGCTGAAAATCCCTTGTTGTCGGCAGGTAAAGCTAGCAGCGTACCGTCCGTTTTCCAGCTTCATGAGTGCGCTTCGGATTGTCATGAAATCCTGCGCTCAGCTGTAGTCCCCTGCGTACAAGCGTTATGGAAAAAGCACAACCCAGGCGTCCGTGCAGGACGCGGGGCTAAAATTACAAAATGTAAACTCGTAAACGGTGCCTCCCGCCCCAGCGTTCTCTTGTGACAAGAGCGTGATTCCGCCCGAGCCTGGAGAAGGCCATGCCCGTCCGCCGCACTGAAGCCTTGATCCCCGCCCTGGGGCTCGTCCTCGGCATGGCGTCCTCGACTGTCAGCGCGGATCCGCGCTGGAACGGGACGGCCCATGAGAATCGCGACCACGGGCATTGGGAGCAAGTCTCCCGCCCGGCACGCGACACGCGCCACTGGCGTGGCGAAACGTATGACCGGCTGTATGCGGACCATGGCCCATGGCGCCACCAGTGGGGCGACGGCGACATCCGCCATTTTCGCGACCACGACTGGGATGACTGGCACCACGGCTATTGGGCGCACAACTGGTACGGCGGCTTCTTCGGTTGGTGGTTCGTGGTTTCGGGCGTGTGGTTCTGGTATCCGGCGCCCGTCTATCCCTATCCGGATCCCTACCTGCCGCCGACGTTCATCGTCCCACCTCCCCCGGCGGGCGCGGCGCCGGCTACGACGCAGTATTGGTATTACTGCCCGCCGAGCAACGGCTACTACCCCTACATCGCGAGTTGCCCTAGCGGCTGGCAGCAGGTACCGGCGACACCCGACGCGGCGGCTCCGCCGGACGACGGTGCGCCTCAGCCCAGTACACCTCCGCCCGATGATGGCGGTGATGGGTCCGGGAACTGATGCGCCGGGTCAGATGAAGAGGTTGCGCCAGTCGTCGTATTCCGGGTCTTCGATGCCGGTGAGTTCGACGCCGAGGAGATAGGATTTGTCGAGGCGCGCGGCGGTGCACCAGCGGGTCTCGCCCCGCAGGCGGAAGGAACCCGAATGTCCCGGCACGTGCACCACGAGTTCCACCGGTTCACCCGACGCGAGCGCCTGCCTGAGCTTGAGTTGCAGGCCGGAGAGGGAGATGTCCACGGTGGTGCAATACAGGGTCGCGTGCATCGGCTCCGCCTTGCGGTGGAGCACGGCGCGGTCCTGCAAGGGCTTCCGCGGATGCCTGCGTCGTTCTTCTGATTTCACGGTTCCGTCTTTTCCCTTGCGGCCGCGTTCGTTGTAACCCCAAGCGGACTACGGTAGCCAATGGGGGCTGCTGCTGCAACCGCCGCGGCCCCAGGCCCTTGCCAGCACGGTCTTTAGTCAAAAGACATCAGGCCCGCGAGAGAATGGCTGCCGTCGGAGACTCCGTAATAGAGCGATTGCTGCCCGCTGCTGGCATCCGTCACCAGGGCCGCGAGGCCGGCGAGCGTGAGCGTCGTCGTACCACAAGTCTGCGTGAGGCTCATGGTGTAGATGTCGATGATCGGATCGCCTGCGGCGAAGCTGCCGCTGTAACTGCAGCCGGCGGTGTCCGAACCGGTAAAGCTGCCGGCGGGAGCGACCATGAGCACGAGGATGTCCTCCGGTGTGAGCGAGACCTGCAACACTCCGGTGAGCAGCGCCGGGTCAGGCGGATTGAAGGAGACGCCGTCGTCGTAGACGAGGTCGAGGCTGCCCTGGTCGCCGCCGCAACTGTAGTTCACGAAAAGCTCTACCCCGGCGTAGAGCGTGCCGTCCAGGGAACCTTGGCAGACGCGGCTCTTGTCGGGGAAGCGCACCGAGGGACCGGAGTAGCCGGTCTCGTCCACGTGCAGGTTGCCGCCGGCGACGGGCAGGGCGGCGACGTACTGGGTGCCGGAAAGCGGGTCGATGACGCGCGTTTCGCCGTCGTCGGCCACCAGGGCCACCACCTCCGTATCCGTGCCGGTCACGGGGGAGACCAGTTCGCCCGCGTAGTAGCCGGCCGGGCCGGGGGGCGGGGGCAGTGAGCCGCTGCCTGTATACGAACCGCCATTTCCGCAGGCGCCGAGGCTGCCGGAGAGCAGCAGGCCGAGGGAACGTGCAGCGATTCGCTTGGGGTCCACGATGGACTACAGTATAGAGGGTGGTGTCCCATGCCCTGGCCACTGGTATCATCGCCCAACGCTCCAGACCAGGCGAATCCCGTGTGGAATTGGTTCAAGAAACCGATACCTGAGAACAGCGAGTCCCAGGACACGACGCTGATGCGCCGCGCACTGGCGGCCGGCCTCAACACCATCACCGGCCACCGCCGCACCCGCGTGCTGCATGCCTACGTCCAATCCGCCAATTCCAGTGTCGCCGGCACCCGCGCCATGGTGGCGAGCGGCGTGCCGGTGGATTCGCTCAACCACGACGGCGACACGCCGTTCATGCTCGCCGTGCGCAAGGGGCGCGAGCCGCTAGCGCGGGTGCTGGTGGAGCTTGGCGCGGACGTGAACCACCTCAATCGCTCGCGGCGCGCTGCGCTGCACGAGGCAGCGCAGAACGGCTCCATGCCGATGTTGAAGCTGTGCCTCACCTACCGCGCGCGCCTCGATCTGCAAGACGTGAACGGCAACACGCCGCTGCACCTCGCGGCAGCGCGCAGTCATACGGAAGTGGTGGAGTTCCTGATCCGCGCCGGCGCGCGCCCCGACACGCCAAACCGCGCCGGCCAGACGGCGTTCGCCATGGCGCTGGAACCGCTGCAGCGCAAGATGGCTACTTGGTGGCTGGAGACCAGCACCCGCATCCTGCCGCCGCGGCGTTAGCCCCAGATCAAGCCCTTGACCACGCCGATGCCGGCGCCCAGGCCGAGCAGCACGGTGAATACCGAGCCCCAGACGAAGCCCCAGTGCCGGCCCGCGGCGCTCCGGTAGTAGCCCCAGGCGTAGTGGATACGTGTGAGCACGAAACCGAAGCCCAGCAACGCGGCCCATAGCGGGTTCCAGGTGGCGGCGAAGATGAAGGTGCAGGGGATCACCATGATGAGCTGCTCCAGGGTGTTCATCTGCACCCGGTAGTAGCGCTCGAAGTCGGCGTGCCCGCTGATGGCCGGCGCGGCGAGCTTGTAGCGCCCTCGGACCACGCCCACCATGTATCCGAAGAAGGCGTACTCCAGGATCATCGCGAGGATCGCGAGGTAAGCGAGGTTCATGCGGGTCACTCCTCGGGGTGCCGTTTCAGATGGAAGGCGCGGCTGCGGCGCTCAGGGGATCTGGATCTTGCCGCCGCCGCCCAATCCGCCCATGCCGCCCTTGCCCATATCCGGAACGACGATGGAGGAGGCCGCCTGGCGGCGCAGTTCGCGCAGCTGCTCCATCGTCTCCTGGATGGCCTTGTTGGCGGTGGCGGAGAATTGCTGCACCGCGGACGCGAGGTCGGCCGCCTCGAGCCGGAAGTGGATGGGCAAGGTGCCGGCCGGCGTCATGAGGCTGGTCTCACCGACGAACAGCACGGGGCGGCCGCCGTCGGCGGAGCCGTCGCGCTTCACCGGCGTGAGCCTGCGGATGGTGCCGATCTTCTGGTCGGTGAAGATCTCCTCCTGGTAGAGGTTGTCCGCGTCCAATTCGAGTTTCAGTTCGTCGCGTTCGTCCGCCATGACTGCCTGCATCTATATAGGAGGTTGCCGGGAGGCGAATCGTATCATTCCCGGGCCCAGGCTTGCGCGGGACGTCCGAAGCCGCGGCGGCCGGTCTGCTAGAATCCCTCTCCCGCCCCCTGTCCAACCGGTACCGTGCCATGGATCTCGAGACTTCCGAGCTTTCCCCCTTCGACGAGGCCGCCCGCCAGGTGGTGGAGCTCGCCAACCGCATCGCCGACGAGAACCCCGACCTGGATGTCTGGGACGTGGCCGACGGCATCCTCGCCGGGGCGGTGCATTACTGGCTGTATTCGCGCCAGCCCTGCGAAGACCCCATGTGCGAGGATTGCGCGCCGGTGTCAACGTCTGCGCTGCGGCAGGCGGAACTGGCCAAGGCCGTGAAACTCTCCGCGGAGGAGAGCGACTATTTCCATTCGCCCACGGACTCCAACGCCGCCTGGGCCTAAAAGCTGCTGCGCTCGTGACGCTTTTTAGATGACTTCCAGTGATCTCGAATGCTGGAAATGCGGCGCGGCCCTCGAGGGCGTGCCCATGCCCTTGTCGCGCCTCTCGGTGTGCCTGAAGTGCGGCGCCGAGCTCTACGTCTGCCGCCTGTGTGAATTCCACGTCCCGAAGCTGCGCCAGGGTTGCCGCGAGGACCGGGCGGAACACGTGCAGGAGAAGCAGCGGGCGAACTTCTGCGAGTTCTTCCAGCCCCGCCCCGGTGCCCACACTGTCCGGGACTGGGCTCCGGCCCAGGCGGCGCGCAACCAACTGGAGGCGCTGTTCGGCGTCGGCAAGCCCGACACGGCGGCGGATCCCAAGCGCGCCGAGCTGGACAAGCTTTTCGGTAACAAGCCCAAGACCTGAGCCCGCCCCGACGGGCTAGAATCGTCCCAACCACCACCGGGAGCCGCCCATGTCCCTGCGCATGATCCTCGCTTCCCTCGCTGCATCCATGCTGTTCCTGGCATCCGCCGCTTCAGCCGCCGATCCCACCTACGATCTCATCATCAAGAACGGCCAGATCATCGACGGCACCGGCTCGCCCGCCTACGCGGCGGACCTCGCCATCAAGGACGGCCACATCGCCGCCATCGGCAAGCTGAAGGACGCACAAGCGAAGCGCGTCATCGACGCCCACGGGAGGGTGGTGGCGCCAGGCTTCATCGACATGCTGGGCCAGTCGGAGCTGACCTTGCTTGTGGACCCGCGGGCGCCGTCGAAGATATTCCAGGGCATCACCACCGAGATCACCGGCGAGGGCGAGTCGGTGGCGCCCCTGGACGACGAGATGATCAAGGAGAACCAGCCGGGTTACGACCATTACCAGCTGAAGGTGGATTGGCGCACCTTCCCCGAGTATTTCGCGCGGCTGCGCAAACAGGGCGCGGGCATCAACCTCGGCACCTACGTGGGCGCCGCCTCGGTGCGGGAGATGGTGCTGGGCTACGGTGACGTGGCGCCGACGCCGGAGCAACTCAAGAAGATGCAGGCCCTGGTGGCGGATGCCATGCGCGCGGGTGCCCTGGGGGTGTCCACGGCGCTGCAATACCCGCCGGCGCCCTATGCCAAGACCGACGAACTCATCGCCCTCGCTCAGACCGCCTCTCAATACGGCGGCATCTACGCCACCCACATGCGCAGCGAGAGCAACGCTGAGATGGCGGCCCTGGACGAGACCTTCCGTATCGGCCGCGAGGCCCACATCCCGGTGGAGATCTTCCATCTCAAGGCCGCGGGCAAGCAGAACTGGGGCAAGGCGGATCAGGTGATCCAGCGCATCGCCCAGGCGCGCGCCCAGGGCCTGGATGTGACGGCCGACACCTATGCTTACACCGCCTGGGAGAACGGCCTGGCCGCCTTCATCCCGCCCTGGGCCCATGACGGCGGAAACGACAAGCTGATCGATCGGCTCAAGGATCCGGCGACCCGCGCCAAGATCCGTAAGGACATGCTGACGCCCACCGACAAGTGGGACGACGAGTGGCTCGCCATCAACGGCCCCGAAGATATTCTCATCACCGCCACCAGCGACCCCAAGCTCGTCAGCTACGAGGGCATGCGCATCAGCGACATCGCCACGGCCTGGCACGAGGACCCCATCGACGCCATCTGCGACTTCCTCATCAAGGACAAGGCCAGCACCGAGGTGGCGGTGTTCGGCATGGCGGAGCCGGACGTGGAGCTGATCCTGCAGCAGCCCTGGGTGTCCATCGATAACGATGCCTCCGCGGCCTCGCCCGAGGGGCTTCTCGGCACCGAGCACCCGCATCCGCGGGCTTACGGCACCTTCCCGCGCATCCTGGCAAAGTACGTGCGCGAGGAGCACAAGCTCTCACTCCCCGACGCCATCCGCAAGTTCACGTCCTTGCCTGCCGGGAAGGAACACCTCAAGGACCGGGGCACGCTGAAGCCGGGCATGTGGGCGGACGTGGTGGTGTTCGATCCGGACACCATCCACGACGTGGCCACCTACGACGATCCCAACCGTTTCTCCGTCGGCATGGAATACGTGCTGGTGAACGGCGTGGCGGTGATCGACGGCGGCAAGATGACCGGGGCGCTTCCCGGCCAGGTGCTTCTCGGCCCAGGCTACGGCAAGCCTTGAGCTGGCATCAGCTCAGGAGTTCTGTTTCACCCACTCGACGAACTGTCCCAGCGGCATGGCGCCGGAGAGGCGC
>Ga0070733_10002706_pt1 | contig 12383 bp, 9 predicted proteins | sample Coa_R1_9_FD_66450 | JGI IMG/M metagenome (GOLD analysis project Ga0070733, IMG submission 66450) | Surface soil microbial communities from Centralia Pennsylvania, which are recovering from an underground coalmine fire - Coalmine... | ecosystem: Environmental > Terrestrial > Soil > Unclassified ... | reverse complement strand
GCAAGGCCAAATTCGGCGAGTACGACACTCATTGCCTGGAACGTGTTGGTCTCAACGACGTCGCAACCCACGCGAAAGAAGTCGGCGTGAATGTCACGAATAATGTCGGGGCGGCTCAGTACCAATACTTCGCTGCAGTTTTCTTTGTTCCAATAATCGTCCAGAGTGGGATTGCGTTTCTGGATATTGGTGCCCATCGCGCCGTCGTAAATTACGACGCGCTCGCGAACGGTTTGTAGGAAATCAGCCATTGCTTCATCTCTAAACTAGTTGCGTCATCTTGAGTCGAAAGACCCAACCCATGCAGATCTGGGTGCGAAGGCTGCAGTGAGTCCCGGCCCTCCGAATACTGCGGTGAGAAATGCCTTGCGGCGTTCCTCTCAACCCAAACATCTCTTGGGTCGTTCGTCTCCGCCGACTCTCCGCTCAGGGTGACAGCGTTTCTAATGCGCCAACGCCGGTCCTCGGGGACCGGCGTTATTCAGATTCGGTTCAGACCGTTTGAACTCTAAACCCCTGGTACCGGTACTGGGGGCGCGCCGTCCGCCACCTCTGCCTGATTGAATACCGCGTTGGCTCCCATGTGTGCTGGCTGGGGGGCCAGCATCTGCTCTTTGCGGTAGATCAGGTTGCTGACGTTGAAGCTGGCGATTTCGAAACCGTGCCCGTGGGTGATGGCGTCGGTGGGACAGGCTTCGACGCAGTAGCCGCAGAAAATGCATCGATTGTAGTCGATGTTATAAACCTTGGCGTAGCGCTCGGCTCCGCTGACCCGGCGCTCGGCGGTGTTCTCCGCCGCCTCGATGTAAATGCAGTTCGAGGGACAGGCCGCGGCACACAGGAAGCAGGCTACACACTTTTCCAATCCGTTCTCATCGCGCTGCAAAACGTGCACGCCGCGAAAACGCTCCTGGAACTGAGCGCCCTTGAGCGGGCCTTTCCCGTCAGGATAGTTCTCCACCTGCGTCGGCTGGAACATCTCCATGAAGGTGATGCTCATGCCCTTGGCAATAGCCGCAATGTTCTTCAGCACCGGCATACGCTCTTAAGTATAGCGGAAGGGATGCGCACCTGGCAGGCTTAGGCAGCGAATGGGGCCGCGGGCGGGGCGGAAGGTTGAATTTGGCAGCCGTAATTCAGTAGCAAATTTCAGAGGTCAAGTCCTGCCACCTAATTCAGGTCGAGTGCCGCGGAGCTTTCTGGTTGGTATCGGGGAGGATTGGGTTTCAGGAAGGCGGATCTTCGTACCTGAGATTATTTTTGCAGTAGGGCGGAAACGTCTGCGGTAAGCCGCACTAGCCCTTTCATATCCTGGTCGCGACCATGCGACAGGCCGAGGCGGACGATCACAAGGTGTTCGGAGGGAGCGATGAGGATGCGCTGTCCGAAATTACCAGAAGCGTAAAACGAATCGCCCGGCATGCCCCCTTCGATGCGATACTGCGCATCCCCGTGGCCGCCGCGGTTGGTCCAGAAGCCGGCGCCATAGTCTGTACCGAGGGTCGACGTGGCAGAGTAGTCTACCCAACCAGCCGGCAGGATGCGCTTGCCCGCAGCCATGCCGTCGTTCAGGTACAGAGCACCGAAGCGGGCCCAGTCTCTTGCACTTGCATACATGTAAATGGAGCCGACAGGTGTGCCGGTGGCGTCAAAATCCATCCGAGTGCTGGTCATTCCCAGCGGTTCGAATAGCTCACGTTGGGCGAAAGTGATTACATCCTGAGCGCTTCCTCCTACAGCATCGCGAATGACGCGGGACAGAATTAACGTGTTTCCGCTGGTGTACTCCCACTCGGTGCCAGGAGCAGCCTTAAGCCGCGACTGTTCCGCGAATCCAGCCATATCGCGCTCCAGAAACAACATGCGCGAGACGGGATCAGAGCCACTGTCAGACTCGGCGATTGCGAGGCCGGACGTCATGCGCAGAAGTTCATCGATGGTGATGGCGTGCCGTGGGTCGTTCGTCCAGGAAGCAACGGGCGCTGGCTGAGTGACCGACAATTTTCCTTGCCGCACCAGAATTCCGAGCAAGGCGTTTGTCACTGACTTGGAAACGGAGAACGCCATCAGGGGCGTTTCGGCGCTGTACCCGGGAGCGTATCGCTCTCCGAGGATCTCTCCGTTGTGAAGGATGACGATGGCCTTCACAAGTTTGTACGGCGGTCGCTCAGGCTCCACAAAGGCGCGATCCAGCGCTGCTTCAATTCCGCGAGAGGGAGACGCGCTCGGGAGCGAGTTTACCAGCAACGGTACAGAGGTGCTTTGGGTCAGTTCCTCCGTTGCGACTTGCGGCACGCTTCCATGAGCGATAATGCAACCCAGGTCTGCGCGATAAACGGCGCGGCTCTCAAAGTGTCCGGCCCAGGTGACCGTCACTTCGTGATGTGACTGATTAACGTAATAGCGAAGCCGTTTCGCGAGTCTCGCCGGTCCGGGGTTCGACAGTATGGCATCGGCATAAACCTGACCCGGATCCAGATGAGAGATGAAAGCTGCGGCACAGAGCGTGTGGCTGACGACGCCAGTCCCCACTTGAATTCTGGTAGCCACACCAGTCGCGAACCAGATTCCCAAACTTAAAACTACAACACTCGCCAAGGTAGCGGCAGTACGAATCCGACCGCGCAAATTCTTTCCCTCCAATCACACGGCAGAGTCCGCTCGGGCTGGCAACATCATACAAGCTTCCGGAGAGGGGCCGAGACGACTCGACTCTTCTAGTCGGACAATGCGACCAGCGTTCAGGGGCGTCGGAGGCGGGTCGAAAGTTGAATTTGGCGGCCCGTTACCAGAGTCATGGAGACTCGAAAAAGCAGTGTGTATAATATTTTGTCTGCACGGGGGTCTGGTATGAGGATCCCAAAGAATACCCAAACTTGGAGTACCTGCCCGGCGTGACTGTTCCGTTCTGATAACTTAGGGCTGCGAGAAGTCTTGAGCCAATGGGATTGATTGCGAGACGGGTTAAGCGTTTTCGAGGAAAAGAATGATTAACGGTAAGAGTGTTGCTGTCGTTTTACCGGCCTACAATGCGGAGAAGACACTGGAAGTGACGGTGCGCGAATTGCCCGAAATTGTGGACGTCCGCATTCTGGTCGACGACAACAGCACTGATCGCACGGTTGAAGTCGCGAAGCAGTTGGGCTTGCAGTGCTTCAAGCATGATCGGAATTACGGGTACGGACGCAACCAACAGACCTGCTATCGCGAGGCACTGGCCGCGGGCGCTGATGTGGTGATTATGTTGCATCCGGACTATCAATACACGCCTCTGCTGGTTACGGCGATGGCGAGCATGGTGGCCTACGGAGTCTACGACGTGGTACTGGGCTCGCGAATTATCGGCGGGCAGGCGCTACGCGGCGGTATGCCGGTTTATAAATACATCTCCAACCGCTTTCTAACCGCGTTCGAGAATTTTTTCCTCCGGATCAAACTCTCCGAATATCACACGGGGTATCGCGCCTTCAGCCGCGACGTGATTACGAAACTGCCGCTGCTGGAGAATTCCGACGACTTTGTTTTTGACAATCAGATGATCGCGCAATGCGTGCATTTTGGATTTCGCATCGGGGAAGTTTCCTGCCCGACCAAATATTTCGATGAGGCATCTTCGATCAACTTCCGGCGCAGTGTGACCTACGGGCTTGGCGTGCTGGAAACGACCATGCAATTTGCCCTGCAGCGATGGGGGATGGCCCACTTCCGAATCTTCAGCTCCAACGGCCGCTGCCTGGTGCCGTATTACGCTCCGGGTGGGGTTGGTGGACAGCAGAGGTAGCGTGAGGGGCGCGCTGACTCACCGGTGTTTTGTTGGCGCAACTCTAAATACAGTGCCGTTCCCGTGTAATCCGGTATTGTACGTAGTGCCGTAAAAGTAGCCTTGGCCGTCCGGGACTAATCCACTGAAAGACCATCCGCTTGCGTAATTGTGTAATATTCTCTCTTTGCTCTTATTGTTCAATTTGAATAGGATTCCGCCGCCGTTAACTCCACCTGCCAAGGTCATGCTGTAGAGAGCACCGGTCTGGTCTTGGACTAAATCGTTCTCAGGTAGCGCGCCATCGCCTAAGCCGGTGAAGGCATGAAGGACAATCAGTTGGTGGGCTAGCGTCAACTCAAACACAGTTCCACAGCCGTGTAAAGGCGAGCAGGAGAGATCCCCACCGAGATAAGTTGTGCCGTACAAGTTGCCCACGGCATCTCGGAGGACACCCGCAGCAGGGTTTCCCCCGTCGGCCTTACCGGTAAAGCTATATAAGACAGTGTGTCCACCGTGGGTGTCCAACTCAAACACCGTCCCGCAGCCAAAAGTGTCGCATCCGGGTGCTCCGTTGTAGGTAGTTGTGCCATATAGATTACCTGCCACATCCTGTATCAAATCTGCCAGCGGATTTGATCCGTCGCTTCCTCCAGTAAAGCTGTACAAAACGGTATATTTGCCGGTCGAGGGGTTCAGCTTGAATATCACTCCACAGCCGGGCGTCCCTTGAACATCGCACGGCCCGCCTCCTCCACGGTACGTAGTGCCGAACAGGTTCCCCGCCGCATCGCGGATCAAACCTGCCGCTGGATTATTCCCATCCGCACCGCCAGTGAAAACGTGCAACACTGAAAATTTACCCGTCGGACTGAGCTTGAACAGTGTGCCGCAGCCCAAGTCGCATTGCCGGCTGCCGCCAAAGAAGGCGGTGCCGTATAGATTCCCCGCTTGATCCCGGACCAGACCTCCGTTGGCGTCGATTCCCTCCCTCGTGTGGAAGCTGTGAAGCACAGTCTCTCTGCCGTTGGTATCAATCTTGAAGATCACTCCGTGGAAGTGCGTGCCACCCCAGTAAGTGGTGCCGTAAAGGTTTCCCTGCGCGTCTCGGAGCAAATTTCCGGCAGGGCCGCCGCCATTCGCATGTCCAGTGAATTTGAAGAGAACCTGATAATTCTGTGCCCAGGCAGCTTGAGTCGCGAACAGCACCAGGGCGCATAGCAGTGGTCGCCTATAGGCGGCGCAGAATTTCTTGAGATTCATATTGAGGCCGCTCCTATCTGGATTACGCGACTGAGTGGGCTGTAAGAGCCCACCAATTGTGCGCAATGTTACACCCGTTCGGGATCGTCGTCCATGCGACGGACTAAGTTGGGTCGTAGGCGGGTTTCAAATACTGCGCGAGATCCTCTGTCCCGCTGGAAAGCAGGGGTTTCGGGATAACGTCTACAAATTTGCGGGCGGCTTTTCCGGACTCCGCTGATTCACTCAGTCATTGTCTGGCGCAGTTGGGGGCCGGTTGTCCTCGATGAAATATTTTGCCTTCAAGGGCGAGGAAATGGTGGTGAAGTTCAGCGGCGCCTGAGTGAAATCGAAACAGTCGGAAAGATCGCCGCTATTACTGAGTTCGTCGGCATAGGCTGGCGTCGCCCCGGGTGCCACCGTGGACAAGCCAAAGGTTCCTTCAATGAATTTCAAAATACTGCCGAAGTCATTGACCTGATGCGAAACGTAAGCCGCCTTGGCATAGGGCGAGACCACGATCAGGGGCACGCGGAAACCATATTCATAAGAGTTGAGAATGGGCGGAGCGACATGGTCATACCAGCCTCCCCAATCATCCCACGTAATTATGATCGCGGTGTTGGACCAGAACGGACTATTGCCGATAGCGTTGACGACAGAAGCTACCCACGAAGGCCCGGATCCATCGTTGCCGCCAGAGTGATCGGAGGACAAACCGGGGGGGATTAGCCAGGTGACGTTGGCGAGTTGCCCATTTTGTATGTCGGTCAGAACCTGCGCGGGGTTGATCACTTCGTGGCTTTGCCAAATGGCGCCAGCACAGGTGGTGGCGTTGGGGATTGGCGGATCAGGTTCGCAGATATGTGAAATTCCTGTCGGTCCATTCCACAGTTGCGACGCAGAGGGTGCGTAGTAAGTCCAGCTTAGTTGTTGGGCATCCAGCAAGTCGGTCAACGTGGGGTGGTCGTAGCATGGGAACGAGGATTGGGTCTCGTTGGTTTTAGGATTGGGATTGGCTGGGTCAATCAACATCACGTATTCGCCGGGCGGAGCCAGGCAGCCGGTGAAGTCATTGGGGTTTTCAGCTCCTCCACCGGCAGGATTGTCCGCCGCGAACAGGTTGCTATTGGTAGTGCCGGGTGCTGTGGGTGCGGAAGATCCCGCAATAATGAATTGATGCGCCGGAAAACTCGGTCCCTGATTTGTTTGGAACATTCGGTCGCCAAAAGTGTAGGTCTCGGCAAGACTGAAGTAAGGCTGCAACTCTGAAGGCATTACGTACTGGAACCAGGGATTTGGTGGCGGTGGCGCAATGCACGGCGTATTGCAAACCACGGGAATCAGGTTGGCTCCATCCATTTTCCCGCCGTCATACATCGCCAGAAAAGCCGAGTGGGCGTGGCTCAGGTCGTACCCTGTCTTCAAGGTTGTGGGTTGCAGCGCAAGCTTTTGTCCCACCGAGTTGTAGGCATAGTTTTGGATGTCGGCGCCCCTCTTGATAAGGACCGGGTCCTGGAATAGGTTATCGGGCGTACGGTTCTCTTGGAAAATAATTACGACGTGCTGAATTTTTGATTGCGAAGGCGCCGTCGAGGATTTAGTTGAAGATCCCCCGCCGCACGCATCGAAGCTAAGAAGCAAGGCTGCCGACAAGGTCAGCGAGGTCCAAAGTGCCATCATCCGGGGTCGAGTCATATCTCACTTTCTTTCCTTATCGGCGTGTGAACCCAGTTTCGAATGCTTTCCGTGGTTGTTCGCCGACGTGCGTTAGTGTCATGGTGGATCGCTGGGTGAGAGTTGCGGAACGCCTTTGCGCGGAACAAGATTCTAGATTTCTCAATCATTGTCTGGATCCGCCGGAGGCCTGGTGTCATGCAAGAAGTAACTGGCATTTTGTTTGGCTGGGATCGCTTGAAACGTTAGTGGCGTTTGAGTGAAATCGAAACAGTCGGAAAGATCACCGCTATTACTGAGTTCGTCGGCGTAGGCTGGCGTCGCCCCGGGGGCCACCGTGGACAAGCCAAAGGTTCCTTCAATGAACTTCAAAATACTGCCGAAGTCATTGACCTGGTGCGAAACGTAAGCCGGTTTCGCATAGGGCGAGACAACGATCAGCGGAACGCGAAAACCGTACTCGTAGGAGTTGAGTATCGGAGGCGCGACATGGTCGGACCAGCCTCCCCAATCATCCCATACAATAATAATGGCCGTGTTTGACCAATACGGACTAGCACCGATTTCATTGACAATCGATGATACCCAGCCCGGTCCCTCATTACCGTCTGGGCCGGTTCCCGCGTGATCGGACTGCTGTGCGTTGGGTATGATCCAGCTCACGCTGGCGAGTTGACCATTCTGAATATCCGTCAGAATCTGCCGGTTGTTTACCACTACGCTTTGTTGCCAAATGGAACCTGTACATGTGGTCGCGTTCGGCGGCGTTGGGTTCGGCACGCAAATGTGCTGAATCGCGTTGGGAGCGTTCCATAGAGTTCCAGAATTCGGGCTGTAATATCGCCAGGAAATCTTCTGGGCATCGAGCAAGTCCGTCAGCGTAGGGTGATCGTAGCAGGGAAACGTTGTTTGAGTTTCATTGGTGTTGGGGTCTGGATTGGCGGGATCAATTAAGAACGTGTACTGACCGGCTGCAGCCAGACAACCGGTGATGCTGACGTTGGTGCCCGCTGCGTTCTCGGCAACGAATAAATTGCTATTGGGCTGTCCGGGCGGCGATGGCGCTGATGTGCCGGAAAGAATGAATTGATGCGCCGGAAAACTTGGCCCCTGATTGGTTTGAAACATGCGGTCACTGAAAGTGTAGGTTTCAGCCAGCGTGAAATAGGGCTGCACATCCGAAGCATTGACGTAGTTGAACGGACGGCTAGGCGGGGGAGTGCAATCGTTCCAATCCGCGCAAAACAGTGGGATTTTGCCAGCTCCATCCATTTTCCCGCCGTCATACATTTTCAGGAAGCTGGCGTGAGAGTGGTCGTTGTCCCAGTTGCTGGCTAGCGGCTCAGGCACCAATGGCACCTTCTGTCCTTGAGAGTTGATGCCGTAGTTTTGGATGTCGGCGTGCCTCTTGATAAGGACTGGGTCCTGGAACAGGTTATCGGGCGTACGGTTCTCTTGGAAAATAATCACGACGTGCTGAATTTTTGACTGCGATGGTGGTGTCGTGGAGGAAGCAGCGGACGATCCCCCTCCGCAACCTTCAAGGCTGGCAAGCAATCCCGCCGCGACGAAAAGTGGGAGCCACAATACTATTATCCGGGGTCGAGTCATCATTAATTTTTTCTCATACATGTTGATGCCGATTCGAATGCGCACAGTGTGGGACGTCGATTGGCAGCCAACAACGTCGCCCATCGTTGCCGGAAATCTCGCGTTCTGCGCGATCGAAGGTTTCGAGACGCGCAAAAGGAAATTCAGTGTCGGAAAACGAATCTATTGTGTAAACACCATTCTGTTCATTTTGACTCGCCAGCAGAATTAGGGGGGTGCAGCAAGGTAGGGGAAAGGGGTTATATATCTCGTCCCTATTGCCTCTCAGATTTTCGTCTTTCTTTCGCACATGCGTTCTGGCGCATTCCGCAGGGGACCGCGGACAACGTAGCATCAGATGTGGATGATTAAAAGTAGGTTGCCAAGGCCACCCTCGTTTGTTTGCAGCCCGGGCGGTCATTCCCAGTCAGGAGTGGATCCTTGCTGACGATGTGTTTAACCCCACTTGGTGGAGCGAGGATGTCGGCAGAGTCGAATGCGGAACAGCTTATAGAATTGCTTGCACCATCTGAGCGCAAACCACTGATTGTAAATGGTGTCCGGAAATGTACACCTGCCGCGTGGAACGTATAGGGTCTTTAGACACCATGCCTTTCAGCCACTTGCAGAAACTTGCAAACCCCACTAGGATTCGGAGCATCTTAAGGGTCGCATTTGCGGTGGAAGACCTAGCGTAAAACGCCCAAGTATAACCCTCTTTCCCCCCCAGAGGCGTAGGCTTCTCTCGCATGCAAATACAGGGTCACGCCATGTGACTCAGAGGGCGAAGCTGTAACCAGCCCTGCCAGCAAAGTGAAAGATTACCTCAAATTCCTACAAATGAGTGAGCGCCAGCAAGCTCGCGAAAACGAGTCGGTGGAAGTTACGTCGTCCAAGAACCCGGCGCCAGAAGACGTTCGGCAATCTCCCGATTCTGCCGCTCCGGTTTCACCGAGTGCGCCGCCACAATTGGCGCTCCGCTTCCTTCGTGCAGAGGCGGAAATCAACGCCATCAGTCAGGCATTGCGGCAAACTGGATGGAATCGCAGACGCGCCGCAGAGTTGCTGCGAATCAGCTACCGCGGACTGCTTTATAAGATTCAGCAGCATAACATCACAGCTCCTGCCGTTTCGCAATTGGAACCTTTGACGGAGACCACAAAAGTCAAATAGAAGCGTCATTGATAAGCCGCGGCTCGCGGCGATCGGACGGAAATTAGAGCTGAACAGGGAATACAATGAAAACTTATTTACTATCGCTTTGTATCGCACTCGTAGTTGTAACCGCGTACCCTCCGTGCCTGGGGCAAACGCCGCCACCCCCGAGCCCAGTAGCGGCTGGCTCAAATGGAGCTCATCCGTCGACTCCGGCTTCCGGTAATGAGCCGCAGTTCCAGGAGCGTGATTCGCGGTACCGGATCCAGGCCGGCGATACTTTCGATATTTCATTCGACTTGAGTCCCGAGTTTAACCAGCTAGGAGTGGCAGTACAGCCGGATGGTTTCGTTACGCTGCGAGCGGTCGGAGACGTCAAGGTGCAAGGTCAGACAGTGCCTGAGCTCACTCAGACCCTGCGGACCGCCTATGCCGCAACCCTGAACAATCCGATCATTTCCGTGGTGTTGAAGGATTTTCAGAAGCCCTACTTTATCGCTGATGGCCAAGTGGCACGCCCCGGTAAGTACGATCTGCGCTCGGACACGACCCTAACGGAAGCGATTGCCATTGCGGGAGGGTTTATCGACTCCTCGAAACACTCGCAAGTACTGCTGTTTCGCAGGGCGAACGCCGAATGGATGTCGGCCAAAATTATCAATGTGAAAAAGATGGAGAACGACGGGAAGTATCAGGAAGATCCCTTTCTGCATCCCGGCGACATGCTGTTCGTACCCAAGAACAGGTTTTCCAAGATCAAGCCGTTCATACCGACGGCGGGCGTCAATGCTTTCGCGAAGTCGTACTAGCAGGCTGCTCAAGATATCAGAACACGGGAAATATTCGGAACTCAGAAATAGAGAGGTTCAAGACTGTGAATACTGTTGAATTTAGTTCGGCTCCAGAGCGGCAGGGTTTGCGCTTTAGTTTGCGTGATTTGGTGGCGGTGGCCTTCCGCCGCAAACGGGCAGCTGCGTGCTGTTTTTTCGGCATCTTGGCGGGTGCTTGTCTGGCTGCGGTGCTGCAGCAGACTGAATATCGTGCAACCGCTAAATTTCTGGTAGGCCGTGAGCGCATGGATCCGGTTGTAAGCTCGGAGCAGAACACGCCGGTCGCAGTCCACGATGAGGTAACTGAAGAAGAGCTCAACTCCGAAATCGGATTGCTCGAAGCCAGCGATGTGCTCAGGCAGGTCGTGGTCACTTGCGGGCTGGATCAGCGTACCCTGTGGACGGAGCATATTTTTGGGCGCGCGAGCCAGGAGAGAAAAATTGCCAAGGCAGTCGCCCTTTTGGCCTCCAACCTCACCGTCGAACCCGAGAAAAAGAGCCATTTAATCGACGTTAGTTATACCTCGACCGATCCTCAGTTGGCGCAGCGCGTGCTGCAAGTGCTGGGAGACGCCTATATTCAGAAGCACGTGGCGGTGCATACTCCGCCGGGGACGGTGCAGTTCTTTGACACTGAAACTGAGCATTACAAAAAAGATCTGAACGACGCCGAAGCTCAACTTTCGGCGTTCTCTCAACAACAGAATGGTGTCGCTCCGCAGGTGTCACGAGATCTTACGCTGCAAAAGCTAAGTGAATTTCGCGGCGCATTACAGCAGACCAAGGCCGAAATGGCCTCCAACGAGGAGCGCATCCACGCCCTCGAAGGTCAGACGACCAGCACTCCTGAGCGCCTGGTCACATCAAAACGAGAAGTGGATGATGCTCAAGTACTGCAAGGGCTCAAGAATACATTGATGCAACTGCAGTTGAAGCGCACAGAATTACTCACTAAGTTTCAGCCCACCTATCCCTTGGTACAGGAAGCCGATAAACAGATTGCGGACACACAAGCTTCTATTGCGAGCGAAGAAAGCAAGCCCATCCGCGAAGAGACATCGGACCGGAATCCAACCTATGCATGGATCAACGAGGAGCTAGCCAAGGCTCGGGCCGAACACAGCGGACTGCAAGCACGGGCAACCGCACAACAGACGACGGTTGATAAGTACGAAGCCCAATCTCGGGATTTGGAGCAGAAAGGTCTTACTCAGCAGGACTTGATGCGGACCATGAAGTCGGATGAGGAAACCTACTTGCTGTATTTGCGCAAAGGCCAGCAAGCCCGCATGACTCAGGCTCTGGACCTTACGCACATTGTCAACGTGGCGGTCGCCGAACCGCCTACTGTTCCCTCGCTACCCTCCAACTCGCGCGCTTTAACACTGTTGGTTGGTATTTTTGTCGCCATTGCAGTTTCGGTAGGAGCGGTACTGCTGCTTGAGCACTTCGATTCATCGTTTCGCACCCCCGCCGAAGTCTCCTCTGAACTCAATATTCCAGTGCTGGCGGCAGTGCCCCAGAGTTTTGAGGTGTTCCATGGAACCGGGATGGATGGAGGCTACTCTTCCACTGTTCCGTTGACCTCCGGACTGCGTAGCAGAAGCTAACCTAGGGAAGGACCCAAAGACCGAGCATGAGCAGAAATTTCGAACTTTTGTATCAAACCGGTAAGGCACAAGAGATGCTGCAATCGGAGTCTGCGCCAATCATCGACGCAACTCCCTCGGCAGAAACTTTTGGTGGAACCCCTGCCTTAGAAATCGATGGTAAGACTCGCGGGGAGCTCGGCAAGCTGGTGCAGCGGCTTTTCCTGACTTCGGGATCGGTACCTCCGCACAATGTGGTCTTTACAGGCGCGGAATCAGGAGATGGGTGTACCTGGATATGTGCCCGAGTTGGCGAAATACTAGCTTCGCAGGTCGGGAGTTCGGTTTGCATCGTTGACTCGAATATGCGCGTTCCCACGATGCACCAGCAATTCGGAGTAGAAAACCACTTTGGGCTGGCCGACGCGTTAACCGGGGATGGTCCGGTCCGGCAATATGCGAAGCAGTTGTCGCGTCCAAACCTTTGGCTGATGACTTGCGGCGCGGTAGACCAGACCTCGCAGGAGTTGTTGACCTCAG
>Ga0070733_10002705_pt1 | contig 12383 bp, 11 predicted proteins | sample Coa_R1_9_FD_66450 | JGI IMG/M metagenome (GOLD analysis project Ga0070733, IMG submission 66450) | Surface soil microbial communities from Centralia Pennsylvania, which are recovering from an underground coalmine fire - Coalmine... | ecosystem: Environmental > Terrestrial > Soil > Unclassified ... | reverse complement strand
GCGGGGTTCAACCTGGGCAAATACAAAATGGCCGCGACCCAGGCGGGAGGCGTCGCAGTCGAGACTTACGCGGCGCAAGGCGTGGAGCGGGACTTTCCCAGCGGGCGGATACAGGTCATTGAGCCTGATCCGGCCATTGTAGTGAAGCGCAGTCAGCAAGTGATTCTACCCAGCCGCCCTTCGCCCGTGGAGAACGAGGTGACGGTGGGGGAGACTGCGGCCCGCGCCATCCAGTACTACGCCGAGCGCTTTGGGCCCTATCCATACAGCCGCCTGGCGCTGACCCAAATGCCCGGGGGTGACAGCCAGGGTTGGCCGGGATTGGTGTTTCTTTCGTCGTACGCATTTCTGGATCATCAGCAGCGCGAGCAACTGCATTTCGAGCCGTCCCGGATTCTGCTGCAGGAAAACATTCCCGCCCACGAAGCGGCTCATCAATGGTGGGGCGATCTGATTCCCTGGAGCAGTTATCGCGATCAGTGGTATTCCGAAGGGCTGGCGAATTACAGCGCCCTGATGATGCTACAAGAGAAGAATCCGGCCGGTTTTCGCGACATCATGGAGCAGTACCGCAGGGATTTGGTCGAGAAGAATAAAGATGGAGTGTCGCCCAAGGATGCGGGCCCGGTGACGCTTGGGATGAGGCTGCTTTCGTCGCGGTTTCCCGATGGATATGAAGCCATCAGCTATGGGAGGGGCACGTGGCTATTCCACATGCTGCGGACTATGCTGAAAGATGCCGCGGCGCAGGAAACGGGACGCAAGGGTCAGGGCGGCAACTCGGCGGACGATCCTTTTGTGCGAGCGCTGCGGCGACTGCGACAACGTTACGAAGGGCGATCCATCAGCACGCGCGAACTGATGGATGTGTTCGCGGAAGGTCTTCCACCGGCTCTGCGCTTTGAAGGCAAGAATTCACTGGACTGGTTCCTCGATAGCTGGGTCAACGGAACGGCTCTGCCCAGGTTGGAACTGAAGGCGGTGAAGTTCACTCCGAAGGGTACGGGGTTGATGGTGAGTGGAACGATTCTGCAGAAGGATGCGCCACCGGACTTGGTGACGTCCGTACCGTTGTACGCGGTCGTTGCCGGGAAACAGCCGGTGCTGCTGGGGCGAGTGTTTGCCGACGGCGAGGAGTCGTCATTTCATATGGCGGCACCTGCGGGAGCGCACAAAATTTTGCTCGATCCCTATGCCACGATTCTGACGAGCCCGAAGTAGGGCAAGCCAGATCTGCGGTGCCGAATCGGTTCGCTTTTCCGTCGCGAATTCCCGAAATGAACTGTTCTCTTGGTGTTGTGCGCGAGTCTCGCACATTCTCTTCCTCCAATTCTTCTGTTTCCAGCTGGTTCCTCATCGTCCGGCGGTAAACGCTCTGTGGCAGCCGAGGTGCTTACATGGAGCACGCAGACTGGAGGAGAACGCCATGGGCGCACAGTCGGAAGTGTTGGAAGACACGATCGCGCAGAATCACACTAACGAGGAGCAACTCCGAGGGGAGACGATTCTCTTCGTCGAGGATGAAGTGTTTGTGCGGGAAGTGACCTGCGAGGTTCTGCGATCGGCTGGATATCGGGTGCTGACTGCTAAGGATGCGATCGAGGGGGCACAGGCATACGAGCAGAACTGCGGTGAGGTGGCCCTGCTGCTGACCGATGTGATTTTGCCTGGAGAGACTGGTCGAATGCTGGCGGCGAGATTGCGACGTGACAATCCGGGGCTGAAAGTTTTGCTGGTCACGGGATACGCGGAACAGATGGAATTGCGTGAGGAAGGATGTGCGGAAACTTTAGTGAAACCGTTTTCAGCAGGAGCGTTGTTGCGGAGAGTGAGGGAGGCGATCGACTGCGGCGGATTCCAGGCAACGAGCGAAGAAAGAGAAAACGGATTCAAGCGCGCCGGCGGGCGCGTGTAGCTTGCACGATCTGGGCGGGCACTTGTAGCAGTGGAACCACGCGGGTAAGGGCTCCCAACTCGGCGCAGGCCCGCGGCATGCCGTAGACGGTGCAACTGGCTTCATCCTGGCCGATCGTGAGTCCGCCCTGGCGATGGATGGCCATCATTCCTTCAGAGCCATCGGAGCCCATGCCGGTCAGGATGACTCCCATGGCGTGATTTCGGTAAACATCAGCGACCGATTTCATCATGATGTCGACCGAAGGCATGTGCAGAGAATTTTCTGGATGAGTGTCGAGGCAGAGGAAGGCACGCGAATCGGAGGAGCGATCTACAGTTATGTGTCTTCCGGCGGGAGCAATGTAGACCACGCCGGGCTCGAGCGGATCGCGGTGCGCGGCTTCGCGCACAGCGACTGAACAGAGATTGTTGAGGCGCTGGGCGAAGGGGGCGGTAAAGCCCGGGGGCATGTGCTGTACGATTACGACGGGCACGGACAGATCTCCCGGAAGAAGAGGCAGAATCTCCTGTAGAGCTTTCGGGCCGCCCGTGGAAGATCCCACGGCGACAATCGCGGGAATGGTCGTGTCGGTGTTCCTGGATCCTGCCGGAGATGGCTGGGGTGGTTTTCTGGGAAGGTTGCCGGTAGAACCCGGCCGCCGCGACAACGCTGCGGCGCGAACTTTATCCACCAGATCCTGCCGGATGTGAAGAATGTCGAGCGAGGCCGAAGACAATTGCTTGGGGATGTAGTCGAAGGCTCCGGCACTGAGGGCATTGAAGGTGGCGACAGCGTTTTTTTCCGTCACCGAACTCACCATGATGACGGGGCGGGGAAACAGAGTCATGATGCGGTGAAGCGTTTCCAGTCCATCGAGACCGGGCATCTCGACGTCGAGGGTGACGACGTCGGGGTCGAGGGCAGCGATTCTGTCGAGCGCCTCCGCCCCGCTGCAAGCAGTGCCGACGATTTCAAAGTCGGCCTCGGAGGCGATCATGCGGGAGAGTGCGGTACGCATGAACGCGCTGTCGTCTACGATGAGCACGCGGGCCAGCGGGCGGATTGTTGGTTCCGGGCTCATGTGCGGTAGATGGAGCGGACGAGTGCATGCACGTCGTCGAGGTAGGAGTCCAGTTCGAATGTGAGGCGGGCCCAGTCGAGGTCTTTCATTCCCTGGCATTGCTGGGAGAGGACTGCGAACCCGGTCTGTTCCAGCAGGTTGACCTGACGGGTTTCGACGTAACCGTAGTTGAGCCCGCTCATGCGGCAGAGCAAGTCGCTGATTTCCACGAGTGCAACCAATCCGGCGTGGTCCTGGGCCTGCTGCGGGGCATGGTGGAGCGAAACGACGGCTTTCAAGTCAGGAGCGAGATCCCAGCGTTCGGCCAGCAAGCACCCACTCTCACAGTGGGTGAAACCGAGAACCGATTGTTCCGCTTCGTGGAGCGGAATTCCTTCTTTGCGGGCAAGATCGAAAGCGGCGATAAACTCCTTGGGCAGAACCCAGAGATTCACGATGATTCCGATGTCGTGAAGCAGGCCGGCAAGATAGGCCTTACCGGGATCGGGATAACTGATCTTGCGGGCGAAATGACGCGCCACCAGCGCGCAACCGAGAGAGTGCTCCCAGAAGGCGACCGGATCGATGCCGCTGTCACGAGGCATCATGTTGAGCACGCCGCAGGACATGGCAATGTCGCTGACCCGTTGAAATCCCAGCCCCACAATGGCGGCGCGCAAGGAGTCAACTTTTTGCCAGCGTCCGAACAGAGGGCTGTTCGCCATCTGCAGGCACTGCGCCGCCAAAGACTTATCCTGCGCGATCATTTCCGTGACCTTTTGAACGTCGAGCTGCTCTAGCGGCTGCTGCAGGTAACGGAGCAAGGGCGCGAGCACGGAAGGAATGGTCGGAATGTGCTGCAATCCCTCGAGGCGTTTGAGTAAAGTTGCTTTGGTCGCCGCCGTATTCATAGATCCCTACTTTCCCGCCGGAACGCGGTCTCCTTTTACGTACGCCGTGGCTCCCGGCAAGTGGACGAGTCGAAAATCATCATTCACTCCGTAGAGCGATTCGGAATGGCCCAGGAATAAATATCCGTGCGGCAAAAGATTGTTGTAGAAGTGCTGGATCACGCGGCGTTTGGAAGCCAGATCGAAATAAATCAGGACGTTGCAGCAGAAGATGACGTCCAGGCTCTTCATAAAAGTCATGCGCGCGTCGTCGGAAAGGTTGAGGCGGCTGAAGCTGATGTTGGGGCACGCCGTGGTCTGCACCTGGAGCTGGGCGCCAGAGGGCGTGAAATATTTCTGGCGGTAGAACGGCGTGAGATGCCGGGTGCTGTAGTCGCCATACAGCGCATTCTTGGCATGAGCCAGAGAGCGCTCGTTGAGGTCGGTGGCCAGGATTTCGACCGTCCAGCTCTTGAGACGGCTGTGGGCCTCTTCCTGCAGCAGCATGCTGAGGGTGTAAGGTTCCTCGCCGGTCGAACAGCCGGCACTCCAGATGCGCAGCCGCCGGAGCGGGAGTTTGACTTTCGCCTCCAAAACCTTGGGCAGGACAATCTGGCGCAAGGCGTCGAGTTGGGGCATATTGCGAAAGAAACAGGTTTCACCAATCGTAATTTCGTTGAGCAGAGCGACCAGCTCGGTCTGGCGAATGGGCCTGATGGTAAGGCACTCGAAGTAGTCGCGCAGCGATTGCGTCTTGAGTTCTCTCATGCGGCGGCCGCAGCGGTCGAGAAGCAGACGCAGTTTGTTGTCAGGGTGAAAGATGCCAGCCACCTGATAGATGAGGTCGCGGATGCGCACCAGCTCCGGGTCGGGCGGTCCTTCCAGCGCGAGGGGGGATAGCAGTGGAGCGGTAGTCATGCCGAGGCCTTTCTGAGAGCGGGTGCAATGCTTTGCGTTGCCGTGAGCAGCCCGGCGGGATCGAGGACGAGCCGTACGCGACCGTTTCCGCTGATGGTTGCGCCCGCCAGACTGGAACAACGGTGCATATAGTTTCCCAAGGGCTTGACCACGGTCGATTCCTGGCCAAGCAGTTCGTCGACCAGCAGGGCGGCGCGCTTTTCGGCGACTCCCAGGATGACCACTTTCCGAGCGTGGCCGCCATCGCTTTTCGGGAGGGCGGCGGAAGAATCGCTCTGAAACAGTTGTCCCAAACGGATGAGAGGCAGTGTTTCGCCGCGCAGGCAGAGCACTTCGCAGCCCTCCACGCGATGAATGTTGCGCGGGTTGACCTGGGCCGTCTCCACCACCGAACGCAGCGGCAAGGCGTAGGTCTCTTCCTCGACGCGTACCATCAGAACCGGAAGAATCGCGAGAGTTAACGGCAGTCGAAGGTGAACGTTGGTGCCCACTCCGGGCTGGCTGTCGATATCAATCGAGCCGCTAAGCTTCTTCAGATTGGTGTGGACAACATCCATGCCTACGCCTCGGCCAGACAAATCGGTGATGTTTTCCGCTGTGCTGAAGCCCGGCAGAAAGATGAAGTCGAGGATTTCGCGCTGGCTAAGAAGGCGGAGTTGTTCGGCAGTGACTAATCCTTTTTCGACCGCTTTGCGTCCGACGCGCTCGGTGCTGATGCCGGCTCCATCGTCGGAAATGCTGATGACAATCTGGTCGCCTTCCTGGCGGGCTTCGAGGCGGATCGTGCCCTGCCGGGGTTTGCCCGCCTGTTCTCGAATGTCAGGAGACTCGATCCCGTGATCGAGTGAATTGCGCACCAGATGGATCATGGGGTCGCTGATGAGTTCGACCATGGTCTTGTCCAGCTCCGTGTCTTCGCCGCGAATGATCAGTTGCGCATCCTTTTGCAGAGCGTGAGTCACATCCCGAACCAGACGCGGAAATCGGCGAAAGACTGTTTCGATCGGGACCATGCGGGTTTTGAGTCCGGCGCTCTGGAGTTCGTCGGTGATGTAGCTGAAACGGGCGCTGGACTGAGCCAGCGCAGAACTAAGATCGCCAGCCAACAGCCGTCCCGAGGAACAGTCGCGACTGAGTTGAATCAGGCGATTGCGTTCGAGGACCAACTCGCCGATCAGGTTGATAAGTTCGTCGAGCTTGCGGGCATCGACGCGCATGGTCTGGGAAACAGAGAGAGACTCGGCGATTTCCTTTTGCCGGGCCAGCGCGTCGCCGACCTGGGCCGGCGTGCTGAGACCCTTTTCGACGACCAGACGGCCCAGCTTGGGGCGCTCCGGTGATGCCGCCTGTTCCGCCAAGAGTGCATCGAGCGTGGCGGGAGTTAGGACGCGATCCTTAACCAGAAGTTCACCCAGAGTGGGCGGAGAAACGCGAGGTTTCTGCGCTTCGTCCAACTCCGCCAACAAGGTGTCGAGCAGATATTCTTTTAATCCGCCCTGGCGGATATCCTGCAGCATGACGCCCAACTGGTCGCGGGCGACAAGAAGTGCGTCCATGCAGCGGCGGTCGAGCTGTGCTTCTCCGCGGCGGGCGGCGTTCAGAACGTCTTCGGCGCGGTGACTCAGGCGGACGACAGGGTCGAATCCCAGGAATCCGGAGGTTCCCTTGATGGTGTGCACAGCGCGGAAGATGCGATTCAGCAGCTCCTCGTCGCCCGGCGCCGACTCCAGCGCGACCATGTCCTGATCCATGCCCTGAAGAAGTTCCTCGGATTCGACCAGGAAGTCCTGGATCAGCGTGGGATCTTGAGAGAGTTCGTCGTTCACGTCGTCATTCCTCGTTGGCGAAACGCCGGGACCATCTAGGCCTGCACCGGGGAAACGCCGTTAAGTTCGTCATTCGCCATCAGCCTGTCCAGGTCGAGAAGAATCAGCAGGCGATCGTCGATCTTGCCGACTCCGGAGACATATTCCTGCCTGACCTTGCCCAGATGAGGTGGGGGCTCGACCGTCCCGGCCGGAATGCGAAGGACTTCCGATACCGAATCGACGATCAGGCCAAGCACCGCGCCCCGAATTTCGACCACCACGATGCGGTTTTGTTTGTCGGGCGGAGCTTGCTCCAGCCCAAAGCACTTTCGCAGCGCGACCACGGGGATGATCTTTCCCCGCAGGTTCATGACCCCATCCATCGACTCGTGGGAGTTGGGAACGCGGGTGAGTTGCTGCAGCCGGATGATCTCCTGAACGCGCAGAATGTCGAGAGCAAATTCTTCTTCGCCCACATGAAAGCCGACCAGTTGCAGTTCCCCCGCCGCGCGGTCTTTCCCCGCGTGCAAAGAGTGTCCAGATGAGTTCGGGTTGGCGTCTGCCTTGGGTTGCATGCTGATCATCTCCTCGACCATCTGCTCTGGCCCGCTGCCTGGAGTGCGACGCTGCGCGGTGTCAGTTAGCGGCGGCGGCGAACGCTCTTGCCTTTCCGCCCGGGTCTGGTCTCCTTTCAGGCGAAGTTTGACTCGAGGAGAGGCTTCGATTCCCATCCAGATTGAAGTTGCTGACCATCTTTTGCAGGTCGAGGGCAAGCCCGGACAGATCCTGGCAAGCCTTGGCGGACTGCTGCGCTCCGATGGCCGATTCGTTCACCAGACGAGTGATGTGCTCGACGTTCAGGTTGACCTGCTCGGTGGCGGAAGACTGCTCGGTGGCCGCGGTGGCGATGTGGTTGATCATTTCGCCTACCTGTTCCGACATCTGAATGATCTGCTTGAGGGAGTCGCCCGCGCGGGTCGTGGTCTGCACACCTGCTTTCACCTGTTCGGTACCCTGATTCATGGCGGAGACTGCGATCTTGGTTTCGTTCTGGATGTTTTGCACCATGTGCGCGACTTCTTTGGTAGCGGAGGTGGTGCGCTCGGCGAGCTTGCGAACTTCGTCAGCCACCACGGCGAAGCCGCGGCCCTGCTCGCCGGCGCGCGCGGCTTCAATGGCCGCATTCAGAGCGAGCAGATTGGTCTGGTCGGCGATGTCGTCAATGACTCCGATGATGCGTCCGATCTGGTCCGAACTCTTGCCGAGTTCCTCCACTTTTTGCGCGGTGGCGCTGACGGATTCGGCGATGGCGCGCATTTTGGCGAGGGAGTCTTCGACGATCGTGCCACCCTCGCGGGCAGTGTCGGCGGCCTGGCGGGAGGCCTGAGCGGCACGGTTGGAGTTCTCCGAGACTTCGCGCACGGTGGACGACATTTCCTGCATGGCGGCGGCTACCTGGGAGGCTTGTCCCTTCTGCGTCTCCGCGCCGTGAGCCTGCTGGGTTGCGGAAGAGGAAAGTTCTTCGCTGGCGCTGGCTACATGCTCGGCCGCCCGAGCGATGGATACGATCACCTTCCCCAGACTGCTTTTCATTCGGTTCAGAGCTGAGGCCGCCTGTCCGATTTCGTCTTTCGAGGCAACCTCCAAGTCTTCGACGGCAAGATTGTTGGCCGCGACTTCCTCGATCACGTGCAGCATGCCGCCAATACTCTGCGAGATGGAGCGGGCGATCACGACTGCCACCACCAGGCCGATCACTATTCCGATGATCCCCAGAGCCAAGATCAAAATCGTCGCCTGGGACTCGGCGGTGGCTTGCTTTTCGCGAGCTTCGAGCCTCACCTTTTGTGCCAGCGCGATAAAATCAGCGGCCGTTGTCTCCATCTGGCCGCGCACTTGAGACATCTCAGGCCCAAGAAGCAAGTCGGCAGCCTCACGCGCCTTGCCGCCGCGCTTGAGTACGGCTACGCGCTGCGCGCCAGCGTCATAAGCGTCAGCCGCCTGTCGGAACTGGGCGAGAAGTTTTTTTTCTTCCTCGCTAGTCAGCAGGGGCGCCAGTTTGCCGAGGGTCTGCGCGAGCAACGCGTCGGATTGCTGATACTTTCCCATGTAGCTCTCGTCGCCGCTGAGGAGAAATGAGCGAATGCTAACCTTGCGCTCGTCGACCAAAACCTCAACGGAACGGATGATGTAGGCCTCGTTGGACTTGGCATCGGCCGTGACTGAAAGTTCGGCCAGCTCCCGAACCGAGACGTAACTTGTCGCCCCCATTCCAGCCATGATCAGGAGCAAGGCGCCAAATCCGATTGCCATTTTTAGCTTCAGTGTCAGCTGTCGCAAAATTACAGCCCCCAATCTGCTGAGCGGCTCGGGACAAAGGAGCAGGAGCAATCACTCCCCTGAGGTCCGCATCTCACCGCAGCGTGCTTCAGGCCGACGTTGTTGTGGGAGTTACGGTCCAAAGCGAGATCTCCGCACCTTGGAGATTTCATCGGCATTGAAGGCGTGGACTTTAGCTCGGAACTCAAGCTCTGAACTCAGGCTCTGAACTCAGGGGATGAGCCCCGACGGTTTATCTGCAGATCTTGGATTCGCCGGGCGAATATTTGCTGGCCGGTTGCTGAGTCGATTGCTGAGCCGATTGCTGAGAATGACCACATCGACGCGGCGGTTCTGGGCACGGCCCTGCGGCGTGTCGTTGCCGGCGATGGGGTGATACTCGGCGTATCCGGCGGCGGAGAGGCGCTCGGGAGAAAAGCGGTAATGCAGGATCAGGAGCCGGACCAGGGCGGTTGAGCGCGCGGCCGAGAGTTCCCAGTTGGATGCCATCTGCGTGGTGTGGATGGGAACATTGTCGGTATGACCCTCAATGCGCAGCCGGCAGATGCGAACCGCAAGGATGGACGCGATGCGGTCGAGTGCGGGCAAAGCCGAAGCTTTCAAATCGGCGGACCCGCTGTCGAAGAAGCCGAATTCGCGCAAGCTGATGACCAGCCCCTCGGTTTCGCGATGCAGGGCGACGGTATGAAGGGCGATTTCGTGCTGCAAGGCTTGCTGCAATTCGGCCTGCAGCGTGTTCAGGCTGGCCTCTTCGGAGGCGGCCGCCAGATCACCGTCGGGAGGCGGCGAGACGCGGCCCAGCTCCGCATTGTGTTTTACATTTTCAATGGCTTGCACAGTGCTGAACGGCATAGGCTCGCTGGTGTCGAGCGGGATTTGAGTGGTGGAAGCAGGAAAGACACCGAGATCCTGAAATGCCACCTGGATGGCGAGTGCCAATTGGCCCACTTTGCGCTGATCGACCTGGGCCGACGCGTACAGAACCACAAAGAAAGCGAACAGAAGAGTAATGAAGTCGGCATAGGAGACCAGCCAGCGTTCGTGATTGGCGTGGGGGCGGGGGCGCTTGCGCCGGCTCAAGGAGTCTCCTCTTCGGCGTCGATGTAGCCGGACCGGCCAGCCTCGCCCAGAAAACCGAGCAGCTTGATTTCGAGAATGCGCGGGTTCATGCCCTCCAGGATCGAGGCCACGCCTTCGAGCGTCATCTCGCGCGTGATCTGTTCTTCGCGGATGCGGAGTTTCATCTTGCCCGCTACGGGTAGATATAAGAGGTTGGCAGAGCCGACGCCGTAGATTGTGGCGACAAACGCTACGGCGATTCCACGGCCCACTTCGTCAATCTTGTCGAGGTGCTGCATCACCTGGATCAGCCCCAGAACCGCGCCGATGATGCCGATGGTGGGGGCAAATCCGCCGGCCGATTCAAAGACCTGCGGCACTTGCTCTTCGTACTCGGCCTGGTTGTCGAGTTCGAGTTCCATGATCTTGCGCAATTCCTGGGGCTCGGTTCCGTCGACGGCCAGCATCAGAGACTTTCTGAGAAATGGATCTTCAACCTGGGGCAGATCCGCGTCGAGAGACACGATGCCTTCCTTGCGCGCTTTCTGGGCGAACTGCACCAGGCGCTTAATGGTTTCGAGGGGACTCTGTTTGGGATTGACGAAGACCGAACCCAGCCGCCGAAAAGCATGCAGGACGACGGGCAGCGGGAACTGGAGCATCACGGCCCCCAGCGTGCCGCCAAACACGATCATGGCGGCAGTTGGCTGCACGATCTGGCGAAGGTTTCCGCCTTCGAGCAACAGGCCTGCGATGATCCCGCCCAGAGCGAGGATGATCCCGCTGAGACTGGATTTATCCACGCTTACCTCTCTGGTTCCGAGCCATCAGGGGTGGGAGCAGGGTCGAGAGCAGGATCGGGCGAATGGACGACGGATGAGTGCAGGGACGACGGATCCCAAATCTGGGATAGTCCCCGGAGCACGGAGCGGCGGAATTCGATGACTCGCGCCAGAACTTCCTGGGCGCGTTCCAGCACCACAATTTTTTCGCCCGTAATCAACGTGACGAGGGTATCGGGGGATTGCTCGACGAATTTGATCAGATCTGAATTTACGAACAGCGGTTTGTTGTTCAAGCGTGTGAGCTGAATCATCCCCTCCCCCTTGCCTTGTGCGCGTGCTGCGGAACGTGAACGCACGTTCCCCTTGGAGGAACATCGGCGGTGCGGAGGGATGAGGTTATAAGGTGTGCCGGAAGCGCGACATTACCTTTGGGTTACGTCCGACAGTGCGCGAAATTTGGACCGCGCTCAAGGGGGAAAGGAACCTGCCGATGGACAAGTAGGAAATTCGGGGTTCGGCGAGCACGAGTGCGCAGGAGAAGTTCGCGGAACATTCCTGAGAGAAGACCCGGAGAACCGAACAAACTCAACCGACAAGGAGCCTCACAATGCCCATTGGAATCCTGAATAACATCGCGTCACTGGGTGCGGAAAACCAGCTGACCATTACCAACAACAGCCTGCAGAACGTACTATTACAACTTTCTTCAGGTTCACGCATCAATAGCGGCGCCGACGATGCCGCCGGCCTGGCCATTGCGAACGGCTTGCAGGCCAATGTGAGCGCGCTCACACAATCTGCCAGCAACGCCAACAACGGCGTTGGGGCGTTGCAAGTCGCTGACGGATCGTTGGCCCAGGTTAGCACCCTTCTGAACCGCGCGGTTACACTGGCGACCGAGTCGGCAACCGGCACGGTCGGCAACTCACAGAGGGTCGCGCTGGATCAGGAATATCAATCGATCCAGGCGGAAATCAACCGCATTGGATCGAACACCAACTACAACGGCACGCAAGTATTCACCACCAACCCGACGTCCATCTACATCAGCGACGGTACGGGGAACACTTCGCAAGCCAGCAACTTCATCAGCGTCACCACGGGTACGCTGGCGGCGGCGCAACTGCTGGGTTCCGGCTCCGGAGCAACTCTGGCCGCAAACGGCGCCATCTCAGCCGCCGACAACGTCACCATTGGCGGTACCACCTACACGTTTGTAACAGCTGCAACTCTCGCGGGGGCCAAAACCGGGGCTACGGCTGCGGCGGTCAACGTCGCCATTGATGGCAGTGCGAATCCGGTTACCGCGCTCGCCAATACGTTAGCCAACCTGGCCGCAGCGGTGAATGGCGGCGCGGGAGCTGGAACTGCCTATCAAGCCGACGTGGCTGGCCCCAACCCCAACGCCGACACGACCGCATCCGCCCAGGGCAACGAAGTGACCTTCACCGCGACCGCAACGGGTCAGGCCCTGGGAGGCGCGAATATTGCGACCACCGTCGGGACCGGGGGTGAATTCGGTTTTCTGCAGTCGACGGCGACGACGTTCACTACCGGTACGACCTCGGATCTGCTGACCGCGACCGATGCCCAAGCGGCGCTCGCCAGCATCGACGCTGCCATTCA
>Ga0070733_10002704_pt1 | contig 12383 bp, 9 predicted proteins | sample Coa_R1_9_FD_66450 | JGI IMG/M metagenome (GOLD analysis project Ga0070733, IMG submission 66450) | Surface soil microbial communities from Centralia Pennsylvania, which are recovering from an underground coalmine fire - Coalmine... | ecosystem: Environmental > Terrestrial > Soil > Unclassified ... | reverse complement strand
CAGCAGCACCACCGCCATCATCACGTAGATCACGGCGTCACTGGCCGCGGGCCAGAAAACCGTGGTGATGCCCGAGGCGATGCCGATCAGCAGGCCACCGAGCAGCGTGCCGGTCAGACTGCCGACGCCGCCGACGATGATGGCGACGAAGCTCGGCATCAAGAGTCCCGTGCCCATGGTCGGCTCGAGGCCGAGCTGCCCGGCCGCGAGCACGCCGCTCAAGCCCGCGAGGAACACGCCGACGGCGAAATTCAGCGAACGCAGGGCGTGGATGTTGACGCCGAGGGCCGCGACCATCTCGAGGTCGAGCGTTCCGGCGCGAATGCGAACGCCGAGACGCGTGTAGCGCAGGATCGCAAAGAGCAGCGCGATGACGATGACGGCCGTAACCACCATGAACAGGCGATAGCCGGTGATGAAGAACATCTGAGAGCTCAAGGGGCGAGCAAGGACGGCCGGAACGCTCACCGGCTTTCCTTGCGCGCCCCAGATGTATCTCGTCCCGTCTTCGATCATGAAGGCGAGGCCGAAGGTCAGCAACAGGCTATAGAGCGGATCGCGGCCATAGAGCGGCCGGATCAGAATGCGCTCGACGGCGAAGCCGATCAGCGCGGTCGCCGGCGGCGCGATCAGCAGCGCGCCCCAAAATCCCACATAGGGCGTCACCGTGTAGGCGATGTAGCCGCCGATGACCAAAAAGCCGCCGTGGGCGAAATTGATGACATTGCTGAGATTGAGGATCAGCGACAGGCCGAGCGCCATCAGAACATAGAAGGCGCCGGTGATCAGGCCGTTGGTGACGTTAAAGAGCAGAAGCTGCGTCATGCGGCTTTAGGCCGGCCATTGCAGCTTGCAGCCTGTCTGGTCCTCCGGCGGCGCGGTCGTATCGCCGGCGATCACTTTGTCGACGCGGAACAGATCCTCGGGATCGTCCTTGCCTTGCGATTGCGCCTCGCCGATGAAAGCAGAGGTCATCAGTTGATGATCGCCCGTGCGATAGTAGCATTTGTTCGGTTGCAGCTTGATCTCCGGCGCCAGTTCGAAGCCGCCTAGCGCCTTGGCGAGCTTGACCGAGTCGAGAGATTTCTCCTGATTGGCGATCCCGGCGAGCGTATGCACCGAAGTATAGCCGAACCAATGCCGCGCAGTGGGAACTTTGCCGCCGTTGACTTTGCGGATGTCGGCGACGAATTGCTCGACGCCCGGCACGCCTGGCTGTTTCCAGTACCATTCGAACATCCAGATGCCGATCCGCGCTTCCGGCGGCATGGCTTCGAGCGATTCGAGCTCCTGTTGAAGCCCGGCGACGTGCACTTGCGTGTTGAGCCCGAACTGCGTGATCTGCTTGAGGCAGTTGACCATGTCGGACCCTTGCACCAGCACGAGAATAACGTCCGGATTGGCGGCGCGCGCCTTGATCAGGAACGCGGAAAAATCCGTCGTGCCAAGCGGCGTCAATTCGTTGCCGGTGACCGCGCCGCCAAGCTTCGCAAGGTCGGCTGAGGCTGCCGCCTCGAGCGTATGGCCGTAGGCGTAGTCCGGCGTGATGAAGTGCCATTTCTTGCCGTATTGCTTGAAGAGAAGGTCGGAGATCGAATTCGCCTCCATGCTGGTCGTGTTGCAGACGCGATAGACGTTCCACTTGCAGTCCTTGCCCGTGATCGTGTCGGTGTGGCCCCCCGAAACGACATGGAGAACATGCTTCTCGTTGCTGACTTGCGCGATGGCCTGCGCAACGCCTGAATTCACGTCGCCGATGAGAAACGTCACCTCGTCGCGTTCGATCAATTTTCGCGCCTTCTGTACGCCGGTGCCCACGTCATTGGCCGAGTCCTCGACGAGCAGCTCAACCGGACGTCCGAGCACGCCGCCCGCGGCGTTGATCTTTTCGAGGGCGAGCTTGGCGCCCGTAACCTCGTTCTGCGCATATACCGCATAGACCCCCGTCAGGGGGTCGACCATGCCAATTTTGACGGGCGTTTCGCCACGCGCGGATATGATGGCTGGGGATGAAAGCGCGAAACCGCCGAAGGCAGCCGCGCCTTTCAGAATTGTACGACGATCGAGCCGTTGAATCGGCGTTGCCATGGGCGTTCCTCCGTATTTGTTTCGATTTGTTTTCGCGCGTCCTCTTTTCCGGACTTCATCGGACGATGAGCGCTGGACTTAAAGACGTACGAGGATACTGCGCCGATTCACGGCTGGATCGCAAGCGCTTGGGAAGCCCCGGCCGGCTGCGGCCTTGCGCCGCGGAAGGCGCGTCACGAATGCGTGATGCGCGATGGCGCAAAAGGCGATGGACGGCGCTTTCTTGAGCCGTGGCGCTTTGAGCCTTGCGTCAAGACGCCGCCGAGGGCGCTTCCCGGCCCACGGAGAATATCGAGCAAGTTCAAGGTGTTATAGGGCGTCGGCTGGTCCGCCGAGGGGGCCTTGCCCTAAGCCGAAACGTCAAGACTTTCTTATCGTCGGTCGGTTACCAATGGCTGACGGGGCCTCTCGCCGCGGGCGGCGGCCGGCGCCGCCCCATGGATTGGTTGATGATCGTCGGCTTCGCCTTCGCGTCCAATGCGCTTTTCAACTTTCTGGTCGGGCTCTTCGTCGCGAAGTTTCTCGGCCCGGCGGAATTCGGCCGCTTCGCGATAGCCGCGGCCGTCGCGGTAATGGTCAACACCGCCGGCTTCGAATGGATCAGGCTCTCGGCGGTGCGTTTCTATTCGCAGCGCACGCGCCTCGAGCGCCCCGAAATTCGCGCGACCTTGGACGATTGCTTCGCCGCGCTCGCTTTCATCGTCAGCCTTGTGGTACTGGCGATCACGCTCTCCGGCGTCCACCTCGTCTTGTCGCCGGGGCTGCTGGCGATGGCCGCGACGGCGGGCGTCGCCAGCGGGCTCTATGACTATTCGACCGCGCTCGCCCGCGCCCGGTTCCTCGACAAGACCTACATGGGCGTCATCATCATCAAGAACAGCCTTGGCCTCGTCCTTGCCGTCGGCGGCGCCTGGTGGTTCGGCTCGGCGGCGCTGGCGCTGGCCGGCGTCGCGCTCAGCGTCGCGGGGGCCTTGATCGCCTCCGGGCGCAGTCTCATCGACCGCGGCGCGGGGCCAAACCACGGCCGCTGGCCGCTCGCCAAGGATTTCATGCGCTACGGCCTGCCGTTCGTCGGCGCCTCGATCCTGTTCCAGATGATCCCGCTCGCCAATCGCGCTCTTGTGAGCGGCCTCTACGGCTTCGGGGAAACGGGACAATTCTCGCTGGCCAACGACATCGGCGTCCGGGTGCTTTCGGCGATCGCGGCGGCGATGGACGTGCTCTTGTTCCAACTGGCGGTGCGCGCCGAAGAGGCGCATGGTCCGGCGCGCGCCCGCGCTCAGCTTGCCGACAATATGGCAAGTGTTTTTGCGATCATCGCGCCGACGAGCGTCGGGCTCTGGCTCATTCTGCCGAGCTTCGAAACGCTGATCGTGCCGGAAGCCTTCCGCGGCCCCTTCGCGCGTTATCTCACTGCGATGCTGCCGGGATTGTTCAGCTTCGTACTGTTGCAATATACGATCTCGCCGATGTTTCAGATCGCGAGGCGCCCTAGTCCGATGATCATTGTGGCGATCGCCGCCTGCGCCGTCGATGCTGCGTTGATCCTGCTTCTGCCGCGCGGCGACGACGCTCATTTCTTCGCGCTTGCTCAGACCGGCGCGCAAATTTCAGGACTTATCGCCGCCGTCGCCTTCGCCGCGACGCTGCGGCCGCAATGGCCGCCCTTGCGCGACATTGCGGCAATTGTCGCGGCGACAGGCGCGATGGCGCTCGTTGGAGCGCCGCTGCGCGCCAAGGCGCCGGGAATTATCCTTTTGATCGAGCAGGCGGCTCTTGGCGTTGCGACATTCGGCGCGCTCGCCTATCTCTTGGATATCGCGCGCACACGCGCGCGGCTCGCGGCCTTGTTCGGCAAGAACGGCGACGCGCCCCTTCCGCCTGCGCGGCCGAGCGCCGAGACGGCCTCCGCTCAGGCGGTTCGACGGCTTGCCGGGACGCGCGCGCGCAGTTCGTGAAGGACCGGCGCCCGAGCGACCTATCGACAAATTTCGGCGATTGCGGCGTCGATGTCGCCGATCGAATTGAGGATTTGACCCCTATCCTTGCTGCGTTCGTGTCCTGTCAGGCAGCGATCCATAATGACGCTGGCGGCGGCGAGCGCCGCGTGGTTCTGCCTGAGCAGGGCGCAGGTCAGCGGTTTGTTGGCTCGCGAGTAAGGGTCGATCGTCGGGAATTGCGGCGCGCGCCGATGGACTTCTTCGATGAGAGCGCTGGCCCTGGCAAGGTCACGCCGGCATTGAGCCTCCTGCGCGGCCAGCGGCGGGGCCGAGAGGAGCAAAACGAAAAGGGCAAGAGCGAGGCGCATGACGGATGCCGATCATACCGCTCATCCGTCCGCGGCGCCCGCGACCGGGTCTCCTCATTCCATCAATCCCGTCGCCCGCGCCAGGCTCTTCAGATAGGGCAGGCCGATGTCGAGAACTTCAGCGCGGTCGCGCGCAACCGGCCGCCAGACCGAAAGCGCGCTCGCGAGCTGGGGCATCATGTTGACGAAGGATTCGCATACGAGGTCGCCGGCGAAATGGACGCCTTTCAGCGCGGTCATGACGCTCTTCCAGTCGATATTGCCGGAGCCGGGCACGCCCCGGTCGCTTTCGGAAAGGTGCACGTAGCGGACTTTGCCGGCGCCGTCGGCGAGCGCCGCCTCAAAGCCTTTCTCCTCGATATTGGCGTGGTACGTATCCAGGTGAATCATCACCGCTGGCTCGTCGATCCGCGCCAGTAGTTCGATCGTCTGCTTGGCGGTGTTGAGGAGGTGGGTCTCGTAGCGGTTGCACGGCTCGAGGCCGAGCGTCATGCCATAGTCGCCGGCGCGTTTGGCGACCGGCTTCAGCGCGCGGACGATATTGTCGTATTCCGCCCTGGTCGGCGGCGCGCCGGTGCGATAGCCGAGGGTCGAATAAGTGACGCCGGTCAGCGTGTTGCAACCGAGTTGATGGGCGACGTCGAGCGCGCGGAAAAGAAAGGCTTGCGCCTTCTCCGGGCGCCGCGTCGCTTCGACTTCGATCGGCAAGCCGAGCGAAGCGGTCGGCGCCACATGGTGGCGCGCGAGCAATTCGCGCGAGTGAGGAACATCGACCGTGTCGGGCTCCAGAAGCGCGATCTCGACCACGTCGAGGCCGCACCGCGCCGCTTCCGAAACGCTGAGCTCCGCGCCCTCGCGTGTCCAGGCTCCGGTCCATAGGCTCGAATGCATGCCGAAACGGATCATCGTTTCCTCCTGATGCAATCTAAACGGCGATTTGAACTGCGCCCACCATCATTGCGAGCGGAGCGAAGCAATCCATTCATAGCGCGCCGCGCTTTACGACTGGATTGCTGCGTCGCTGCGCTCCTCGCAATGATGGAGGGAACATCACGCGGCGCCCACGATATGGCTGACCACGGCGTTCATGCTCGTTTGCGCCGTCGGATCGTCAGCGATGACCGCGCCCTGTCGCAGCACCACGATGCGGTCGCAAACCGCGAAGACGTCGGTCAGGCGATGGCTGATGAGAATCACGGCGATGCCGTGGCTCTTCAAGTTGCGGATGAGGTCAAGCACATGCTCGATCTCCCTGACGGCGAGCGCCGCCGTCGGCTCGTCCATGATGACGAGCTTCGGATTGAAGGTCAGGGCCCTGGCGATCGCGACGGATTGCTGCTGCCCGCCGGAGAGAAGCCCGGCGATCTGATTGACCGATTTGACCCTGGCGCCGAGCTTCTCGATCATCTTGCCAGCTTCGATCTCCATGCGCTTGTGATCGATGAACTTGATCCCAAGCACGTTCCGGGTGATCTCGCGGCCAAGGAAAATATTGGCGGCGACGTCGCGCATCTTGGCGAGCGCGAGATCCTGGTAGATCATCTCGATGCCGCGTTCGCGGATGGCGCGCGGATCCTTGTCGGCGAGCGAGGCGCCGTCGAAACGAATCTCGCCGCTGTCGGGGCGATAGACGCCCGTGATCGTCTTCATCAATGTCGACTTGCCGGCGCCATTGTCGCCGACGAGACCGACGACCGACCCTGCCTGGACGGCGAAGGTGACGCCGCGCAACGCCTCGATCGAGCCGAAATTTTTGCGGACGTCGGCGAGTTCGAGCAGGCTCATCGCCGCCGCCCTTCGCCGCGATTGAGGCGGTCGAGCCAGACCGCGAAAACCAGCACGGCGCCGATCGCGATCTGCTGATAGTACGACGACACGCCCATCAGATTAAGACCGTTCTGCAGCACGCCCATAATGAGCGCGCCGATGACGGTGCCGACGACGCTGCCGCGCCCGCCGAACAAGTTTGTGCCGCCGATGATGGTCGCGGTGATGGCGGTGAGCTCGTAGCTGATGCCGGCGGTGGGGTCGCCCGCATTGACGCGGGCCGAGAAAATCAGGCCGGCAAATCCCGCGAGACCGCCGGACAGCGCATAGATCAGCCCTTTCATGCGCTCGACGCGCACGCCCATGGCGCGCGCGGCGGCCTCGTTGTCGCCGATCACTTGCGCATAAAGCCCGAACCGCGTGTGGATAAGCACGATATGGGCGATGAATGCAGTCGCCAGGAGAAGAATGACAGGCGCGGGAACGCCCCACGGCCGGCCTTGGCCGAGATAGACAATCGGCGCGGGCAGGCCATAGACCGGCACGCCGTTGGTGAGCACGAGCGCGACGCCGCGCGCGACGCCGAGCATGCCGAGCGTGACGATGAAGGGAGGGATCGCGCCCTTCGCCACAAGAAACCCGTTGACCGCGCCCGCCAGAATTCCGGCGATCACGCAGGCGAGGACGCCCACGGGCCACGGCGCGTCGAGATTGTTGACGGCGAGGCAGCCGACGACGCCCGCAAAAGCCATGATCGAGCCGACCGAGAGGTCGATGCCGGCCGAGGAGATGACGAAGGTCATGCCGATCGCGAGGACGCCGAGCGTCGACGTCGCGAGAAGAATGTTGAGAGCGTTGGAGACGGTGAGGAAGTAGGGCCATGCCGCGACGGTCATCACCGCGGTCAACACCGCCAGCACCAGCAGCGATTCGACGCGGAAGGCCGTGGCGCTGGTGAAACGGACGCGCCAGCTTGCGGCGACGCCGACGGCGTCAGGGGCGACTGTCATGGCGGATGGGCCGAGTGTTTCTGTGATTGTGCATTATAGGCCGCGGCTTACCCTCACCCCAACCCTCTCCCGCAAGCCAAGCGGGAGAGGGGGCGCGCTGCGCCCTTCGCCCTTTGTCAACGCAGGCGACCTTCGCGCTGCGCCGAGCGAACCCTTCTCCCGCTTGCGGGAGAAGGTGGCCCGAAGGGCCGGATGAGGGTAAGCCGCGACCGTTGTCACGCCCACGCTCGCGGTACCTTTGTCCCGGCTTAGCGCCTTACTTCACATATTCCAACATCGGGTCCTTCTTCGCCTCGAGGACCTCCTTGGTCAGGACCAGCGTCGGCACATAGATGGATTCGTCGACCTTGCCGCCGGCGAGGACCTTCTTGGCGTTCTCAACCGCCTCCTTGCCGACGAGATAGGGAAGCTGCGCGACCGAAGCGTTGAGACGGCCCGCGAGGATCGATTTGACGGCGTCGCTGTTGCCATCGACGCCGACGACGATCAGCTTGTCCTTGCCGGCCGCCCGCGCCGCCTCGACCGCGCCAAGCGCCATGCCGTCATTGGCGCAGAAGATCGCGACGAGATCGGGATTGCGCTGCAACGTGTCGTTGGCGATATTGGCCGCCTTCTGGCGGTCCCAGTCGCCCGGCAGCGAGGCGACGATAGTGAGGCCGGGGGCGACTTTCTTCAGCTCATTGGCGAAGCCGCGGGCGCGTTTCTGCCCCGTGATATTGCCCGAGAGGCCTTCGATCACCAGCACCGGACCCTTGGCGTCCTTGCCGAGCGTCTCGGCGACATAGTCCGCGCCCTTAGCGCCCGCCGCTTCATTGTCGGAGCCGATATGGAAGGCGATGTCGACGCCGGCCTTCTTGGTGATTTCGGGGTCGAGATTGTTGTCGAGATCGATGACCGGGATTTTCAATTCGTTGGCGTGCTTGAGGCAGGGCAAGAGGATCGTCGAATTGATCGCCGCGGTGATCATCACAACCGGCTTCTTCTCCAGCATTGTGTTGCAGGTGTTGAGCTGCGGCTCGGCGGCCTGATCGGATTCGACGGCTTGCAGGAAATACTCGACGTCGGCGTCCTTGGCGCCGGCGCGCACCCCTTGCTCCATCGCGCCCCAGAAGGGGTTCGACAGCGTCTTCATCAAGACGCCATAGACAGGCTTCTCGGCGGCCGAAGCGCCGCTAACGGCGACCGCGGTAGCGAGCGCGGCGAACGAAAGCGTGGCGATCGTTTTTCTGAGCATTCATTTCCTCCCATGTCGGTTCGAGTTGCTTTTAGGCGCCGGCCGCCACTTTGAGGCGCGGGCAGGCGAGCCCGGTTGATTCCCTCACCTTCAAGGCGCAGGGAAGCTCGATCCTGACATCCTCCTCTTTTGCGGCGCCGGAGAGGCGCTGCATGAGGAGACGCCAGGCTGAAGAGACGATTTCGTCGACCGGCTGGGCGATCGTCGTCAGGTACGGCCGCAAGGCGCACATCCAGTCGAAGTCGTCGAAGCCGACGACCGAGACGTCGCCGGGAATATCGAGGCCGAGCGCTCTCACCGCCTTGATCGCCGCCAAAGCGGCGACGTTGGTCAGAGCGAAAATCGCGGTCGGCCGGTCGGCGCGATGGAGGTCCTGCTCGATGGCGCCGCGCAATTGATCGAGCTGTTGGCCGCCGACGCAGATGCGGGCGCGGGGCGCGAGGCCCGCCTCTTCGAGCGCCTGTCTGTAGCCGTCGATGCGGCCGCGGATATTGGCGAGACTGATCGAAGGCGTCAGCACGGCGATGTCGCGATGGCCGAGCGAGAGGAGATGGCGCGTCGCCGCCACGCCGCCGGCGGCGTTTTCGGCGCCGACCGTATCGACGCCGGGAGAGCCGCAGCCGCGGTCGACCAGCACCGCCGGCGGCAGCGCGCCGCCGCGCTTCTCGCGCAATGCAGCGAAAGAGCCGTCGCTCGACGGCACGACAATCAGCCCCTCGATCTGCCGGTCGATCAGGGCCTCGATGCGCCGCGCTTCTGTCGCCTCGTCCTCGCTGGAGGAGACGAGCACGAGCTCGTAAGGACTGTCGGCGGCCTGCTCCTCGATTCCATGGACAAGGCTGGCGAAAAACGGGTTGGAGATTTCGGGGACGACCACGCCGATGAGCCGGCTGCGCTTGGCGCGCAAGGCCGCGGCGAGATGGTTCGGGCGATAGCCGAGATCGGCGGCCGCCTTGGCGACGCGGGCGCGGCTTTCCTCGCCGACCGGGCGATTGCGGTTGAAGACATTCGAGGCGGTGGCGGCGGAAACGCCGGCGCGTAAGGCGACATCATGGATGGTCGGGGCCTTGCGCGACATTGCCTCCCTCTGCATTATAACGCCTAAATCGATTTAGAGACGCTAACGCCGGTCACAAGAGAGAGTCAAGCCGCGCTGATCTTGCGGGATTAGGCGATCTTGCGCCCGGTGCGTTGTATCTACTTCTCATCCACCGGCTTGCTGCGCGAGCGACCGACGGTCTCGCGCTGCGCTCTGCGGCAGGAGAGCGGCGGCAGGCCGCGGAGGATCAGTTCCGCGTCGGCGACGGTTTGCCGGCCGATTTCGTAAAGCGCGTCGGTCAGAGCGCCGGCGCGATGAGGCGAGAGCAGCAGGCCTTTGAGCTTGCGCGCCGGATGGTCCCTTGGCGCGGGTTCTTCCGGAAATACGTCGGCCGCCGCGCGAAAGCGGCCGGCTTCGATCTGCGCTAAGAATTCCGGAAAGTCGACGACCGCGGCGCGACTCATCAGGAGTACGATCGAGCCCGGCTGCACGAGTTCGAACTCGCGTCGGCCCAGGAAGCCCTGGTTCTCGCTGGTCACGCCGGCGAAGATGACGATCACCCGGCTCGTCGAGAGAACCTCGTCGAGGCTGGCGGGCGCGACGCCGAAACCTCGGACGAAATGATCGGAGAGCCAGGGATCATAGACTTTCACGGCGCAACCGAAGGGGGCGACGAGAGGCGCAAAGGCGCGTCCGAGATCGCCGAAGCCGATCAAGCCGACCGCCGCCCCATAGAGCGAGAAGCGTTCGGCCATTCCCTCGCCCAGCCACTTTTCCTCGCCCGCGCGCATCGCGCGGTCGGCCGCGCTGATGTCGCGGCCGAGATTGATCGCCATGCCGAGCGCCATTTCCGCAACCGGCCTCGCGAAGGCCGAACTCGGCGCAAGCACGTGAATTCCGCGTTCGAAACACGCCTCGTAATCGACATTTTGCAGGAAATTGGTCTCGATGTTGATGATCGCGCGAAGGTTCCTTGCGCGGTCGAGCCGCGCTTTCGGCATGTCGCTTTGGCCGATTAGCAGGGCCATCTCGGGAAGAAGGCGGTCGAAGCGCTCGGCCGGCATGCGGCCGGCGCCCTCGTGCGCGACAATGTCGCCGAGCGAGTCGAAACGCGCTCGGGTTGCAGGATCGAAAATCTCGGCGAGCGCGCGCGGTTGCGGATCGACCACGATCAAAGGTTTTGGCACGGCGCGCCCCTCCCGAGACTTTAATGGCGCTTCGCGCCCTTCTCGTTGCTCTCAAATGTCCAGCTAAATCGGTTTATAAATGATCGGCCTCGTCGATCAAGCGCCGCCTGGCTCGGTTCGGCTTGCCGGCGCGCGGCGCCCCTGCTACCACCCGCGCCAAATTCCCGACATTTAAGAAACGAGACGCCTCAATGGCCCGCCAATTCGTCTATCACATGCAGGGCCTGACCAAGACTTATCCTGGCGGCAAAAAGGTCCTCGAAAACATCCGTCTCTCCTTTTATCCGGACGCCAAGATCGGCGTGCTCGGCGTCAACGGCTCGGGCAAATCGACCCTGCTGCGCATCATGGCGGGCATCGACAAGGAATATGTCGGCGACGGCAATGTCGCCGAGGGCGCCCGCGTCGGCTATCTGCCGCAGGAGCCGCAGCTCGATCCGGCCCTCGACGTGCGCGGCAATGTCATGCTCGGCGTCGCCGACAAGAAGGCGATCCTCGACCGCTACAACGAGCTCGCGATGAACTATTCCGACGAGACGGCGGAAGAGATGACCCGCCTGCAAGACGAGATCGAGGCGCGCGGGCTTTGGGATCTCGACAGCCAGGTCGAGCAGGCCATGGACGCGCTCGGCTGCCCGGCCGACGACGCCGACGTGGCGACGCTCTCAGGCGGCGAAAAGCGCCGCGTCGCGCTCTGCAAGCTGCTGCTCGAAAGGCCCGATCTCCTGTTGCTCGACGAACCGACGAACCATCTCGACGCCGAGACCGTCAATTGGCTGGAAGGACATTTGCGCCAATATCCCGGCGCCATTCTCATCGTCACCCACGACCGCTATTTCCTCGATAATGTCACGGGCTGGATCCTCGAACTCGATCGCGGACGCGGCATCCCCTATGAGGGGAACTACTCGTCCTGGCTCAAGCAGAAGCGGAAACGCCTCGAGCAGGAAGGGCGCGAGGAGGAGGCGCGTAAACGCGCGCTCGAAGCCGAGAGCGAATGGATCGCGTCCTCGCCCAAAGCGCGCCAGGCCAAGTCCAAGGCGCGCATCCAGGCCTATGAAGAACTGGTCAAGAAGCAGGCCGACAAGGCGCCGACGACCGCCCAGATCATCATTCCGGTGGCCGAGCGGCTCGGCAATAACGTCATCGACTTCGAGGCGCTGTCGAAAGGCTTCGGCGACCGGCTGTTGATCGACAATCTATCGTTCAAGCTGCCGCCGGGCGGCATCGTCGGCGTGATCGGCCCGAACGGCGCCGGCAAGACCACGCTGTTCCGCATGATCACCGGCGCCGAGAAGCCGGATTCTGGCGTCATCAAGATCGGCGAATCCGTGCAGCTTGGCTATGTCGATCAGTCGCGCGACGCGCTCAACGACAAGGCGACCGTTTGGGAGGAAATCTCCGGCGGCAAAGAGGTGCTGTATCTCGGCAAGCGCGAGATCAATTCACGCGCCTATTGCTCGGCGTTTAATTTCAGAGGCGCCGATCAGCAGAAAAAGGTCGGCATGCTGTCGGGCGGCGAACGCAACCGCGTGCATCTCGCCAAAATGCTCAAAAGCGGCGCCAATCTCTTGCTCCTCGACGAGCCGACCAACGACCTCGACGTCGACACGCTTCGCGCGCTGGAGGAGGCGCTGACCGATTTCGCCGGCTGCGCAGTGATCATCTCGCACGATCGCTTCTTCCTCGATCGCATCGCGACCCACATGCTCGCCTTCGAGGGCGACAGCCATGTCGAATGGTTCGAGGG
>Ga0070733_10002703_pt1 | contig 12393 bp, 13 predicted proteins | sample Coa_R1_9_FD_66450 | JGI IMG/M metagenome (GOLD analysis project Ga0070733, IMG submission 66450) | Surface soil microbial communities from Centralia Pennsylvania, which are recovering from an underground coalmine fire - Coalmine... | ecosystem: Environmental > Terrestrial > Soil > Unclassified ... | reverse complement strand
CGCAGCCTGATCTCGGTCGGGAACAATTCCGGCGTATAGACCCCGAACAGGATCGCGGTCTGCACATAGATCGCGACGATCAGCACGAATCCGACGCTCAAGACGATCGCGGGATCGGATGCCGCGTCGAAGCGCGCATAGATGTAGCCGGCGACGATGGTGACGACCGAGGCGCCGATGATGCTCGCGCGCCGTCCGATGGCGTCGGATAAATACGCACCGCACGCGCAGCCGACCAGGGACGCCGCCGACAACACCAGCGTATAGGCCAGCGAATTGGCGATGGTCAGTCCCTGGCGCAGGAAGAATTGCGGCAGGAAGATCACAAAGCCGAAGATCAGCGTGTTGATGGTGATCAGCACCCAGGAGCCGACGATCATCCGCTGCAACAGCGGCGGCTTGAGCATGTCGAGCGCATGGACGTGGGCGACCTTGGGGGGAACCACCACCGGCGGCAGCGGCTTGCCGAGGGACGCCTCCTGTTCGATCACCTTCATCAAGGCTTCCGCCTCGTCGGTGCGGCCCTCCGATTCAAGCCAGCGCGGCGATTCGGGCAGGTTCTTGCGCAAATACCACACGACCAGCGAGCCCAACCCTGCGATAATGAACATCGGCCGCCAGCCGAAGGCGGGAATGATGAGATAGCCGAGCAGCGCGGTCGCCGGAAATCCCGCCACCACCAGGAACGCCATCATCGACAGCCACCGCCCGCGCGAATGTGGCGGCACGAATTCGGTCAACGTAGAATAGCCGACCACGATTTCGGCCCCGAGCCCAAGGCCCTGCACGAAGCGGCAGGCGATGAGCTGGGTCATGTCCTGCGAGAACGCGGCGGCGAGCGAGGCAAGCCCGAAAATCAGCAAATTGATCTGGTAGGTGAATCGCCGACCGTATTTGTCGCCGACAAACCCGGTGATCAGCGCGCCCAGCGTCATGCCGACAAAGGTCAGCGAAAGGAATTGCTGATTTTGCGGAAACGTCGAAAATTTGCTCTGGATCGTCGACGCCAGCACGCCGCCTGCGACGTAGAGATCGTAGCCGTCGAAGAACATGCCCGCGCCGACCAGCCAGAAAATCCGGTAGTGAAACGGCGAGACCTTGAGCCGGTCGAGCCGCGCGCCGGCGTTTACTGCAAGAGCCATGTGAAGTTTCCCCTTATACGCTGGAACGGCGCAAGTCCGTTATTGGTTCAGTTCAGCCGCCGCCGGGCCGCCACCATGAGCTGATTCTTCTTGGTCTGCGCATCATCTTCTCGAAAACGCCGGGCAAGACTTGCAATTTGTGAAATAGCAGGTCAAGCGCGAAAGCCTTGAAAGATGCGGATTTTGATTTATCAATCACGCCGTGTATGGGGCGATTTCATCCCTCAACATCGGATAATGAAAAGAGAGACCGGGATGGACCGACTTTTCGCCAATGACACGGTCAACGCAGCCGAGTTGTGCCCGGGATCGCCCAGCGCGCCGGTGCTGTTTCTGTTTCACTCGCTATTGTCGGACCGGGCGAGCTTCGACGCCATCGTCCCTGAGCTTTCGCGGTTGCATCGGGTCATCGTGCCCGAATTGCCCGGCTTCGGCGGGTCGAAGGCGGTCGGCGGCGGCCTTGCCGCCGTCGCCGACCGGATGGCGGAAGCCGTGAAGGACGCGGCCGAAGGCTCCGAGACGATCGTGCTCGGCAATGGCTATGGCGGGTTCGTGGCGCTACAGATGGCGATCCGCCATCCCGGCATCGCGAGCCGGCTCATTCTCGCCGATTGCGGCGCTGCGTTTTCGCAAACCGGGCGCGAAGCTTTTCGCAACATGGCGGCGGCCTCAAAGGCCAGGGGGCTCGTTGCGATCGCCGATGTGGCGATGCGCCGGCTGTTTGCGCCCGAGTTTCAGGCGCAGCATCCCGATCTGATGCGCGATCGCCGCGAAGCATTTCTGAAGACCGGCCCCGAAGTGTTTCAGCAAGCCTGCGCGGCGCTGGCCGAATTCGATCTGCGCGGCGAGCTCTCAAAAGTCAACGTGCCCGTGCTGGTCCTGGTCGGCGAGCATGACGAGGCGACGCCGCCGCCGATGTCCCGTGAACTGGCGGCGCTACTTCCGAATGCGCGTCTGAAGATCATCGCGGGCTGCGCGCACGTTCCTCAATTGCAGGCGCCCGCGGTATTTCTTGACGCGATCTGGGATTTCCTGACCGAGCCGTCCGTCGCAAGCTAAGACCCACGTCCTTAAAGCTTGGGTTGCGGGGTCGATCCTGACTTGTTGCGATTTGATCGCCGCTCAGGCCGACGCCCACAGAACCAGCGACAGAACGAAAGTAATCGCAGCCCCGATCGCCAGAATCCACATCAGGCGGCCGCTCCACCCATCGGAGAGCGACGACGATCTGACCGGCCGCTCCGGGAAATCATCGTGTCCGGGGACATGACCACGGATCTCGAATGCCCGAAAGATGACGTCCAGAAGGAACAGGCCCATGGCCACGGCTCCGTTTGTCGGTTGATCGTGAATTTTCGCCGCAAAACGGGCGCCGCTCTTTGACCGAGCGCAAAGCCGTTATCTTTTTTCCGGTCTATTGAAAACCGATCCTTGCGGCTGGCGGGCCTTCATCGGCGCCCTTTTTGGAAAAGACGACACGAAATGCGGCTTGATCTTGCGGCTTGCTACGGACAGGAGCGATTGCCGAGATATACCAGCTATCCCACCGCCCCCCATTTCTCGACGGCGATCGGCCGGCAAACCTACGCCGAGTGGCTGAAGGCGATCCCGCGGCACGCCAGCGCGTCGCTTTATCTTCATGTCCCGTTCTGCCGGGAGATGTGCTGGTATTGCGGCTGCCACACCCAGATTGCCCGGCGCGACCAGCCGGTTTCGGTCTATGCCGCGGCACTGCGCTGCGAACTCGATCTCGTTGCGCGGCAAATCGAACGGCGCGTCAAGGTCGACCATATCCACTTTGGCGGCGGAACGCCGACGATCATGGCGCCGGACCTGTTCGTGGACCTGATCGGCGCGATCAGACACTGCTTCCTTGTGCTTCCCCTGGCCGAGATCGCCGTTGAGATCGATCCGCGCGTCCTTAACGGCGACACGGTCGAGGCGCTCAGGCTTGGCGGCGTCACCCGGGCGAGCCTCGGCGTACAGAGCTTCGATCCTCTCGTGCAGCGCGCCATCAACCGCGTGCAGAGCTTTGAGGAGACCGCGCGGGCGATGGCGAGGCTGCGGCAGGCGGGCATCGCCGGCACCAATTTCGACCTGATCTACGGATTGCCGCATCAGACCGTCGCCTCCTGCCTCGATACCGTGGAGCGCTGCGTCGCGCTTCGCCCGGACCGTTTCTCCGTGTTCGGCTACGCCCACGTCCCGTCGTTCAAGAAGCACCAGCGCAAGATCGCGGAAGCCTCGCTGCCCGACAGCCTGGAGCGGCTTGACCAGTCTGATGCGATTGCGCACGCGCTAAAGGCGGCCGGATATCGGCAGATCGGGCTCGATCATTTCGCGCTGCCGGGCGACGCGATGGCCGTGGCCCAGCGCGAGGGCAGGCTTCACCGGAATTTTCAGGGTTACACCACCGATGTCAGCAACGTCCTGCTCGGGTTCGGCGCCAGCGCCATCGGGCACCTCCCGCAAGGTTATGTTCAGAACGAAGTCAACACCCGTGCCTATTGCGAAACGATCGCCCGCGGCAAATTTGCGACCGTCAAGGGCTACGCGTTGACCGACGACGATCGGCTGCGGGCTGAGATCATCGAGCGCATCATGTGCGACTTCGGCGTCAACCTCGCGCCGATCTGCGTACGCTACGGATCGGCCCCCGAAGCGCTGCTGAAATCGCCCCGCCTGAAGGAGCTGATTGCCTCTGGCGTCGTCGAATGCGACGGCGCCTGGCTTGCTGTCAGGGAGGATTCGCGCTTCCTGGTGCGCAGTGTGGCGGCCGCCTTCGACGCGCATCTCGACGGCTCGAAGCAGCTTCACAGCCGGGCGGTATAGGACGTATACCGTTCGACGTTCGCCGAGCCGCGCGGCGAAGCCGATCCCGGGCTGCAAGCGAAACAGTGAGCCGCGCTCTTTTTTCAAAGCGCGGGGAACTGCGATACCCGCCGATAGGTTCTCTTGGCTTGAGCCTCATGGCATGAGGGGTTCGAATGAAGCGTACCCTGACGTTGTTCGCAGTATTGCAGCTCCTGCTCACGCCGCCTGCATTGGCCGGGGTGCCGGAGCTCAACGTCAAGGCGGTTTGCAAGGCCAGATTGGCTGACGCTAAAATGTTGCAATCTCCCCCCGACCAGAGCACCGCGGAATGTGTGCGTGACGAGGAAGCCGCAAAACAGCAGCTCAGCACCCTCTGGGCATCAACTTCGGCCCCCATACGCAATCGATGTGAAAGTGAGGCCCGCTCGCTGGGTGTGACGTGCTACCTCGATCTCCTCACCTGCATACAAATGGCCGAGGATTTGAAATCGGGGCCCAAAAAGGCGGCCGGGAAACAGTAATGGCGCAACCCGGGCGGCTTCGGGCTTCGAGAAATGGGGCGGCCGAGATGCTTGCCCGATGGCCGCTGCAGGGGCGGCAGGTGCGGCACACGACCGTTGGAATGGAACAAAAGTTCCTCTTCCGCGTTAAGGATTAAAAAGTCGGGAGGACGTCATGAATCAGATCACGCGCTGCCCGAAGTGTGGAAAACGGATGGTCCCGGTTGTCACTCTCTCCGGCCGCACCGACCTCCAATGCATAAGTTGTGACGATCCCGCGGTGAAATGGGCCGAAAGTCCATCAACCGCCCCTGAGAAGCCGATTGCGGCAGAGCGCGTTAATCCATTGCCTGAGGCGATGTCCGAGTTGGGTCCGCTTTCAGGAGTTTAGCGCAAGTCTGACCTAGGAGCCGTCAGGTTTTGACCCACGGCTGGGCGATATTTCTCTCGTGTCCCGATCGGCTCAAGATGTATCGTGAGGGAATGATTTGGGAGGCCCAAACATCGGAGGGTAGCGCCATGAGAGCTTCCATGGCTTCACGCTTGTTCGGCGCAGTCATCCTCATGTCGTTGTGCGGCAGTCAATCGTTCGCGAAGGGCGGCAGCCTCACGACGGAGAATCCCGATAACCCCGAGCACATTGAAAGCCTTCCTCCCGAGATTCGCGCTGCGATTATCCGCCAGTGCCATGGGCCCAAGGCTCATCATCACTTCGCCAGCTATACCGAAAATCTCCTGAGGATCGAGTTGCACTTTGAACATCTTCACTGCGATTCAGACGGCGCCTTTTGCAATCCGTCTGGTTGCCTGCATCAAATCTATGTTTCCTCCCACGGCCACTACAGGCTCTTGCGAAGCTATTACTCTCCAGCAAAGGAGTGAAACGCCGCTGGCTAGAGTTATCGCACCCCCACTGATGGCGATGACAAGCGCGGCCACGTAGCTCTTGGAACCTTCGCCAGCCATGCCTGCTTGCGCCGATGAAAGGACCTGGCGAAGCAGGCTCGAACCTGAAGACAGGCGAGAGCCTACGACGCTAGGACGGGCTTGGGGGTGCTACGGGCGCCAGAGGCCGTTCCTGCATAACACTCAGTGGAATGTTTACCTCGCAGCTCACGCCATCGGGTTCAAACCTAAGTCGAGCCTCCCCCTGCAATTGGCCAGGGAGTGCTTGTTCGATAAGCCGGGATCCGAAGCTCTTTCGAGAGGGTTCGCGGACCCGCGGCCCACCAGTTTCTTTCCAATGCAGCTTAAAGCGCTTCAAGTTATCGCTTGAGACGACAGCCCATGAAATTGAAACGTGACCGCCAGGTGTAGACAGCGCGCCGTGTTTAACGGCATTCGTGCAGAGTTCGTGAATGACCATTGAGAGGGCGATGGCAGGTCCGGAAGAAACCGCGATGTTGTCACCGGCGATTTCAAACTGATCAAGGCCATTGGATTGAAACGCCTTGACGGCACCTTCGATCAAGGTCCGGCACCCCTGCGGCAGTCCATCGTTCGCGAACCAAAAGGTCTTGCGCTACGCCTAACGCGTGAAGGCGATTTGCAATCGTTGCAGTGGCTTCTTCGAGGCTGTTCGCGGTCTTGAGGCTTTGGGACGTAATAGCTGAAACAATCGCCAGTATGTTCTTCACCCGATGATGGAGTTCACCGATGACGATTTGCTGTAGCTTGGCGGCTACGCTGGAAGCTTGCGCGTCGATACCAGCCTGAGTGAGCAATTCCCTCAGATAATCAGGCTCGTCCTCAGCGTTGCGTGCCATGTGTGCATCCGCAAACTTGTTCGAAACGCCGCCAAGTTAGCCGCCGGCCTTCGGCTCCAGCGGGGAGATTTAACGCCTATGTTGCATCGGCCGATTGGGCCGGTAGAGCAAAAACGGACGTAAAGGCAGTGCATACGGGGGTTTAAATCTCGTTTCGGCATCCCATATCTAGTTAATGACAAAACCCTATACGCGCGAACCAAAGAAGACCAAGGCTGAGTTGTACGAGATGCTGGCCCAAGCTGTCCGCAATACGCAGCCCGAGCCCATTCGCCCGCCGCAGGATAATAGAGACCGCGGCGCCTAATCCAAATCCGAGTGCAAGAACGTTCGACTGGCCAACCTTCCCCCGAGGTGCCCCCCCAGCCGAAAGTTCCGACACAAGCGGCCTCGGCACGCCACGCCGGGGCCGTTTCCTTGCGCGTGTCAAGCTGACCAGCCCGATCGAGCGGAAGTTTGCGCTAGCGCAATGAGGGTCATCGCAATTGGCCCCAGAATATATGCCGGTTAATTATGATCAGGCAGAAATCGCCATGACCGCCTATTCGTCGAGAAACGTCCCTGCCGCGTTGCCACTGTTCTCATACGGCTTCCGGCCGTTCTTCCTGTTGGGTTCCATCTATGCCGGCCTGGCGATCCTGGTCTGGCTGCCGCTGTTCTACGGCGAGATCGCGCTGAGCTCGGCCTTTGCACCGCGCGACTTGCATGTGCATGAAATGCTGTTTGGCTATCTGCCGGCGGTGATTACCGGGTTCCTGTTGACGGCGATCCCGAACTGGACCGGGCGGTTGCCCATTCAAGGCAGACCGCTGATGGGCCTGGTCGCGGTCTGGCTGGCGGGGCGATTATGCGTGACGTTCTCGGCGGATACCGGATGGTTGGCCGCCTTGCTGGTCGATACGAGTTTCCTGCTGCTGGTGGCAGCGGCCGCGAGCCGCGAGATTCTCGCCGGGCGCAACTGGCGGAACATGAACGTGGTGATCCTGCTGTTGTTGCTGTTTGCCGGCAACGTCGCCTTCCATCTCGAAGCGCATCTTGAAGGTGCGGCCGACATCAGCATCCGCGTCGGCATCGCGGTGGTCATCATGCTGATCTCGCTGATCGGCGGACGCATCGTTCCGAGCTTCACCCGCAACTGGCTGGTGCGCGAAAATCCCGGCCGGCTGCCGGTGCCGTTCGGCCGCTTCGACGTCATCGCGGTTGCCGCGGGCGCGCTCGCGCTATTGGCCTGGGTTGTCAGTCCGGCAGGCCACCTCACGGGCGGAGCGCTTGCCTTGGCCGGATTGCTGCATCTGGTGCGGCTCGGACGCTGGGCCGGAGATCGGACCACACGCGAGCGGCTGTTGACGATCCTTCATGTCGGCTACGCCTTCATTCCCATCGGCTTTCTATTGAATGCGGCGGCGGCCTTCGGACTGGTTCCACCGAGCGCCGGCACTCACGCCTGGATGGTGGGGGCCGCCGGCATCATGACGCTTGCGGTGATGAGCCGCGCGACACTCGGACACACCGGCCAGCCGCTCACTGCATCGCTTGCCACGCAGGCGATCTATGCCGCGATCGTCGTGGCCGCGGTTGCGCGCATTTGCGCGGCGCTGGAACCGGCTTACAGCGAGGCGTTGCTGCACCTCGCGGCGTTCGCCTGGGCGATCGCCTTTTTGGGATTTGCGGCGACGTTCGGGCGGCTGTTGATCGACGGTGACCGGCGCGCGAGATCGGCGCGGAAGATAGTCATGTGAGGGGGGCACTTCTTTCGTCAGCCGGGACAACCTTTGGGTTGGCAATCTCAGGGTAAAGCCCCTCGACCACGCTTTCGAGAACGCGCAGCGCGTCCGCCGTGCCGTCGTCGTGTCCCTTTTCGAAATCCACGCCACCCTGGCCCATCGTATTGGTGATATGGGCAAGACAAAGAACCGGCATGCCGACGGATCGTGCGAAGGTATAGAGCGCGGCCGCCTCCATCTCGACGCCAAGAATCCCCTTGTTTCGGGCGGCCTCGATCGCTTCGGCCGTCTCGCGAAACGGCGCGTCCGTCGTCCAGGTAGCTCCGACGACCACCCGTGGCCCTTCTTTTCCGATGGTCTTTTCTGCGAGTACGACCAGCCGGGGATCAGCCTCGGCGAATTCCGCGGGAGCCGCGTAATGATAGCTCGTCCCTTCGTCACGCAACGCCCGATCGATGATGACAAAATAGGGCGGCGGTCCCGAAGCTACGATCTGACCGGCCGACGTCAGGCTGACGAGCAGTCGGCAGCCGCTCGCGAACAATTCCTCCGCCACGAGGACTGCAAAAGCCGCACCCACGACCCGACCTATGATGCCGACCTCTCGCCCGGCAAGCGCGAATGTATCCAGTTCCGTGTGGTAACACGGCCAACCTGCAAAGCGGTTGGCTGTTCCCCTTTCGCGAAGCCTGCGCACGATATCGCCGTCGGGATCGAGGATGCATACTGCCGGCACTTGGATCGCCGGAAGATTCTTTTGGCGCCTCGCCTCACGCAACAGCGCGGAGGGCAAAAACACCGAGGGAGACGAGGTATGTTTGTTCTCAAGTATGGGAGGCATCGCCATCTCCGTCCGGCCCGGCGCTTGTATGATTGAGGGACATGGTTGGTGAATGATGGAAGCGGCTCCTGATGCCCGTTCGCGCCGCCCTGTTCAGGCCATCGCTTCGATCGGCAATCCGGCAGCCTTCCATTCGGGATACCCATCCTCGAGCCGGCGGACGAGATACCCACGCGAGCGAAGGGTTGCGACCGCCTCGAACGAGAGAACGCAGTAAGGACCGCGGCAATAGGCCACGATCTCTCGGCACGCCGGAAGCTCGCTCAAGCGGCGTTCCAGCTTCCCAAGCGGGATATTCAGCGCGCCCGGAAGATGCCCGAGAGCAAATTCGTCCTCGGGTCGCACATCGAGAACCGTGACGAGCCCGTCACGCAGCCTGGAGGTCATGTCTTCTCGTGTCACAGGCTCCAATGCGTCGCGAGCATGGAAGTAGTCGGTCATGATCCGAACGACCTCGGCCGAGTTCCGTTCGCCCACACGTCCGAGCGCCCGCATCAATTCAACGACTTCGGCATCGCCGGCGAGACGATACAGGACGTATTTTCCCCGGCGCTCAGTATCCACGAGCCGCGCGCGGCGAAGAATCTGCAAGTGGCGCGACGTGTTGGCGAAGCTCAGATTGGTCCGCGCCGAAAGTTCCTCGACGCTGCATCTGCCTTGGGCGATGTGTTCAAGCAGCTCCAATCGGTGGGCGTGGCCGAGCGCCTGAGCCACTTGAGCCAGACTGGTAAAGATCTTTTGTTTCGGTCCGGTGCTTGACACGGCCTTCCCTCAGTGGAACATTCAGCAGAATGATTGAATGTTCTTATCGCGCGAATCCCAGGAGCGCAAGCCATGATCATACGTCAATTCCTGCATCAGGACCCCGTTGGCATCTCATACCTATTCGGCTGCGGGGGGCGCGCGACCGGCGCCGTCGTCGATCCGGTCGGTGAAATCGAGCCTTACCTGCGCGCGGCGGACGCTGCCGGCATGCGCATTCATTTTGTCATCGACACTCACGTTCATGCCGACCACCTCTCCGCGGGACGGCAGCTCGCGAAGGCGACGGGTGCCGAATATGTGCTAGGCGCGCGCGCGGACGTTTCGTTTCCTTTCAGAGCAGCACGCGACGAGGAGGTGCTTCCTCTTGGCAACGTCGCTGCGAAGGTGCTGCACACGCCGGGCCATACTCCGGAGCACATCTGCATCCTCGTGACCGATCGCACCCGGGCCGACGAGCCCTGGTTCGTATTGACCGGTCATACTTTAATGGTCGGCGACCTCGGACGCACGGAGCTTGCCGTCAGCGCCGAGCAAGGAGCAAAGGACCTATTCCAGAGCGTGCGCCGGCTCAAGACCCTGCCGGACTATGTGGAGGTGTTGCCGGGAGCCTATGCGGGCTCGGTCTGCGGCCGCAGTCTAAGCGGCAAGCCGTCGTCTACCATTGGTTTCGAGAAGCGACACAACGCGGCGCTTGGGATTTCAGACGAGAACGAGTTTATCCGCTTCATGCTCGCCGAGATTCCGCCGGCCCCACCAGAGGCGGCCGCGCTGCGGGCTGTAAATTCCGGCGCCACCGCTGCGGCGGCCTGAGCCGTGAGCGAAGCGGCGACCATTCCACAACCGACAAGCTCGAATGTCAGGCTCGGGCTCAAGGAAAACTGGCGGCAGTTCACGCTGCTCGTCCTGATCAATGCCTTTGTCGGTGGCATGGTTGGGATCGAGCGAACGGTCGTGCCGCTGATCGGATCGGAAGAATTCGGCATTGCCTCGGCGACGGTCGTCACATCCTTCATCGTGAGCTTCGGCGTGATCAAAGCCCTCGCCAACCTCGTCTCCGGTCAGCTCGCCGATACCTGGGGCCGCAAGCGCGTTCTTGTCCTAGGCTGGCTTGTTGGGCTTCCGGTCCCCTTCATGATTATTTGGGCGCCGAGCTGGGGTTGGATCGTAGCGGCCAATGTTCTACTCGGTATCAATCAGGGTCTCGCCTGGTCGATGACGGTGATCATGAAGGTCGATCTGGTGGGGCCCAAGTCGCGCGGCCTCGCGGTCGGCCTCAACGAGTTCGCCGGTTACCTCGCGGTCGGCGTCACGGCCTTTCTCACCGGATATCTCGCCTCGCGATACGGTCTTCGACCTGTGCCGATCTATCTCGGGGTCGGCTATGCAATCGTCGGCGCGCTGCTCTCGATCATGCTGGTTCGCGACACCCGCGAGCATGTTCGGCTCGAAGCGGCTGCGGCTTCGAAGCCGTCAACGGCGATGAGCTTCCGGGAAATTTTCGCGCTCACCTCGTTCGGTGACCGCAATCTCTTCGCCGCGTCGCAGGCGGGACTCGTCAACAACCTCAACGACGGCATGAGCTGGGGCATCTTCCCGCTGTTCTTTGTTTCGTTCGGCCTCGGCGTCGAACGCATCGGCATTTTGAAAGCGATCTACCCCGCCACATGGGCAATCCTGCAGGTCGCTACCGGCCCCCTGAGCGACCGCTGGGGTCGCAAGGGCCTGATTGTCGCCGGCATGTGGGTCCAGTCAGCCGGCCTGCTCCTTACCGCCATAACGCGCCAGTTCGAATGGTGGCTTGCCGGCAGTCTTCTGCTCGGAATCGGTACCGCGATGGTCTACCCAAGCCTGATCGCAGCCGTCTCCGATGCCTCGCATCCGACATGGCGGGCGCGCTCGCTCAGCGTCTATCGCTTCTGGCGCGATCTCGGCTATGCCATCGGCGCGCTTTCCGCCGGCATCATCGCTGACATTTTCGGAATGGCTTGGGCGATCGGGGCGATAGCCGCGCTGACCTTCCTTTCAGGCGCTATCGTTGCGGTGCTCATGCGAGAGCGTGTGGGAAATGCTTCCGCTCTTGCGCCAAATGCCAAAACCGCTCTGCCATTAAAATGACAAATGCCCCGCAAGATGGAGGCAAGCCAGTGCCAAAAACCTTGATCGAGAGAATTGTTGCGGTGGGGTCCGCTCTCGCCCTTATGCAAAGCGCGGCGTGGGCGCAGGCGCCCGCCGACGCCGACCGATACCCCTATGGGCCGCATATGATGTGGGGTGGAGGATGGTATGGGATGATGTTCGGTCCGCTGTTCATGCTTCTTACGCTCGCGGTGCTCGTCGCGGCCGTAGTCCTTCTCGTCCGCTGGGCCGGTGGACCTTGGCAGCAATTGCCGCCACCGCCGAGTCGTACGCCGCTCGACATTCTCAAGGAGCGCTTTGCCCGAGGCGAAATCGATAAAGACGAGTTTGAGCAACGCCGCCGTGTGCTCGGTGAATAAACTTCATCAGGTGAGAAAGGAAGCCTATGCAGATTCTGCTCATCCTCAACGATGCGCCTTATGGCACCGAGCGATGCTATAATGGCCTGCGCGTCGCCCTCGCGCTGATCAAGAGCGAGCCAGCGACTGCGATCACCATATTCCTGATGGCCGACGCGGTGGTGGCCGCGAAGAGCGGCCAGAAGACTCCCGACGGCTACTACAACGTCGAGCGCATGCTGAAGGGGGTGGTTGCCGGCAAGGGACAGATTCTCTTGTGCACCACCTGCATGGACGCACGCGGTCTTGCGGACGCCGAAATGATGGCAGGCGCGCGACGCAGCAATATGTCGGAACTTGCGAATCT
>Ga0070733_10002702_pt1 | contig 12394 bp, 7 predicted proteins | sample Coa_R1_9_FD_66450 | JGI IMG/M metagenome (GOLD analysis project Ga0070733, IMG submission 66450) | Surface soil microbial communities from Centralia Pennsylvania, which are recovering from an underground coalmine fire - Coalmine... | ecosystem: Environmental > Terrestrial > Soil > Unclassified ... | reverse complement strand
CCGCTCCACCCATTCCGTCTGCAGCAATCGCCGTTCGCCTTCCAGTTGCGTCAATTCCTCGCGCGACTGCCGCTTGATTTGCTCCATCTCATCGCGGCTGCGATGCAAATAAGCAATCAGGTCGCGCGCCTCACGCGATTCGGGCGTCAGGCTCGCGCGCGCATGCTCCACCACTCGCGCCGGCAAACCGAGCCGCCGCGCAATCTCGATCCCACTGGAAGTTCCCGGCACGCCCACCAGCAAACGATAAGTCGGCCGCAGATTTTCCTCGTCGAATTCCATCGCTGCATTTACGATTCCCGGCGTCGTCGAAGCGTAAGATTTCAGCCGGTCGTGGTGCGTCGTCGCAATCGTCAGCGAGTGCCGCGCGCGAAATTCCTCCAGCAGCGCCACGGCCAGCGCCGCTCCCTCTTCCGGCGCCGTGCCGGTGCCCATCTCGTCCACCAAAATCAACGATCGCTCGGTCGCCACATCCAGCATCGCTTTCAAATTCACGATGTGAGCGGAAAATGTAGACAGATCCGCGGCGATGGACTGCTCGTCCCCAATATCCGCCAGCACATGATCGAAAATCGGCATCTCGGCGCGTTCCGCGGCCACTGGAATTCCCGATTGCGCCGAAAGCGCCGCCAATCCCACCGATTTCAGCGCCACCGTCTTGCCGCCGGTGTTCGGCCCGCTGATCACCATCACCGTTTCATCGTCGCCCAGCGCGAGCGACAGCGGCACAGCCTTCCGCCCCAGCGGCCTGAGCTTCGCTTCCAACACCGGATTGCGCGCGGAATCCAGACGCAGCGAATTACCGGCCTGAAATACCGGCATCACGCAATCGATCTCACGAGCAAATCGCGCGCGCGCGAAAATAGAATCCATGTGCGCAATCTGCTCTGCCGCGGCAGCCAGTGGTCCACGGTCCGCGCGCAACCGCTCGGTAAGTTCAGTCAAGATCCGCGCAATTTCCACCAGTTCTTCTTCGGAAAGCTGCACCAGCCGATTATTAAGATCAATCGCTTCCAACGGCTCGACGAACACCGTCTGCCCCGTCGCGCTCGCGCCGTGCACCACGCCCGGCACGCCACGGCGATCCGAAGCGCGCACCGGAATCACAAATCGGTCGTTCCGCAATGTGACGTAGTCTTCGCCGGCCGCCGCGCCACCAGTTTCGCCGCGCGCGCGCAAAATGCTTTCCAGCGAACGCCGTATCGTCGCGCGCCCCTGGGCGATGCCGGTGCGGATCCGTCGCAGCTGCGGCGAAGCATCGTCGCTGATTTCACCGTTCGGCAGGATCGCGCGGCGAATGGCCGTAGCCAGGTGCCGAAAATCGCCGAGAGCCGCCGCGCGCAGCGCAAGCTGCGGATACTTTGCTGCGTCGGCTTTAAATACCTGGCGCAAGGAACTCGCAATCTCCATCAGCGAACCTGCATCCAGAAATTCAGCCACGGACAGCACAGCGGCGGGAACCGCAAGTCGCGCGAGCCACTGCTCGGGATCCGCAAACGAGCCGAATCCCAGCTCGGATCCGGCGCGCAGATAGCTGACCGCCTCGTTCACCAACACGAATTCCGCGTCAAGCGCCGCAGCGTCATGCCGCAAAGCCAAAGCCTCGATCGCGCGGCGTCCTGGCGCACAAGTGGTGTAGCCGGCGACAATCTCTTTCAATTGGTCGAATTCCAGAACCCGAACTGCTGAGCGCGACACGAATCCCTCAACGCGAGAACTAAGTGATGCAGTTATTGTAGCCCGGTTGCCTGTGGGAATCAGCTTGCCGGCGCGAATCGGCGGGCCTGGCAGCGGCTTGCTGCGTCCAAGCTTATTTCTTCTTGTGTTGTGAAGGCGGAGGCGTACCGAGCAGTTCAACCATCGCCACGGCGATCGCGTCGGCCGCGACAGTGGCGTCGCGCCCTCGCTGCGGATTATTGTTGCCGAAAATCGAAAAAATCAGCCGCTCGCCGTGCAACGTGGTCGCGAACCCCGATATCGCCCGCACGTGATCAAGAGCGCCTGTTTTAGCCGCGATCCGGCTCACCGCAACAGTATCCTTCAGTCGCGTTTCCAACGTCCCATCCACTCCGGCGATCGGAAATGTCGCAATATAATCCGCGCCCCACGGCTGCGCCGCGTCGTAACGCAGCAATTGCACCATCGCTCGCGGCGTCACCAGATCGTCACGCGATAGCCCCGACCCATCCGTGAAAACCACATCGCCGTCCGCCACACCCACCGTCTTCAGAAAATCCTGCTCCGCCCAGATCCCCGCATCCGTAACTCCGAATCCTTTTTTCTCGTGCGCCACCGCGCGCAACAATAATTCCGCATGCAAATTCTGGCTTACCTTGTTCGTCACGCGCACGATCTCAGAAAGCGGCGGCGAAATATGAACCGCGAACACAATCGTATCCGGAGCGCGCGGCACCGGCGCGGGACCCAGCACCACGTCCGCATCCGGATAAATTTCCGCCGGCGGCGCGTGCAGCACGCGGATCGTTCCTGTGACGCGCACGCCGCGCGATTCGAAAATCTGCTTCAGCGCGAGCGCCGCAGTTTGCGCAGGATCCGGCATCGCCAGATCCAGTTTCATCGGCGCGTGTCCCAGCGGTATCGCGCCACGCAGCAAAAGAAATTGCGGCCCCGGCTGGCTCACCACGCCAAATTCCGGTTTGCTATCAGCCGCCCCGGTCGTCAGTTCGTGCCCAAACGTTCCGATTGCCGCAGCCGGTTCAACCGTAACGCTCGCGGGATCGCCCACGCGAACGCCAGGGCTCACATCCACGGAAATGGAATTATCATTAAAGGCGATGGCGCTCACCGGCGCGCCAAACGTGAAGTAAAGGTCGCCCACGCTCCATCCCGGAGGATAAGGATCGTAAGGATAGTAACTGTCGTCGGCAACGATATCGCCGTCAATCTCCTTCAGACCCTTGGCGATCGCGTCGTCGGCCATCTGCGCCAGAACTTTTTCCGCGGGCCCGTCGTGCTCCACTTTTCCGGCGTAAGGAAATTTCCGATTCGAAAGATCCGGATCCCCGCGCCCCACAAAAAGCAGATCGCCCAGCAGACGCCCATCGTCTCCGAACCGCCCCGCGGACTCCAGTGTCGTGCGAAATTGATACGTCGGGCCCAGCGTCGCGAGCGCCAGCGACGTGGTGACAATTTTCGCGTTCGACGCAGGAGTAAAAAACCGATCGGCGTTGAGCTCATACAATGTCTCGCCGGTGTCGCGATCCGTCACCAGAATTCCCCACAGCGCTTTCTGAGCGTGCGCTTCACCTAGTGCGGCATCCACACGCGCTCGAAATCGCACAACATCAGCCCGCGGTTTCGTGCCCCGCGCGCCACTCGAACTTTTCTTCGCAGGCGAGGGCGCAGCCGCAGTGCCCGACTGGACCTGCTGTCCGTCAACGGCAGGCCCCGGCGCGCCAACAATAAACAGCGCAATCCCCAGCCACGCCGCCGCGGAACAACGCAAACACCGCGCGCGCTGCAAAAGACCCCACCGAATTTTGAAAGCAGGTCTGTTCCTCATTGGCACACTCACACCGCGCCAAAATTATATGACATCCTTCGCACTCGCGCGGCAGGCTCCGCAGAAAGGTTGCGAATCCCGAACAATCTCCATATGATTGTGGCCCACCCACAGGAGGGTACATCGTATGAAAAGCAAAGTTCTCTCGGCCCTGCTCATTGCCGCATTGATTGGCCTTCCCGCCATGTTCAGCCCCGCGCTCTCGCGCGCGGACGACACCACCACCGATCAAGACCGGATCAAAAGTGCCGGCAGAGTTCTGAAAGAAATTATGGACATCCCCGACGATATTCCCCAGAGCCTGATCGATAAAGCGGACTGCGTCGTCGTGTACCCTACTGTGCTCAAGGCCGCCTTCATTGTGGGCGCCAGCTACGGCCGTGGTGTGATGAGCTGCCGCAGCGGTGACGATTTCCACGGACCGTGGAGTGCGCCCTCCATGATGGCCCTGGAAGGGGCCAGCATCGGATTCCAAATCGGCGGCCAGGCCACCGACTTCGTCATCCTCGTCATGAACGACGGCGGCGCCAACGCCATTCTCGCCAGCAAGGTTAAGCTGGGCGGCGACGCCTCCGTGGCTGCCGGTCCCGTGGGACGGGATGCTGCCGCGGCTACCGACGTGACCCTGCGCGCTCAGATGCTCACCTACTCGCGCGCGCGCGGCGTGTTCGCGGGGGTCTCGCTGGAGGGCTCGACCATTCGTCCGGACAACGACGCCAACAGACGGATTTACGGCAAGGACGTCTCGGCGCGCGAGATCGTCCTGCACAACGCGGTTCGTCCTACGCCCGATGCGAAGCTCCTGCTCTCCACGCTTCGCGCGCATAGCCCGCGGCACAGCACCAGGTAACCCGCCGCACCGCTGCGTATTTTCGGCGCCGGGGGCTTCGCCTCCGGCGCTTTTGTTTTTCCGCGCTGCCTGAGCGCACGTTCCGCCAACTCGCCACGGACAACCGGATCAGCATCATGTGACCGAAGTCCAATGTTGACTATTGGTCGGATTTGCTCTATATTCAATTATGGTGTCCTGGTGAAAGCTGCCCCCTTAACCCCTGCTTCTCTGCCGGTTGAGGCTGCGCCACGCACCGGCCGCCGCGAACGCCACCGCGCCGAGACCCGCGATCGCCTCTACCGCGCCGCTCTAGCCCTCTTCGCCGAACGCGGTTTCCTGGAAACCACCGTGGAGGACATCACCGAAGCGGCCGATGTAGGAAAAGGGACCTTTTTCAATTATTTCCCCACCAAGGAGCACATCTTGGCCGAATTCGGCGGCCAACGCAGCGCTGCCGTGGAACGCGCACTCCAGAAAGCGCGTTCGACCAAAAGCCCCGTCCTCAATGTGATTCGGGAATTGGTGGGAGACGCCGTGGGCCAGGCGGATAAGAGCGCCGCCCTGCTGCGCGCGATTTTTGCGGCGCACGCCTCTTGCACTTCCGTCCGTGAAGAACTGGTGAAGCGCGTCCACCTCGGCCGCCGCATCCTGGCGCAGATTTTCCAGTTGGCTCAGGATCGCGGCGAAATCAGGCGCGACGTTGCGGCAATTGACCTGGCGCGCATGACGCAACGAATCTTCATGGGCGTGACCATGAGCTGGGCCATCAAGCCGGACTCCACGCTGCGCAAAACCTCCGAAGAGGTTTGGGACTTGATCCAGCCGAGCCTGGTGTCCCCGGAATCGCGAACCGCGCGAAAGCGGCCACGGAGATCGAAGGCATGACCACCCTTGCTCAGCTTATGAAGCGTTATGGAAACTTCGCAGAGTCTTGGAAACGCTTCGCTTCATCCAATTCTTACCATTCGGAGCAGGAGGAATCCGTGACAGTTCGACCGGTGCAATTCATAATCATCGCAATACTGCTTTCATTCGTGGCTGTGCAAGCCCGCGCACAAGCCACCGCCGGTCCGGCGCCTGCACCGACTTCGACTTCTTCGAGCGGCAGCGGCGCCAGCAGCGCTCCCGCCGCTCCGCAAACGCAAAGTTCGTTTCAAGGCAGCGTGCCCGGAAAATTGGAACCGGGCGTGATCCAGATTTCCATGCAAGATGCGATTGACCGCGGCCTGAAAACCAATCTCGGCCTGCTGCTTTCGGAGCAGGACATCGGTTCGGCACGCGGCGAACGCTGGAAAAAATTGAGCTCGCTTCTTCCCAACGTCAGCACCTCCAGTTACGTGGACGCTTCGCAGGTAGACCTCGCGGAATTCGGGTTTAACGCGATTCCAGGCGTGACCATTCCCACCATCATCGGGCCCTTCGCCTATTTCGATTCGCGCGCGTACCTGACCCAATCCATGCTCGATCTGAACGCCCTGAATAACACCCACGCGGCAACGCAAAACTTGAAAGCCGCGCAATACACCGCGAAGGACGCGCGCGACCTCGTGGTCCTGGCCGTCGGCTACAATTATTTGCAAGCCATCGCGGATGCCTCGCGCATCGAATCCGTCTCCGCGCAAGTGAACACCGCGCAGGCTCTCTACAATCAGGCGGCCGATCAAGTAAACGCGGGCACGTCTCCAGCCATCGACGGGCTGCGCGCTCAGGTGGAATTGAAAACGCGCCAGCAGCAACTCATCCAGGCCAAAAACGATTTCGCAATCCAGAAGCTCACACTGGCGCGTGTCATCGGCCTTGCTCCCGGCCAGCAATACGATCTCACCGATAAATCGCCGTACGAGCCGTTCACTGCGATGAACCTGGACGAAGCGCTGCAGCGCGCTTACGCCTCGCGCTCCGATTTTATGGCTGCCAGCGCCACTCTGCATGCCGCGGAATACACGAAAAAAGGAGCTCGCGCCGAAAACTATCCGACGCTGGCCTTCAGCGCCGATTACGGCCTCGCCGGCACCACTTCCACCCTGACCACGCACAGCGTTTTCGATGTGCGCGGCACGCTGAACTTCCCCATTTTTCAGGGCGGCAAAGTGCAGGGCGACGAAGCGCAAGCCAATGCGCAGCTCCAGCAGGCTCGCCAGAAACTGGAAAATATTCGCGGACAGATTGACATGGACGTGCGCACCGCCTTCCTGAATTTGCAGTCTTCCGCCGAGCAGGTGGAAGTCGCGAAAAGCAATATTGACCTCGCCCAGCAGACTCTCGACCAATCGCGCGATCGCTTCGCAGCCGGCGTCGCGGACACGGTGGAAGTAGTGCAGGCGCAGGAGCAAGTGGCCACCGCGAATGATAGTTACATTTCCAGCCTATACAGTTACAACTACGCGAAAATTTCCCTGGCACGCGCGCTGGGCCTCGCGGAAGCAAGCGTGAAAGAATACTTCAAAGGAAAATAAGCCATGCCCCAGCAAACGGAAATTCCGGCAAATCCTCCTGCGGCGGTAAAGCCAGCTCCCGACGAAACTCATTCGGCTTCGCCGCCGCCCGCTCGCGACGAGGGTTATTTCAAACTGCATCCGCGCGCGCCCATGTATCTCGCGATCGCCGCAGTGGTGCTGCTGGTCGCCGGCTTTTTCACCTATCGCTATTTTTCCATGTATGAAACCACCGACGACGCCGAAGTGGACGGCCACCTGATGCCGCTCAGCGCTCGCATCACCGGTTACGTCATAAAAGTGAACGTGGACGACAATCAGTACGTGGACGCCGGAACCGTGCTCGCCGAAATTGATCCCCGCGATTACCAGGTCGCGCTCGATCAGGCCAACGCACAACTCGCCGATGCCCAGGCCACCGCGCAAGCCCTGAATATCAACGTTCCCATCACCTCCGTGAATTCCGATAGCCAGATTTCATCAACAGAAGCGGACGTGGAAAATGCACGCGCTGGAATTTCCGTCGCCCAGGATCAATTCACCGCCGCCAAAGCCCAACTCGATCAAGCTCAAGCCAACGACGTGAAAGCGCAAAACGACCTGATTCGTTACAAACAGCTGGTGGACAAGCAGGAAATTTCGCAGCAGCTGTACGACCAGGCCGTGGCCGCCGCCAAAGCGAATAGCGCAGCAGTCGCTTCAGCGCATGCTTCGGCCACCGCAGCGGAGCAGCAAGTGACTCAAGCCCGCAGCCGGCTTGCGCAAGCCGATGCGAATTATCGCAACGCGCAAACCGGCCCGCGGCAAGTAGCTTCCACGCGTGCTCGCGCGCTTTCCGCGGACGCCACGGTGCAACAGAAACAAGCCGCGGTGGAACAGGCCCAACTCAATCTCCAATACACGAAAATCATCGCTCCCGTAAACGGAGTCGTCAGCAAAAACGCCGAAGTGGGCATGAACGTTCAGCCGGGCCAGCAACTTTTCGCCATCGTCCCGCTCGACGAAGTCTGGGTCACCGCGAATTACAAAGAAACACAATTGAAATACATGCGCCCCGGCCAGCTCGTGGAGATTAAAGTGGACGCCAACGGCCGCACCTACCAGGGCCACGTAGACAGCATCGCCGGCTCCAGCGGCGCGCGCACCAGTCTATTGCCGCCGGAAAATGCCACGGGAAATTACGTGAAAGTAGTGCAGCGTATTCCCGTAAAAATCGTCCTCGATAAAGGACAGAACAGCGATCACCAACTGCGCCTTGGAATGTCCGTCGAACCCAAAGTCAAAGTGAAATAAATTGAGCGCTGCCGCAATTCCGATGGATTCCGCCTGGCGTCCGCGCCCGGTCATCAATCCGTGGATCATCGCGCTCACGGTCACTCTCGCGACGTTCATGGAAGTCCTCGACACCAGCGTCGCCAACGTCGCCCTGCCGCACATCGCCGGCAGCCTTTCCGCCGGCCAGGACGAAAGCACCTGGGTGCTCACTTCCTACCTGGTTTCGAACGCCATCATTCTCCCGATGAGCGGTTGGTTTTCGCAGCTCATCGGCCGCAAGCGTTTTTACATGTCTTGCGTCGCGCTCTTCACCATTAGTTCGTTTCTCTGTGGCCTCGCGCCCAATCTCAACATGTTGATTGTTTTTCGCGTACTGCAAGGACTCGGCGGCGGCGGCTTGCAGCCCAGCGAACAAGCAATCCTCGCCGACACCTTCGAGCCGCGAAAACGCGGCATGGCTTTCGCCGTTTACGGCATGGCCGTGGTGTTAGCCCCAGCCATCGGACCCACGCTCGGCGGGTGGATCACCGACAATTTCAACTGGCGCTGGATTTTCTTCATCAATATTCCCGTCGGCATCATCTCGCTGCTGCTCACCAACATGCTCATCAGCGATCCCCCGTACATGAAGAAAGGACAACGCACCGGATTTACGGTGGATTACATCGGCCTCGGCTTGCTCGCGCTCGGCCTCGGCGCCATGCAGGTCGTCCTCGATAAGGGCCAGCGCGACGACTGGTTCGGCTCAAACTTCATCATCGTCATGACGGCCATCTGCGTGGTCTCGCTCATTGCTGTCGTTATCTGGGAGTGGCGGCACGAACATCCCATAATTGACTTGCATCTTTTCAAAATTCGCTCGTTCGGCATCGGCAACATGCTGATGTTCATGGTGGGCTTCGCGCTGCTTTCCAGCACGGTGCTGCTGCCGCAATTCTCGCAGGACTTGCTGGGCTACACGGCGCAAAGGGCGGGCCTTGCCTTGATGCCGGGAGGAATCGCGATTATTTTATGCATGCCATTCGTCGGCTACCTGCTGGGCCACACGGATGCGCGCCGACTTCTTTTATTCGGCCTCACCATGGTTTCTTTTTCCCTGATTCACATGACCAATTTCGACACCGCAATCGATTTCCGCACCTTAGCGACCGCGCGCGTATTCCAGGCCATGGGCCTCGCGTTTCTTTTCGTGCCCATTAACACGGCCGCGTACGCCTTCATCCCGCCGGGAAAAAATAATGCGGCTTCCGGACTCATCAACCTCGCGCGCAATATCGGCGGCAGCGTCGGCATCTCCTTCGTCACCACCATGCTCGCGCGGCGCGCGCAAGTGCATCAGTCCAATCTCACCGCTCGGCTCAATTCCGGAAACGGCCAATTCCAGGCCGCTATCGCCAACACCACGCACATGCTCATCACGCACGGCTCCAGCCCCGCCGAAGCAGCCCGCCAGGCCTACGGCATAATCGCCTTCAATTTGGACCGCCAGGCCACCATGCTCGCTTACATTGACAACTTCTGGATTCTCGGTTGTTGCGTCGCCGCCATGATCCCTTTCGTCTTCCTCATGAAGAAGGTAAAAGGCGGCGGCCCGATGGCGGCACACTAGCCGCCGCAAGATAAATGAGAACCCTGTAACGCCCGGTTCAAGGCCCGAACGAGCGTGGTTTGAAACCAGAAAGGACGGGGCTTCAGCCCCGCCGTCAGCCGCGTAAAACTAAGGGGCTTTAGCCCCTGAAACCATTCTTCTTCGCAACAGTTGCATACTTATCAAATCCTTTGTAGGCTCCCTCTGGCGCTCGCAATGTCTGTACGAATCATCACGCTCGAACGCGAATATGGCAGCGGCGGCACGCTCATCGCCAAATCCCTCGCCGCACGCCTCGGCTGGAAACTCTGGGACGAGGAAATCACCGCCGAAATCGCCCGCGCCGCCAACGTGGACCAGCGCGACGCCCAGCGCTGCGACGAGCGCGTCGATCCCTTCCTCTATCGCCTCTTCAAAGTCTACGCGCGCGGCAGTTACGAACGCGCGCTCGGAATTGGCGGCTCCCGGGTATTCGACACCGATTGCATGGTCGAAATGCTGCACAAAGTGATTGACGATGTCGCTTCGCGCGGCAATTGCGTAATTGTCGGCCGCGGCGCGCCCTATTTTCTGCGCGACCGCCCCGACGCCTTCCACGTTTTCATCTACGCCTCCGACGAAGAAAAGATCCGTCGCATCAAATCCATCGGCAAAACGGAAAAAGAAGCGCAGCAACTCGTCGCTGAAGTCGATCGCGACCGTGCCGAATTCATCCGCCACTATTTCGGCAAACAATGGCCCCACCGCCCGCTCTACAACATCATGATCAATTCCAAATTCGGCGACGAATTCGTAATCGACTCCATCCTGCAAAACGTAGAAGCCCTGGAAAAGCATCAAGCCCTGCGCGGCGTCACCGCCTAGCGCACTTCAAACCACTGCCCATTCTCGGCGCCGGCTTAACGTCTGCGGCAAGATCAAGGCCTGAGTCAATGGTAGTCTTACCTTGTGAGAAGCCTTACCAATGAGGACAAGGCTCGTCCGTCGGTGTTCTATGCTCGACGGGCGAATGACTTGATCAGTGATATTGACGATAAGATGAGTAGCTTCTCGTCCTACAACCTCGGCCTCGTCGCTATCGGATTTATCGTCCTACTGGTTCTGTATTACGCCTTCATTGCCAAAGCGTTGCCGCTTTGGACTCTCATCCCGATTGTTGTCCTTGGCGTGTTCCTTCTGCGACAACGCTACGCCTGCCAGCACCGATTGATGCAGCTCTGGAGCCTTGCTGAGTATTACGAGAAGGGAACGGCCCGCCTCAGCCGTAAATGGGAATCGCTAGACACCGGCGAAGTCTTCGCCGATCAGGATCACTTCTACTCGAAGGACTTAGACCTGTTTGGTCAGGGATCGCTTTATCAATTACTTTGCTCGGCTCGCACGCAGATGGGCCGGGACACGCTCGCCAACTGGATGAGGGCTCCGGCGAGCATCGCAGAAATCCGCGACCGGCAGGCCGCGATCTCAGAACTTCGCGAGCGCCGAGAGTTGCCCGAGTCGCTCGCGGCCGCCGGTCCCACTCAAGCATTTGAGTGCCGGCCTGAATGCTTAAAGACATGGGCCGCCGAGTCCTGTCCCCCATTTCCACCGTGGGCTCGGCCACTGGCATTGAGCTTGGCGCTTGCCGCGCTCGCGCTGCCGCTTTTATTTTGGTTCGGAGTCTTGGATTTGCATAACTTGTGGGATTGCGCTGTTTTGGTGCTGACGATTCAGGCCATCTTCGCTTTGACGTTTCGCGGTCAAGTGAAGCGGGTCCTCGAATCAATGGGGCCGCTTTCGGTAGAGCTGCCTATCGTGCGTGAACTCCTCGAAATTGTGGAGACGGAGCGGTTTTCATCAGCGAAACTTCGTGCGCTGGCCGCAGCTCTAGCCCACGGCGGCTTGGCGGCTTCCGACGAAATCGCGCATTTGCAAAGATTGATCCGGCTACTGAAGGAACGCGACAACGAAGTTTTCACGTATGTATCATTTTGCCTTTTGTGGGGGACCCAGTTTGCCATGGCGATCGAGCACTGGCGGCTGCGCCACGGCGCCGAACTGCAAGCCTGGGTGGCTGCGCTCGGAGAATTCGAGGCGCTGATTTCACTTTCTACTTATTCGTACGAGCATCCCGACGACACGTTCCCGCTGCTCGTAGAGAACGGTCGCCTATTGGAGGCCGAAGGGCTCGGCCATCCGCTCCTCGATGAAGTTTCCTGCGTACGGAATGACGTCCAGTTAGGAGATACCGTGCGCTTTCTCATCGTCAGCGGATCGAACATGTCTGGCAAGAGCACTTTTCTGCGCGGCATCGGACTGAACGTGGTCTTAGCCAATATGGGAGCGCCCGTTCGATGCGCAAAACTTCGCTTATCTCTTCTTACAATCGGCGCCGCAATCCGTATCCAGGATTCCGTGGTCGATGGCCGGTCTCATTTCCTGGCTGAAATGCAGCGGTTGCGGCGAATGATTGAAATGGCGGGTCAAAGTCCGCTCTTGTTCCTGGCTGACGAAATTATGAGCGGCACAAACTCGCATGATCGAAGGATCGCGACCGAATGGGTAGTCCGTGCGTTGATGCTCCGAGGAGCGATCGGAGCTATTACGACGCACGATCTTGCATTGACTGAGATCGCAACGAATGGCTTGCCCGGCCGCAACGTTTTCTTTGAAGATTCGGGTGAATCCGGGATTCTGTCTTTCGATTACAAACTCCGCGCGGGCGTGTTGAGCCGATCCAATGCGTTAAATATTGCCCACCT
>Ga0070733_10002701_pt1 | contig 12399 bp, 6 predicted proteins | sample Coa_R1_9_FD_66450 | JGI IMG/M metagenome (GOLD analysis project Ga0070733, IMG submission 66450) | Surface soil microbial communities from Centralia Pennsylvania, which are recovering from an underground coalmine fire - Coalmine... | ecosystem: Environmental > Terrestrial > Soil > Unclassified ... | reverse complement strand
TCTTGATCGACAGGCCGTTGGTGACAAAAAAGTGCGTCAGGTATTCCAGGAGCTCAGGGTTCGTGGGCCGCTCGCCGGTCACGCCGAAATTGCTCGGTGAATCGACCAAACCGGTGCCGAAGTGCCCCTTCCAGATACGGTTGACAATCACGCGCATGGCGATGGGCTGCTTAACGATCGCTTCCGCAAGTTCGAGCCGGCCGCTTCCTTTGGTGAATGGAACGTCGCCATTTGCGCTCAGAACGGAAAGGAAGGCCCTGGGAACCTCGTCGCCGAGGTTGAAGGGGTTGCCGCGCAAACTTACCTTTAGGTTGACCGGTTTCTCAGCCTCGCGCACGATGTGAGCGTAAGGGTAGTGCGGTCCCAAGGCTTTTTTCCGTGCTTCGATATCGTTTCGCAGCGCCTCGATGTACCCGCGCCGCTCGGCGCTCAATTGCCGCTCGAGACCCCAATCCTCGAAGGACAGCAGACCCGGTTTGACGCTCTCAAAAACCTGATCTGGATCGTAGCCCTCCTGCAAGTCCCGTTCGAACGTATCCGTCCAGAGATTCGCCTTCTCGATCGGAAGGGCCTTCAGCTCCAGGCCACAGCCGGGGCAGAAGTCGTCGTTGGTTACGAATTCATTCGGCAGGTTGGCCCGTTTCTTCTTCTTGGTTCCGGGAAGAGCCTTAGCTCTGATGATCTCGTTCTCTTCCTTGAGTTCCTTGTGTTCAAACATGACGCCGACTAGCACGGTTTGAAACTCGTCACCCAGCGTTTTGGCCTCTTCCGCGGTTCCGCCACGCTTAATCATCTCCTGCCAGCTTTTCAGATACGGATAGAACTTCGGCGGCTTCGCCAGGAACTTGAGCCAGCGGTCGAAAAACTCATAATCCAGTCTTGCTTCGCCGACAACCTTAAAAACTTCCTCCTTGGGCTCGCCCGTGACCTTCCAGGCCGCCTGCATGTACTTTGAAGCCTGGAGCGCCAGCGATTCCGCGAGTTGCTCGCTCTCGGTGCGTTCGAATTCCCCCAGCAGTTTCTCTTTGCTCTCGATCAGTTTTTCCTGACTCTTGTATTCGTCTACGACAGTCTTGGGCGCCAGCGGATACTCGTTGTAAATAGCATTGGCGAATATCCCGGCCATCGCGTAATAGTCTCTGGTGGGAATGGGATCGTACTTGTGGTCATGACACCGGGCGCACGCCGCGGTCAGGCCCAGAAAACCCCGCGTGACTACATCCACGCGATCGTGCCGCTCGTCGGCGTGTGTAATTTCCACTGCTCCATTGTCATAGAACCAGGGTCCGAGGCCGAGAAAACCGAGGCCCGGCAGCATTTTGATACGAATCTTCTCCTCGAGCAGGTCCGCCGCAATCTGCGCTTTGACGAAAATGTCGTAAGGCAGATCATCATTGAATGCCCTGATCACCCAGTCGCGGTAGAGGTACGCGAACGGATACGGGTTATACCCGCGCCGCATCGGGTCGAGACTGCGGTAATCGTCTTCGCCGTAGCGCGCCACGTCCAGCCACATCCTCCCCCAGCGCTCGCCGTAAGCGGGCGATTCGAGCAGACGGTCAACGACCTTGGCGAAGGCATCCGGCGCCGTGTCCTTTTCGAAGGCATCGGTCTCTTCCGGGGTGGGCGGAAGACCTGTAAGGTCGAGTGTGACGCGCCGGAGAAGCGTCCGGCGGTCGGCGGGCTTCACGGGCTTCATGCCCTCTTTTTCGAGTCGGGCCAATACGAAGCGATCGATACCCGCCTTCGGCCAGGCTTCGTCTTTTACGGGCGGCACTTCCGGATTGCGAATGGGTTGAAACGACCAGAACGCCCGTTGTTCGGGCTTAATCACGTAACCGTTCGTTTTCGCAGCCTGGACGGGCGCAGTCGCGGCTTCAGGCCACGTCGCACCCGCTCGCACCCAATCGATCAACGCATCGACTTCGTCTTTCTTGAGCTTGCCTCCCTTCGGCATCTTAAGGTCGCCGGTCTGGCGCACCGCCACGATGATCAGGCTTTTATCCGGATCGCCCGGCACGAGCGCGGGCCCGGTTTGGCCTCCCTTAAGCAGTGCCGCGCGCGAGTCGAGCCGGAGACCTCCCAGTTGTGAGTTGGTGTGGCATGCGTAACAATTGTTGGCAAGGATCGGGCGTATCTTGTTTTCAAAAAAATCAGGGGCGCTAGCTCCTGTCTGAGCAGCCGCCAGGACGACGGCGCCCGGCAGCGCCAACAGCAGTCTTATGCAAGCGCGCGGCACGTGGGTCTCTCGGTCATTTTAGTAGGTTCCAAAGCAGAAGCCAACGCTATCCCCCGCCTTCTAAGAAACTCGCTATCATTTCACCGTGAAGCATTTCAAGGGGTTCCTGGCGCTCGCGGTCGGCTGTTTGGTTGGCCCGGGGGCACACGCGGCGCCAGCAGACACCGTCCAGCCGCCGAGGAAGACAGGCGTCAAGGTCCCGGGCGTCCAGATTCCGATGAGCAAGCTTAAGCCGGATGCGGTGTTCGACCTGCCGGGTGCTCCGGACTGGATGGCAATAGGCGACGCGGTCTGGATCTCTAACAAGCCCAAGGACAACATCACGCATATCGATCCGAAGGCCAATAAGATTGTGGAAACGATCACCGTAGGGAAGGGGCCGTGTTCCGGCCTGGCGATCGGGTTCGGCAGCGTCTGGGTACCCAACTGTGGCGATCAGACGATGTCTCGGGTGGATCTAAAAACCGGCAAAGTAGTCGCAACCATTTCCACTGGCATCGCCGATTCAGAGGGGTCGATCGCCACCGGGGCGGACAGCATCTGGCTTCTGACGGACGCCAAGGGAACTCTCGCCCGGTTCGATCCCGCCACAAACAAGATTGTCGCCGAGATATACGTAGCTCAGGGATCCTACGCCGCGGCCTTCGGCGAAGATGCGCTGTGGATCACGAGCACCGCGAAAAATCTGGTGACGCGCGTCGATCCCCGCACCAACCTGGCTGTTGAAACTATTCCCGTCGGGCCGGCGCCACGGTTTCTGGCGATCGGCGAGGGTTCGGTGTGGACGCTCAATCAGGGAGACGGCAGCGTTTCGAGAATCGATCCCAAGACCAACAAAGTGATAGCGACGATTGAAGTCGGTGTGCCGGGAGAAGGCGGCGATATCGCCGTGGGGGAGGGGTCGGTGTGGATCACGTCATTCGACTTTCCCCTCTCACGCATCGACCCATCGACCAATACCGTGGTCCAGCAGTTCGTGGGCGAAGGCGGCGACGCCGTCCGGATCGGTCAAGGCGCCGTCTGGCTGACACACCTGAAGGCCCAGAAGCTGTGGCGCTTCGATCCCCGCAGGATTGAAGCAACTCTTGCCGAATGATCCGGCAATCGCCGGGATTAGGCTAGACGCACGCCGGGCACTCCGAAAACCAGGAAACAAAATTGGACAGCGTCGACGTACCCATCCTTGAATTCAGCAGCACAGTGTCCGAAACCACAAGCGCCGGAGTGGGCGTGATGGCGACCGTGGCAGTAGTTTGCGAACGGCACACCTCCGTACATTGAATGAAAACCTTCAAGTCATAACTCTGACCCTGGTCCGCCGCCACCTCGTTCACTACCACGCCCCCGAAAGGACCCGCTTGAAAGCCGGTGCCATCGAGCGTGAGCTGCTGGATGGCGCGCCCGGCAGTTGGCGATACAACTTTATAAGTAACATGCGATCCCTGCTGTTGACCGGACGCCACGCTCCACGGCGCTGTGAATTGCAACCCGACGAACGCGACAGGTGCCAGAAGCGGAGTCACATTGATTTGGTCGGGGGTAATTTCCGGGGCGCCGCCGCTCGCCTGCGCTTTGTAATTGAAGTCGAATACCGACAATCCCCCGAGGTTGCAGCCCTCGGAGCCAAGCGCGATATAACTCGTGAGAGTCCCTGGGATACAGTTTGCCGCCGATCCCGTAACGGCGAACAGCGCAGCCAGCACGACCACGAGCGTCAGTTGCCTCATTTTTCTCCTCCCTTAACCGGCCTTAACCGGCAGTTTGACCGGCGTGCCAGTATAACCCCGGCTCGAGGCCTTAGTTTCGCTTCACTGAGTCTTTGCGGAAAAAGTACTATGGATGCCGTTGAGGGAGTTATGCGCTTGCGTACGAAATCAGACGCTCCGCGGACCATTGCGCATGTGATTCGATCACAAGGCTTCCCGCCCGAGTCGCGTCCGCGTAGACTTGGCGGATCGATTCCACATCGACGGTTTCCCCTTTGGCGTTCACGGCTCCGGCGAGTACTATACGGCGTGGCGCAAGGGAAGCCGCGATCTCAGGCAGATCGGTGTGATTCAGCAAACCTGGAACGAAATTTGCGAATGGATGGTCGTACGTTTCCGAGTCGACCAAGCTGCGGAATGATGCGAGGGCTCCCGAAAGATACAGCCCGTCGATCCCTTTGTCGAGCGCCGCTGCAAACAGCGCCGGTACGGTGAGCTTGCCCAAGGCGGCGATCCGGATCGGACTTCCTGCGGTCGCGGAATGCCTGCGAAGAGCGCTGACAAGGGCCAGGATGTCGCTGACACGCTGAGCAACAAGAGTCTTGCCGAGAATCAGGGAGCCCCAGGCATAATTTTCCTCTTGCCGATGCCAGGCAGCATAACCCTGGGCGCCTGAGCTGTACTCGGGCAGGAGCGCACCCACTCCTCGAATGTCCGCGGCGCAAATAAGCGGGCTTCCCGGTTTAAGCACCGCGTCGGCGTCCGGCTCGAACCACAAACGTTCCGAGTTCACTGGATCGAGAACCAGCAGAACTGGCTTCTTGTTGGGGGCATTTTCCGCCGAAAGCACCCAGGCCGGAAGCCAGACCGACGGTTCGGAAGCCACTTCGAGCACTTCCACCGACACCTTACCTGATTGCGCCCGGCCGATGATCTTCGCCGTGGAAGCGCTGGCGCGCGAAACCCCTAAGAGAGCGTCGAGCGCTACGGGCGTTCGCCGAACCGGCCTTGACTTGTTCAAGCTGAACGGAGTCTCGCTATGGAGCGATCTCACTACGCTGCCGGATTCGGTGGCGTGCAAGGCAAGGAACGGTTCAGGTGTTACCGGAGGTTCTTCGCGCACGGGCTGTTTGTCGTCCTTAAGCCAGCGCGTAAACCAATTGTAGATCAGCATCCGGCTGTCGTATGCGAGCGAATGTGGCAGAGGAGTGCCGGCCCACTTGACGCGGTCTGCGTGATCCAGGGCAACATACACAGACCTGAGTTTCTGAAATTCTTCCCACCCATTCGTAATGTACTGCGAGGAGTAGGTGGAGTAAAAATCCCGATCGCTGGGCCATATCAGCATGGGCTTTGGCGCGAACGGATAAAAGAGATCCCAGCGGTCGAAACCGGCGGGACCGGAATTCACGAAATCCTGTTCTGCGTCGTCAGTCGAGCCGGGCGGAATAAAAGGAAGGACCGCCACATTCTCTGTATTGCCCATGCACGGCGCTGCGGCGGCTAACCGGTCGTCGGCGCAGGCCAGCAGCATCGTAAGGGTTCCGCCTCCGGAATGGCCCGTCGAAGCGACGCGCTTCGCGTCCACCATGGGAAGCGATGTGAGGTAATCGAGGCTGCGCATGGCATCCCAGAGTTGATAACGTGTGGCGGTGTCACCGAACAGCAGCATTTGTTTGCCAGGGGTGGTGTGCTCGGCGTCCACGCTCTGAAGCCGGGTGTGAGTACCAGACGAGTCCGGATAGCCGATTCGTTCACCCTGTCCCATGGGATCGAACGCCAGTACCACGAACCCCAGTTGCGCCAATCCCTGGCAGCACCGCTGATAGTTTGGATTGGCTTTACCTTCCTCGTAATGGCCACTCTGAAACAGGACAGCCGGGAACGGTCCGTCGCCGCTCTTGGGGATATAGAGATTTGCCGAAACGAACAGGTTCGGCCGGCTCTCGTATATGACTTTTTCGACTCTGTGTTTTTCCCGTTCAAACGACCCAGTGGTGCGTGCGTTTAGCGGAGTACGCTCCGGCATTCCTCCAATGAGCTTCCAAAGCGTCTCCCGGACCCACCTCCGGCGGGCATCGATGGCTCCCGGTGAGACCAGTTTCGCCAGTTCGGCATTTCTTTTTTCCACGGCTTTCCTGGCGAGATTTCGCAGATAATCTGGAAGGCAGCGCGAGTATGGATGAAAGGGCGTCCCGGGATAAGCCGGCAGCCCTTTTGTGTCGCCGCAAATCGCGAGCCGATTCACGGCGCCGGATAACAACACGTAGCCCAGGAGGTGTCGCCGAGTGATCCCGGCCGCCAGCCTCACTGTCAGAACGTCACCTTTAGCGCCAACTGCAGGATGCGCGGGGCCGCGGCGTTGAAGATCTGCCCGAACGTAGGATCGGCCTGATAGCGATCCAGCCCGGTATTCCCGTTAAATGTATAGAGCTCGAAATTGACGTTGTTAAACACGTTGAATGCTTCAGCGCGAAACTCGACGCCGAACCGCTCGGCAATTTTCGTGTTTTTCACCAGCGCCATATTGTTGTTGAACAGGCGTGGGCCGCGGAGAGAGTTTTTGCCCAAATTGCCAAATGTCCCAACGGCATTCGGCTGAAACAGGGAGGTGTTGATCCATTCCTGTGCCATCTGACCATGGGATTTTCCCGAACCGACCACCGCCTGGTGGATGTTGGTCCCCGTAAAGTCCGCGCGGTCCTCGAACTCTCCGGTGCGCGAATTATCAGCTCCACTGTAGACTGTGAACGGGAATCCGCCCTGCCAGGTAACGATGCTGCTGACCTGCCAACCATTGACCAGCTTGTCCCCAAAACCGCTCACGCCAAAGTGGGGAAGCTGATAGGTGCCTGATAATTTGAATACGTTACCAACGTCGTCATCCGACGGACCGTAATCGAAGTGGCGGTTAAAGGGATTTGTGGGTCCGTAATAAGAACCTATTGGGGCAAAGTCGTCCATGTCTTTGGACCACGTGTAGTTAGCCAGCAGCGATAGCCCCGCGCTAAACCGCTTTTCAACGGTGAGCTGCAGACCGTTGTAGTGAGAGTTGATGGCTGAATCGACCACGCTAACGCTGCTGTAGCCCGGATACATGCGGCGCGCCTGCTCATTAGCCACCGTCGATATCGGCGTCCCGTTGGGGTTATTGCCGGGAATGTAAATCGCGGGGTTGCCCTGGAGCAGACCCGACTCTTGATCTGCCGTGCCGTAAAGGTGTGTGCCCTTGTTTCCGACATATGCAACCCGCACCAACCAGCTTGCGCCGAGCTGGCGCTCCAATGTCAGGTTCCACAACGCGATCACCGGCAATTGGAAATTCTGAGCGAAGATTTGAGTAAAAAAGAAGGGCCCCTGCGGAAACGTCGTGCTGGCAGGATAGCTTTTGCTGATGGCGCCAAAGGATCCCGGGAACGGATCGGTCACTCCCGCGCTACCATACGGGTCCTTGAAGTTGACACCGTAGAGGGTGATGATCGGAGCAAAGGGGGGAATGCCGACAACATCCTGGAAGGCAACTGTATTGGGAATTGCGTAGTACGTGCCCGCACCCCCACGAATGCTGGTCTTGCCGTCGTTGGTAAGCCGGTATGCAAAGCCTAGTCGCGGGGCAAAGTTCCAGGGCCTGTTAACCATGGAGGCTGCCGGACAACCGGGATCGTGGTTGCTCCCGCCAAACAGCAACCCCAAAGGCGCGTTGGGGAATCGCGTCGATTGCTTTCCTGGCTCAAAGCAGCCGACCCGTCCATCGCTGTCCTGGTAGGGGAACCAGGGGTCCCACCGCAAACCCAGGTTGAGGGTCAGGCGTGAATTCACACGCCAATTGTCCTGTACGAAGGCGCTCCACTTAATGCCGGTGAAATTGAGATAGAGCCCTCCTGCTTGCGTGAACTGGGACACCTGGCCCAACATGAAGTCCGCAATATTGTTGCCCGAGAGGTTGTTGGTGAAGTTGAATACGCCGTTCTCTTCGAATGTATTGGCCATGGGCGCCCGGATGCGCAGGGCCTCCCCCCCAAAATGAAGCTCATGTGCGCCTTTGATATAGGTGACGTCCTCGCGGTAGGTCTGGTCGCCGCGGTTGAAAGCACCGTAGTGATTGCTGTTAATTCCGAATCCGCCGCCCACTCCGATGCTCAACTCGCAAGGCTTGGTTCCCACGATCTCTATTCCCGCATCGGCCGGGCAGAAAGGCGCGCCGGACAACGACCCGCCATTTTGCTGGTTCCAGCCGAACCAGGTGTTGAACAACAAGTGAGGGCTGGCGTTGTACGTGTGGGTCACCGCAATATTCTGCACCCGCACCTGGTTGCCACTCCCGTCTACCTGCAGTAGGTTGGCCTTGGCATTGAAGGGCTGCTGGTTGAAATTCGTAAAGAAGTAACGGACGGAAAGCTGGTGCTTGCCTTGGACGTAGTCTGCCTTGAGCATGAACTGGTCGTCGGCCCAGTGCTGGCTCGGACCGAGATAATTGATTTCCTGGCCCGGCCCGTTAGGTAGCGGAATCGAGTTTAAGAAATACTGGGAGACGGAGCTGAGACGGCTGGCGGGAATCTGGTTCCCGGCGAATGGAGCATTATTGTTCAGAGGATCAACCAACTGCACGCCGGACAAATCTGAAAAGTTGCCAGTGCGTTCCTGAGCCGTAGGCACAAACGCGATGTTTCCCTGCGGAGCGTTCGCATAGCGCGTGCCCTGGTAAGTCCCGAAATAGAACAGATGGTCTTTCAAGATGGGACCGCCAACGCTGCCGCCGAACTGGTTGCGCTTGATCTGGTCCTGAGCGGGAGCGAAAAAGTTACGCGCGTTCATGTCGCCGTTGCGCAGAAATTCAAAAACATCGCCATGGATCTGGTTTGTGCCGGACTTGCTCACCACGTTGACCACGCCGCCCACCGCGTTGCCATACTCGGCGCTCATGTTCGTTCCCTGGACGCTGAACTCCTGGATGGCATCCGGGTTGGGGAACGGCAGGTTCGTATTGACATAAGTGTCGTTGTACGCCACGCCGTCCATCTGGTAGTTGATGCTTTCAGAGAAGGTCCCGCTGGCTTTGGCGTACTGCTCGCCGGGATACGTGCCTCCTTCGCAGTTGGAGCCGCAGTAGTGCGCTGTGGCGTCTGTGATCCCGGCCGAGAGAAAGACGAGCTGTTGCACCTGGCGGCCATCGAGCGGCAAATCGACAATCTGCCGCTGATTAACTACCTGGCTGATAGCGGCGGACTGGGTGGTCACCAGCGAGGTGTCGCCGGTCACCGTCACTTGTTGCGAGACGGCGCCGACGCTCATCACAACCTTCTGGGTCGCTGTCTGGCTCACTGCGAGCTCGATGCCGGATTGCACGTAGGTCGTCATGCCTTCCTTCTCGACAGTGAGCTTGTATTTTCCAACCGACAAACGAGAAAACAGGTAGTCGCCCGCCGGGCCGGTAGTGACCGTTTGATTGAATCCTGTATCCGTATTAAGTACGGTTACCTTGGCGTCGGGTATCGCCGCACCCGATTGGTCGGTTACATTCCCGCTCAGGGTGGCGGTGGTGAACTGCCCGGCAAGCCGGTTCGGAATTAATACCGAAAGCGTCAGAATGCCGATCAGAATCAGTACGGAGCGTTGGGCTGCCTTCGAAAACCGTCTCATGCAATTAACCCCTCAGTATTGATAATGAGCACGATAATATTAGATGCGCGTGCCCGAACGCAACTTCTATCGCGACGTGACACCTCTGGTCCGCTTCGCCGCTGCCCTCTGCGGCGCTTTGCTTCTGAACTTTCCTGCCCTGCCTCAGGCCCTCGGTAGCAGCGGCACTGCCGAAGGGTTGAAGCAAAAAGGGCTCGCTTTGATGGACCAGGGCCGGGTCAAGGAAGCGGCGGCGACATTTCTGGAGGCTCTCAAATCTTCGCCGCGCGATCCCGAGATTTTAAACGACCTCGGAGTCGCGCTGCGCAAAGGGGGCGATTTCCCGAGTTCCCTTGACGCGCTCCAGACCGCGATGAGCTTGCGGCCGGGCGATCCCCGAATCCAAAGCAACCTTGCCATGACCCTGCACGCGATGGGGCGTTTGAACCAGGCCGCAGCGGCGATCAAGCGGGCCTCCGATCTGGCGCCCGCGGATTTCACGCTTCGCCGAAACCTGGGAATCCTGCTATCGGATGCCGGCGAAGATGGGCGTGCCGAAAAGGAATTGCGGGCGGCAGTCGCGCAGGCTCCCAAGGACGCGGAGAACCACAGGTCTCTGGGACGCCACCTCGCGAAACAAAAGCGCCGTTCGGAAGCGCTGGCCGAATACACACTGGCGGTGCAGCTGGCGCCGCGCGCGGCCGATATGCGTCTGGAGCTAGGTCGCCTTTACATCGATGCCGGCGATCCCGCAAGCGCTGCTCAGCACTATCACGCCTGCCTCGACGTGGATCCCCGCAGTGCCGGGTGCCATCAAGCGCTGGGATCGCTTCTGCTGGCTTCCCGCGATCTCATCGCTGCGGAGAGGGAACTCCGCCTGGCACTTCAGTCTGATCCGGATGCGGGAGCTGCCCATCGCGATCTGGGCGCCGTGCTTCGGCTAGAGGGTTATTTCGAGCAGGCTGCCCCGGAGCTCGAAAAAGCCGTCCGCTTGCTTCCGGACGACAGTTCCGCGCGGTACCTGCTGGCTCAGACCTTTGAAAAGCTAGGCAGGCCATCGGAAGCCGAGGCACAGTTGCAAGCAGCCCAAAAGGAAGATAAACGGAGGACGGACGCGAGCCTCGCGACCAGCGACATCATCCTGGGGACCGAACTCCTGGCGAAAGGAGAAGTCCCGGCGGCCGAAGCCAAGCTCCAGGAAGCCGTGAGCTTGAATCCCCGCGATCCGCTCGCTCACTACAACTATGGTTTGGCATTGCTGGTCGAAGACAAGGTCGATGACGCTATCGCGCACTTTCGGACTGCTCTCGGCCTTCGTCCCGACGACCCAGACACGCTGTACTATCTCGGTCGCGCCCTTCTGAGGAAGAATCGGCCGGCCGAGGCGGCGAATTGCTTGAAGCAAGGCCTTCGGATGAATCCGGATGACGCCCACGCGCGGAATGTCCTCGCCGTCGCATCGGCCCGAATGAAAGATTTCGTAACGGCGAAGAATGAACTCGATCGCGCTCGCACCCTGGAACCCGGAAATCCGCTTTACCAGCAAAACCATGCCTGCCTGGAACGGGCGATGCGCGATTGTGAGTTGATCCCATAAACCGTGCCACAGAGATTTGCCGCATCCCAGCGCCGGCTGCTAAAGTAACCCCTGCATGAGCGTGCTGGCTGCTACCCTTGTCGAGCCCGGAAGATATGAGCTGCGCGAATACCCGATGCCGGAGCCCGGGCCCGGCTGCGTTTTGGTGAAGATGCACCTGTCGGGAATCTGTGGAACCGATAAGCACACTTTTCAGGGATACACGACCCAATATTCAGGCACGGGCGAGGGGAAAAAGATTCCGTTCCCGATCATCCAGGGGCACGAAAACGTGGGCACGGTCGCGGCCATTGGAGGCGACGGCCGCTACAACGACTTCGAGGACATCCCGCTCAAGGTGGGCGACCGTGTAGTAGTGGGCGCAAACGTTTTTTGCGGGAAATGTTATTACTGCACCCACTACTTTCCCTACTACTTTTGCCAGAACATGACGGATTACGGCAATAACTTGAGCGCCGCCGATCCGCCGCACATCTTCGGCGGATGGTCCCAATATATATACATCCTGCCCGGAAGTTTCCTGGTGCGCGTGCCCGATGACCTGCCTTCCGAAGTGGCCGTGCTTACCGAAGTGATGGCCGTGGCCGTCGGCCTCGACCGGGCTAAGCAAATGTCGGCGTTCCCCAGCGAGGCGTTCCTGTTCGATGACACCGTCGTGGTCCTCGGCGTCGGGCCGCTGGGCATGTGCTTCCTCATGAAGGCCCGGATGCTGGGCGCCGGAACGATCATCGCGGTAGATCTCTCCGATTACCGGCTGGATTTCGCCAAGCGGCTCGGCGCGGACCACGCCATTAACGCGGGAACCACAACCCTCGCGGAACGCCTTGATATCGTGCGCGATTTCTCCCATGGCCGCGGCGCTGACATGGTGATCGAATGCGCCGGCGTGCCGCAGGCCATTCCCGAGGCTCTCGAGATGCTGCGGCTAGGCGGCCTGCTGGTGGAGGCCGGCAATTTTTCGGACTTGGGCGAAATCGGTATCAACCCGCACCGCCACATGTGCTCGAAGAGTGTGCGGATCCTGGGCGTTGGCGGCGAGGAGCCGGCCAGCTATGGGCCGAGCATGCGGCAGATGGCGCGTTATATGAAGCACTACCCGCTGCGCGAATTCGTGAGCCACCGGTATCCGCTGCGGGACGTCGAGACGGCAGTGCACAAAGCGATCGCGCCGGATTCGATGAAAGTGGTGATTGAACCGTGGGGGTGAGGCGGGAAAATCACTGTGGAGCGTCGCGCTG
>Ga0070733_10002698_pt1 | contig 12404 bp, 10 predicted proteins | sample Coa_R1_9_FD_66450 | JGI IMG/M metagenome (GOLD analysis project Ga0070733, IMG submission 66450) | Surface soil microbial communities from Centralia Pennsylvania, which are recovering from an underground coalmine fire - Coalmine... | ecosystem: Environmental > Terrestrial > Soil > Unclassified ... | reverse complement strand
GCGAGAATCGCGAAAAATTGTGGCAGGGGCTGGGCGATGGGGCGCTCGACTTCATCGCGACGGATCATTCGCCGTGTCCACCGGCGATGAAACTTCCCGAGGAGGGAGATTTTTTGCGCGCGTGGGGCGGGATTGCGTCCTTGCAACTGAGTTTGCCGGCTGTGTGGACGGAAGCACGTGCGCGCGGATATGCTGTGACCCATCTTGTGAAATGGCTGTGCGAGGGGCCTGCGCGGCTCGCGGGACTCGGCGGAAGAAAAGGAGCGATCGCGGTGGGTTGCGACGCTGATTTCGTGATCTGGGACGCGGAGGCGAAGTTTCGCGTGGAGCCGGCGCAGCTGCATCACCGGCACAAGGTGACGCCGTACGCGGGGCGGGAGCTTTTGGGGCGCGTAGAGACGACATTTTTGCGTGGGCGGAAGATTTTCGAGCGCGGAGAATTTTCCGCGGGGCCGTTGGGCCATGTGCTGCAACGAGGCGCGGTATGAATGAATTTACGCAATTCGTGGATCTGGCTTCCGAGCGCGTCGGCGGGCGTGTGGTGGAGGCCAACGATGAGTTTTTCGGAGCCAAGGAAAATTTGCTGAAGCAAGGGAAGCCGATTTTCGTTGAGGGAAAATATACCGACCGTGGGCATTGGATGGACGGCTGGGAGACGCGGCGACGGAGAACTCCGGGGTGCGATTGGTGCGTCGTGCGGCTGGGGCTGCCGGGAATTTTGCGCGGGGCGGTGGTGGATACGAGTTTTTTCACTGGGAATTATCCCGCGCGGTTTTCTCTGGAGGGATGCGAACTGGGGAATTCTGCGCCTTATAAGGATGAAAAGAGAAAGCTGGGGGCTGCCGCGACCCGTTGGGACGAGATTTTGCCGGAAACCGCGCTGAAGGGCGATTCGCAAAATTCAGCGGCGATATCGCACTCGGGGCGTTTTACGCACGTGCGATTCAAGATTTATCCGGATGGCGGCGTGGCGCGTTTGCGGCTGTACGGCGAGGTGGTGCCGAATGCCGCGGGAATCGCTCAGCGTGAGCTGGATTTGGCGGCAGTGGAAAATGGCGGGCGGGTGCTTTCCACGAGCGATCAATTTTACAGCGAGCCGTTGAACATGCTGATGCCGGGACGCAGCAAAATTATGAGCGACGGCTGGGAAACGCGGCGCAGACGCGGGCCGGGACACGATTGGGCGATCGTGAAGCTGGGAATGCCGGGGACGATTCAGCGCGTGGAAGTGGACACGGCGCACTTCAAGGGAAATTTTCCCGATAGCTGTTCGATCGAAGTTTGCGATGCGGAGGGAGCCGGTGCGGAAATTGCGCGGCTCGATTCGGCGAAGTGGCGGCAGCTGCTGGCGCGGGTGCCGCTCAAGGGTAATCGCAGGCATACGTTCCGGCGCCAGCTGCATGAAGTAGGCGCGGCCACGCATGTGCGGCTGAATATTTATCCTGACGGCGGGATTTCCCGCTTCAGGGTTTTCGGGCGCGCGGCGCAGGCGGCGGACCGGCTGACGGGAATCGCGCGGCTGAATTATTTGCCGCGCAAGCAGGCTGCTGACGCTTTGTATGATTGTTGCAGTTCGAAGAAATGGGTAGGGCTGGTGCTGGCGCAGCGGCCATTCACGGATGAATCCGGGTTGCTGGATTCCGCGGAAGAGGCTTTTGCATCGCTTGGGCGTCGCGATTGGCTGACGATATTCCGCAGTCATCCGGCGATTGGCACGAAGAAGGCGGCGAGGAAGCAAACGGCGACGGCGCGGGATTGGTCCGCGGGTGAACAAGCGCTGGCGCAGAAGGGTTCGGCTGAAACGCGGGCGGTGCTGGGGGCGGCGAACGAGGCTTATGAAGCGACGTTCGGACACGTATTCTTGATTTGCGCGACGGGAAAATCCAGCGAACAGATATTGCAAAGCCTGCAAGAGCGCCTGGGACACGACGCGGAAACCGAAATGCGCATCGCGGGCGAGGAGCAGCGCAAAATCACGCGGCTGCGTTTGGAGAAACTGCTGCGATCATGAGCCAGATCACCACGCACGTGCTGGATACTTCGCTCGGTCGGCCCGCGGCGGGCGTGCCGGTGATTTTGGAAATTCAAATGGTTGGCGCCTGGCAGGAAATCAGCAGGGGCGCGACGGACGCGGATGGGCGGCTGCGTCATCTGCTGGAGCCGGGAGCGCTGGTGGCGGGGATTTATCGGCTGACGTTCGAGACGGGCGTTTATTTTCACGTGCGCAAAATTCGCGGGCTGTATCCGCAGATTACGATCGTGTTTCAGGTGGAGGATGCGCAGGAGCATTACCACATTCCGCTGCTGCTGAGCCCTTACGGATATTCGACGTATCGCGGGAGTTGACGAATGGCCATCAAGCTGGGGAAAAATAATTACGGCAAGGCGCGCGTGCGTTTGCTGCGCGTGGTGCGCCAGGATGGCCGGCACGACATACGCGAGTTGACGCTGGGGATTTCGTTCGAGGGAGATTTCGAGGCCGCGCACACCAAGGGCGACAATCGCAAGATTTTGCCGACGGACACGATGAAGAACACGGTGTACGTGCTGGCGCGGCAGTACCCGGTGGATGCGATCGAAGATTTTTGCACGCACCTGGTGGAACATTTTCTGACTTACAACCCGCAGGTTTCGCGGGTGCGCATCGGCGTAGAGGAAAACCTTTGGGGGAGGATTGCTTTGGGCGGGAAGCCGCACGCTTCGGCGTTCTTGCGCGGCGGGCAGGACCGGCGGACGGCGACGGTCGACGCGACGCGCGAGGGAACGGCGATCCGGGCGGGGATTGCAGGACTGGTGGTGCTGAAGACCACGAAGTCGGCGTTCGACAATTTTCTGCGCGATCCGTACACGACTTTGAAGGAGGATCGCAACCGGATACTTTCTACTTCCATTCATGCGGATTGGCTGTACGAGGGGAGTGACATCGAATTCGCGCCGTTATGGCACGGGATTCGGCAAACTTTGCTGGAGACTTTCGCGGAGCATGACAGCCAGTCGTTGCAGCATACTTTGTACGCGATGGGTGAGGCGGTGCTGAGCAATTTCGATCGTGTGCGGGAGATTCATCTTTCGCTGCCCAATAAGCACTTTAACTTAGTGGATCTTTCTCCTTTTGGGATGGACAACCCCGCGGAGGTTTTTCTGCCTACCGATGAGCCGCATGGGCTGATTGAGGCGACGTTGCAAAGGGAGTAGGGTGGCGCGCGCGGATACGGCGGAGTTGGGTCCATCCTCGTGCGGCGGATATGCAAACAGCGGCGCTATCACGGCTTAGGGTGGAAGGGTTGCGGGCGATGCAAACCTCTCCTAGCTCGTTTTGTCGCCGCACATTGCGCCTCGACGAAAGCGGCGGCAAGCCGCCGCACTCCAGGATGAGTCGCACAACGCAACGAAAGTACACCGTCTATGCTTACGCCTTGGCAAGCTGGGGCGCAGCAAGCAGCGCCCCGGCCGAGTTATCGCCGACGAGGAGACGGTTACAGCGTTATTCCGATTTGAATCATCCAACTAATTGAGGGTTGTTGGAACTTCGCGGACGCGTTACATTGGATTAGTTGCGGAGCTCGCCAGAAACTCCGATTGCGCCGTGGTGCATGCGGCTCGTAGTGTGCGTCACAAAAAATGCTCGAAAATCCGGACTTGCAGGGATGCTTGAGAGCCTTAATACGCATTTATGGATGAAAGAATATTGATTGTGGATGATGAAACAGCAGCGCGTGTGGCGCTGGAATTCCTGCTCCGGCGCGAGGGATTTGAAGTACGCGACGCCGCGGATGGTCCCGCGGCCATTCAGGAATGCGCCACGTTTCGCCCGGACCTGATTCTGCTGGATATCATGATGCCGGGGATGGACGGATTCGAAGTTTGCCGGCGCATTAAAGCCACTCCTGAAACGCGGCTTACGCCGGTGGTGCTGATTACCGGACTGACGACCACCGAAGACCGCATCATGGGCATCAACGCCGGCGCGGACGATTTTTTGAGCAAGCCGATTGACCTGAACGAGCTACTGGCGCGCACGCGCTCATTGCTGCGATTGAAGCAGTACACGGATGAGCTGGAAAACGCCGAGGCGGTGCTTTTCAGCTTGGCGCACAGCATTGAGGCGCGTGATCCTTATACGCACGGGCACTGCGAGCGGCTGGCGGAAATGTCCGCGCGCATGGGCGAGCGGCTGGGCGTGACGGAAGAGCAGATCAAGGCGCTGCGGCGCGCGGGAGTGGTGCACGATATCGGCAAAGTGGCGGTGGCCGATTCGATTTTGCTGAAACCGGGGCCGCTAACCGCGGATGAAGCGAAGATAATGCAGAAACATCCGGTGGTGGGCGAGCGAATTTGCGCACCGCTGAAGACTTTTCGTTTGGTGTTGCCGATCATTCGCCATCATCACGAGAAGCACGATGGGACTGGCTATCCAGACGGCCTGCAGGGCGAGGAGATTCCGCTTACGGCGCGGATTTTGCAGCTTTCGGATGTGTATGATGCGTTAACCACCGACCGGCCATACAAGGTGGCGTTCACGCCGGAAGTTGCGCTGGATTTGATGGAAGAAGAAGCCGAGCGCGGGTGGTGGGACCGGGAGTTGTTCGAGGCATTCAGGGAAATGATCCGCGTGCACCACAAAGAGCTGGCGCCGGATGTTTTCCGCAAGGCTTTGAATTAGCCGCGGCGTGCCGCGCGGCGCTGTTGCGCAAGGCAAGACCGCGCGTCACGTTTTCGGCGTTTTGCCTGCCATCCGTTCCTCGCCCGCATAAATTACGAAGCGCCTGCCGCGCAAGAATCCGATCAGTGTTAAACGCAGTTCGCGCGCCAGTTGTACCGCGAGGCTGGAGGGCGCGGAAACGGAAGCTACCACCGGCACGCCCGCCACAATCGCTTTTTGCACGATTTCAAATCCGCCACGGCCGCTTACCAGCAGCACCGAATCCGAAAGTGGCACGCGGCCTTCCAGCAGCGCCCAGCCGATCACTTTATCCACGGCATTGTGACGCCCGATATCCTCGCGCAGCACCAGCAATTTTCCGTGCGGGTCGAAGAGGGCGGCGGCATGCAGGCCGCCGGTGCGTTGGAAGACATCTTGCGACTCGCGCAGCGCGTCCGGCAGTTGCACCAGCAGCTCCGCATTGAGGCGAAAATCCGGATTGGGCGCGGCTAGCAGTCGCGAGCGGATGGAATCGATCGAGGCTTTGCCGCAGATGCCGCAACTGGAGGCGGCGAAAAAATGGCGCTTCATTTTCACGAAGTCTGGCGCGGCATCCGGGATGAGTTCAGCTTGAATCACGTTGCCGCGATTGGCGCCGTCTTGCGCCTCGGAGGTTTCCAGTTTGACGATTTGTTCGCTGCGTTGGACCAATCCCTCGGTGAAGAGGAAGCCCGCGGCTAGTTCGCGGTCGTGGCCCGGGGTGCGCATCGTTACGCTGAGCGGCTCATCGCCCACGCGAATCTCCAGGGGTTCTTCGGCGGCGAGGTAGTCGTCCTTGCGGCGCAGCTTGCCGTCGTCCCATTCGGAAACCTGAGTCAGGTCCACGCTGCGAGCTTTTCGCGGCACGCTGTTCCTCCTCGCGCACCATTATGCCTGTGGAGCACAACACATCAAAGGCACGACTGATTGACGCAGATGAACACTGATAAAGGCAAAGGCAAGAGATTTAGCACAGAGGACACGGAGGAAAGACGGAGAAAAATCTGAGAAAGACAGAGGCGCTTGCCGCGAAGGCGCAGAGGGCACGGCGAAAACCTGGGAGCACAGCCAGGAATGGCTGTGCCAGACGCGCTGAAAAAAACTGGCTCGAGCCGAGGAATCGGCTCGAGCCAGAGGGCGTTACTTCCGTGAGGTGACTGCGGAGAATCCGCGTCGTCTCGTCGCGTGACTACTTCAGAATCACACCCGTTGACGGATCCAAGATCAACTTTGGCGCCTGCCTGCCATCGTCGAAGTCGAACAGGCCATCGAGTCTGCCGGCCTTTACGTCGCTGGAATCGTTACCGATGCGGCCGAGGTCCCAGTTATCCTCGATAAAGCGAAGGATCGAGGACTGGTCGGTGGCACGGTGATCAATGTAATTCTGCTTCGCGTACGGAGAGATCACGAGCAGAGGCAAACGAGGACCATAGCCGCAGCGGCCTTGCGTGGCGGTAGCCGTAGCAGCGCCGCAATCGCCGGCGCCGGCCAAGGCATCGTCCGCAACCGCCGACTGGTTGACTACCGGTCCGAGGACGTGATCGTACCAGCCATCGGAGTCGTCGTAGGCAATGATGATCGCGGTGTCTTTCCAGTATTGGCTGTTGGCGATGGCGTTGACCACACCGACGACGAAGACTTGCTCGTCAATGGGGTCTGAGTAGCCGGGATGGCCGTCCTGATACGCTGCGGCCTTGAGGTAGGAGACAGCCGGCAGCCGGTCTTCGCCGAGAGCGAGCCAGAAAGCGCTGAGGTCATACTGGTGATTGGCGCCGTCGGCTGAGGTCCCGATCAACGCGGCGTTTGACGGCTGAACGTGGTGGAGATTTTGCGTACTGGTGTAGTACTGGAAGGGTTCATGGTGGGGAATGTAGTCGCCGACGGTTTCGACGGCGTCATCACCGGCCAATCCGGCGTGATGCGCGGCGCAGATGGCTTGACCCTTAGCGTTGAAACCAGTGGGAGCAAAGCCACCTTGGAACCAACCCCACGTGATGTTCTTGGCGTTGAGCAGGTCGCCCACGTTTGGTCCCACAAGCGAGACCATGGTGGTGGTCTGAAGACCGGGGTTCGTCAGAACGCACTCGTCTCCGGCGGGACGCGGATCACCGATCACCGGACCAGTCGTCGAGCCATTCGCGATATTACCGGCTGCGCTGGCGGTGGCGCCATTGGGCTTGGTCGGGAACAGTGTGGCGGTGGCGGTAGTTCCGGCGATCAGGTTGAGCGCTCCGACGGCGGAGGGGCCAAACATGGTGCCGTAGGAGTTGTCGCTCATCGCGTAGTGCTGGGCGTAATTCCACATGGCCTGGACGGTATTCCCATCGAAATAACCCATCACCACGCCAGTGCCCTTGCCGTAGTCGTTGCATCCCGGGCCGCCTGAACCGGTGGATTCCGGAAATTTGTCCACCAAGCCGTGGTCGAGCGCTTGTTGTTCGGGAGTGTAGCTGTGGTTCTGGTCGCAGGTGACGGAGAGGACGCCGGTGTCCATGCGGAACGGCTGGGTGGAGTTCGGATTTTCAGTGAGGAGGCCGCCGCTGAGGAGGTTGTTGGCGCGCGGCGTGTCATCCTTGGCGTGGAAAGCGGGTTCGCCTTGCGGATTCGTTGCGTGCGGGTAGGTGGCGAAGTAGTGATCGAAGGAAATATTTTCATCGAAGATCACGATGACGTGCTTGATTGGTGTCGTGGTCGGAACTGGATCGGACGCGCCTGCCGCCGGCGAGGCGAATAGCCCGCTGGGCATCGCCAGAGCCAGATTGGAGGCAAGCGCGATGGCTGCCATCCGGCGAAGATTCTTGCTGATCATGAGTTCTCCTTAGTGTGTGGAAAATTCTGGTTTGATACTGCTTGGCCCGCACGTGCGCGGCAGCTTCCGAGGGCTGCTTTGGGGTTTGCGGAACCGAGCGGGCGCACGCATTGATACGCGGCGCGTGTTATTCCAAGATGACAACGGCATTAAAAGGTGGCGGCTGATCTTGGCGGTATCGATCTGGCAAGGTGTGTTTTATCTGCTAGTTACGGGACGTGCCGGTTGAGTGGGTTGGGGCGATTCGGCGGCGGGCTTGGGCACCACTTGGATCATGCCCATCATGCCGCCGTCTTCGTGTTCGAGCAGGTGGCAGTGGTAGAGAAACGTACCGACAATGTGGGGATCGCGGAAGTCCATGCGTAGTTTTACGCTCGGGAATTGGCGGCTGGCGCCGTCCCAATAGGCCACGTTGATTGTATCGCGCAGGAAGGGCTCGTCTATGGGCACGCCGTTCCATTCCTCCAGCATGAAATGGATTTGGTGGATATGGAAGGCGTGCAATTCGCGCGTGCGATTTTCGATGATCCAGTCCTCGATGTCGCCTTGGGGCACGATGATGTTCGGAGCGGTTTCATTCGGATCGAACAGCTTTTCGGTCTGGCCTTCTACGGTGATGTAGAAATCGGTGCGACTGTTGGGATTCTGCGGGTCGTGCGGATGCTCAGAGAAATAAAGTGTGCGTGTGCGCGCGGGCTTCTGGTCGCCGAGCCACGCCTCGTTTGCGCGGGGCAGCGGGGCGGGATTCGTTGCGAGTTGCACGCTTGGTGCGGGAGCATTTGGTTCTGCGACGATTGTGGCTAGCGGGCGCGTGGGATCGTTTTCGCCGGCTGGGCCAGTGTCTACTGTGCGTGTGATCAGGCTGGCAGCTGCTCCGGCGGCTGGGCCTTTCACGATTATTCCTAAGCGGCCTGCGGGTGGCATCAATACGTGGCTCTGCCAAATGATTTTGTTTTGGGTGGATTGATTGGCGTTGATTGGCACGCCGTCGAGCGAGACGACGCCCAGCATTTGCGGTTTGTTTTCGACCAACAATTGCAGGTCGAGATAGGTGATGGCGGAGGCGTTGAGCACGCACCAGAATTCTTTTTCGTGCGGGCGGATTTCAATTTTGGCCGGCAGATAGCTGGGGTAAGGCACCGGCACGAAATTGATGGAGAGATCCTTCGCGGGTTTGCCGCCGCCGGTGCCGGTATTGAGGATGTCGCCCTCGGCGTCGCGCAGAACTTGCGGCGGAGGCATCGAATCGGTTTTTACCGGCTGCGCGTCTGGATTCAGCAGGTCCTGATCGCGGATGACGAGGACACGTTCGGGGAGGCCGGCGACTTCGGGATTCACTCGCTCGATGCCTTCGATGAGCAGCGCTCCGGAAGCGCCGCCCAGAACTTGCGTGTTCGTGAAACCGTGGACGTGCGGGTGATACCAGTACAGGCCGGGCGGTTGATCCGCGGGAATGCGGATGCGGTATTCGAAGGGAGCATCGGAGGGGTTGATGGTGGTCTTTAGGACTTCGTCCTGATGGCAGACGGGCGGAATCGCCAGGCCGTGGAAATGCAGATTTGTGGCGAAGGCGGTCATTTCGCCGCGCTGGCAGGGATCGGTTGCTGAATTGGCTTTGGCTGATGCGGTGGTGTGCTGGTGCGTGTCTGTCGGCTTAGCTTGCGTGGTCAGGGCGTTCTTCAGGTGCAGGATGAGTAGATCGCCAGGCTGTAGTCTAAGTGTGGGCGATACAGTGCCGTCCGCGGCTACGTAGCAGTAGCGCATTTGGCCATTCGCAGCTGGGCCATTGCGCAGGGTTAAATCCACTCTCAGAACGCCGCCTTGGCTGCGGAGCTCCGGCGGTTCTGGCACCGTGCTGCCGATAGCAGGACGACTGCAAGTTTCGGGCATCGCTGATTGCGCGAACGCGGGTGCGGCGGCGCAGAGGCAGAGCACGAGGAAGCCGAACGAGAGGCCGAGCAAGACGCGCGACAGTCTCCCGAACCGCTGATGGAGTGTTGCAAACATCATAGGTTCAGGTGGCAAAGTAACAGGCAGAGGGGAGAACTCCAAGAGCATCGACAACTATTCAATCTACGAGCCTGGGGTATAGGCAATATGAATTTTTTGCAAATATTCGATTACGATTTGAAGAGACAGAGTCTCATATGGCTGCGATACGATTCGTCAGGCGAACAATGACCATAAATCCCAACGCAGCTCAGCGAGCCAAATCGAGGGGATGGAAGTTCTGGACGATACTTTCAATTGCTTTGATTTCTTGTTTGGCCTGCTTACTGCTGTTTTTCGTTGTCGTGTTTCATGACTATTACCTTGGAGTGGGCACGTACGAATCTTATGCGGTTGCCAAACTACACAAAATCAATGCATTGGAGCATCAGTACGCCGCCGGACACGCTCATGAAGGATTCGCCTGCGAATTATCGCTACTCCCACTTACAGCGCAGATGGGCGGCGGCACCGGCACCGGTACCGTCCTCATGGATGGCGGGAACCGCGGGTACAGGTTCAAGATTGTAGGCTGCGCGGCTGAGCCAAGCGGAATCGTGACTCGTTACCAGGTCGTTGCGATCCCGATTCGGCCCGGCCGCACCGGAGTCCGCGCGTTTTGCACCGACCAAGCTGGCGAAGTGTTCTACGACCCCGATGCTGACGCAGCTAAATGCCTCGCTTCGCGAAACGTACTCCCCTGAACACGAGTCCTGAGTCACAACGGATACATTAAAGGGGAGCTGAGCTTGTTCCCCGACGCCTGCAGCTTGGAAAAGCGGCCCGCGGGGGTGTAGGATTGGGGTTTCCGCTTGGGCCGGCTGAGGGCTTGTATAGATGACCGCGCATGCAGTGTCGTTACCTGTCGAATCACCCGCCAAACGTATTGGTTTGGACCTGTGGATGAACCGCGTGCTGGAATTGGCGGAAGAGGTGCAGAACGGGTGGAAGCCGCGCGAGGTGCATGATTTGCGCGTGGCTTTGCGGCGCTGCCGGACCATGGCGGACGTATTGAGCGAAGTGAATCCCGACCGCGGCTGGCGGGCGCTGAAGAAGGAGAGCCGCGATTTGTTTCGGGCGTTGGGGGCACTACGGGATACGCAGGTGGAGCAGGAGTGGCTGAAGAAGCTATCGGCGCCGGGCGACCCGGTTCGTAAACATTTGCTGAAGGTGTTGGCGCAATCGCAGAAGGAACACCGGGTGAAGGCGCGGCGGGCTTTGGCGGATTTTGACCGCAAGGACTGGCGAAAATCGGTGCAGCGGCTGCGCGGCAAGGCGCAGTTCTTCCCGCTGGAGAGCGTGGTGTTTCAGCGGCTGGCGCTGACGCGCTTAAACGAAGCGGCCGAACTTTACGAACGCGCGCGCAGAGGCCGCAGCCGGATCGCGTGGCATCGGCTGCGGATTGGATTGAAGGGTTTCCGCTACACGCTGGAAAATTTCATGCCGCAGCGTTACGCGCCGTGGAGCGGGGATTTGAAACGCATCCAGGATTTGCTGGGCGAAGTCCACGATTTAGATGTGCTGCGGGCGGAAATCCGGCGGCATCGCGCGAAATTGCCCGAGGCGGATGTGCTGCGGTGGCAGCAGCGCATCGAAGAGGCGCGCAAAGCGCGGCTGGAGAAATTCCGGTCAGTCGTCAGCGGCAAGGAATCTCTCTGGCCGGTGTGGCGCGGGGGATTTCAGGGTATTCATATCGTGCGATCGTCGGCTGCATCGGTGCCGCTGCGGCTTCAGCAGGTTGCGGAAAAGCGATCTAAACCGTCTCCTCAGGGGCTAAAGCCCGCTGCGCGTCAAGCGCTTATTGTCGGAGCTAAAGCTCCGACCCCCTAAATAGCCGATTTTTCGGCAAGCGGCTCAACAGTTTGCGAGGAAAAGTCGAAACCGTTGCTGTTTCTAGGGACGTGGCAAGGGCAGGTTCAGTCTTTCCCGCACAGGCAAGATTGCCTGTGCCACCAAAAACCGGGCCGCTGCCGACTTTTTTCCGCAAACTGTCAATCCGCCAGTTGACGCAGCATTTTCGGCGTCACGATCCACAACAAATCCCACTTGCCCCGCGCCGCGCTGTGTTCCAGGCACGCGGTCCCGGCCTTCTTCAACGCCGTAAACACACTTTGCGCCCCCACCAAATGCGCGATCACCAGGTCCAGTTGCGGCGCATGCCCGAAACACATCAATTCCTTCGCCCGTAGCCGCACAATTTCTTTCGAAATTTCCGCCGGGCTTCCCGAAGGCTTCAAAGCGTCATGTGTCCGGATTTTTTGCTGCGGAAATCCCAGCGCCTCGGCAAAAATCTCGGCCGTCTGCGCCGCGCGCACATAAGGGCTGGTAATCAACACATCTGGTTTTACGCCCAATTCATGCAGACCCAGCGCCGCCGCCCGCGTCTTCTGCACCCCCTTCGCCGTCAATGGCCGTTCCGGTTCCGGCGGCGATTTCGGATCGCTGGGGTCCACCGCAATGCCATGGCGTACCAGATAAAGAATCATTTAGGCGACCTTCTCTTTCCCCTGTGCCCGCCTGAATTCGGCGGTCAAACGGAACTCCTTCTCAAACATATCAGATTTGCGCTTCAATCCGGCCAGGTCCAGCCGCGTGCCGTCCGTCGCCCGGATCACAAAAATTGCCGTCCGCCCCGAAATCTGCACGTCGACCCCGGCGATCCGTTCCGCGTGCTCCGACTCCAGTTTCTCGGCGATGCGCAGCAAACTGGTCAGCACTCGCGTCTGTCTCTGGCGCAGGTTATCCATCGCCGCGTACGACGCGTGATCGAATTGCGGCTCCGACTTCGAATTGTGATACCGCACCAGTGCCGCCACCATGTCCTGCCGCCATCCGCGTAACCCGGGAATTTCCGCGTTGCGCACTAAATACTCGCCATGCCGGTGGTGTGCCTTGCGGTTCACAAAATGTCCCACATCGTGCAGC
>Ga0070733_10002697_pt1 | contig 12410 bp, 13 predicted proteins | sample Coa_R1_9_FD_66450 | JGI IMG/M metagenome (GOLD analysis project Ga0070733, IMG submission 66450) | Surface soil microbial communities from Centralia Pennsylvania, which are recovering from an underground coalmine fire - Coalmine... | ecosystem: Environmental > Terrestrial > Soil > Unclassified ... | reverse complement strand
CATGATCCTCCTCGACCAGTGCGAGCGCCAGATCCATGCCGGCGGTGACGCCTGCCGAGGTGCACACGTTTCCGTCGCGGACGAAAATCGGATCCGGATCCACCCGCGCGCGCGGATACTGCCGCGCGAGCTGCGCGCACCAGTTCCAGTGCGTGGTCACGCGGCGCCCGTCGAGCAGCCCTGCGCGGCCGAGCAGCAGCGCACCGGTACACACCGAGCCGACGCGACGGCGGCGCGCGGCCACTGCGCGCAGCCAGCGCACCGAGGCGGCGCTGGTCGATCCGCGTTCGACCGCGCTGCCGCCCGCGACCAGCACGGTGTCGATCGCCCCGCGCAACCCGTGCAGGCTGCGGTGCGCCGAGATGCGCAACCCGCAGTTGCTGAGGAGCGTGGCGCTGCGCGAACAGGAGACGATCTCGACGCGATAGATGTCGGGAGCCTGCGGGTGCGAGCTGCGAAACAGCCGGTTGGCACTCACGAACACCTGGAACGGACCGATGACGTCGAGCATCTCGGCGCCGGCGGCCGCCAGCACCACCACGCGCCGCGCGCCAGTGCCTGGCGGTGGACGAGCCGCAGCTCCTGAGGTACGCGCCACTAGCTCGCCATAGCTGCCGGGTACTTCTGCGGAGCGCTGTCGAAGGCCGCCTTGTGTTCGGGCATGCAGAAGTAGTACGTCTGCCCGCGCAGCCGCGAGTGGGGCGCATGGCTCGGGTCCACGTCCATCTCGCAGACCGGGCAGAACGGCTGCCCGGCGCTCAGCACCCGGTGCGCACGGAAGGCCTGGTTGGAGTTGGGATCGAGCCAGCCCTGACCCTGGTACTCCATGTACAAGGCGGTCTGCCGCGCCACCTCGCGACCGAAGTAACGCTCCACCACCCGCAAGGACAGATCGATGCCGCTCGACAGGCCGCCGGCGGTGGCAAGGTTGCCCGCCTCGACGAAGCGCGCGCCGCGGCGCACCGCGATGTCCGGGAAGGCCATGGCGAGCTCCGTGTAGGCGCTGTGATGCGTGGTGGCGGACTTGCCGTTCAGCAGTCCAGTGCGCGCCAGCACGAACGCCCCGGTGCACACCGACATGGTGAGGTCGGTGCTGCGGCTCACGTGCAGGAGCCACTCGAGCGCGGCGGTCCCGGCGCCGTTCTGCGCCGGTATGACCACAACCCGCGGCGCCGGCGCGGTGGCGAAGCTGAAATCGGGCACCACCTGCAGTCCGCCACTGGCGCGCAGCGGCGCGGTCGATTCCGCCACGGTGTAGAGCTGAAAGGCCGGCGCTTCGTGGCCTGTGGTGGCGACGTTGCTGAACACCTCCCAGGGTCCGCAGAAGTCGATGACCACCGCCCCGCGCGACAGCACCACCGCGACCGGGATCGGACCTGTGGCCGGGGGGCGCAGCGGCGCGGGTTCTGCCAGCTGCGGCGAAGACGCATCGGACGCGCGGCTCGCGCGCGCCGCCATGAATGGTGCACCGCTCACGGTGAGTGCCGCGGCACGCTGCAACACTTGGCGTCTGTTCATGGCGCGCTCCTGGGTGGCTGCCGGCATCTTGCGCAGCGCAGCGCCTGGCTGCAATGCCATCGTTCGCCCGATTCCTGCCAGCTGCTCGGCTAACGCCCTTCGTACGGCAGCGCGAGATTGTTGACCACGCGGTGCACGCCCTTGGCATGAACGGCGATCGACTGCGCGATTTGGCGCTGCAGGTCGGTGGACACCTGGCCGCTCAGGTAGACCACGCGCTTCAGGGTCTGCACGTAGACATGATTCGGCGGCAGCAGCTCGACGTGCTGATTCAGCAGCTGTTGGACCTCGGCGGTGAGCTGCGCATCGCCCGGACAGCCGCGCCAGCCACAGGCGCGCACGTCCTGGTAGACGCTGCAGCCGGCCAGGACGAGGATGGCGCACAGAGGCAGGAGGCGGACGGGGAGCCTCATGCAGCTATGCTAGCACCGCCAGATGGCATTTCGGTTCGCCTACGGCGATGACTCGAGTTCCAGCTGCCGCAGACGCGGCCCCTCAAGATGCCCGAGGTGCACGGAGGCGTCGCACAGCACCACCGCGAACAGCAGCAGTGCCAGGCCGAGTGCGATGCCGGCGCGCACGTGGCGACGCTCGAAGGTGCCGATGGAGCGCGCGTAGGCGATCAGGGCGAGCAGGGCGCCGACCACCACGATCGCATCGACGCTGGCCCGCTGCCAGTAGCTGCCGCCGAGGTGCAGCCACATGCCGAATTCATCGAAGGTGAGCGCCATGGCGATGCCGTAGACGATCGCGGCCCGCTCGGCGGCGGCCCCGCTCGGGCAGCGCAGCAGCAGGTAACCGCCGACCCCCGCCAGCAGAAAGATCCCGTAGTTGAGGTGGTGCACGTGGGTGCCGCTCAGAAACAGGTACAGGTTCGGAATGCGGCGGGACATGATCAGCAGCACCAGGGTGCGCGCCAGGACGAAGGTGATAATGAAGGCGAGCAGCGCCAGGCGTGCCAGGCGGTCGCTGCCGGGCGTAGCGTCCGACCGGCCGCTGGCGTTAAGGTGTGTTGCGGGCATCCCTCACTATATCGTGCTGTCGCGGCGCGCAGCGCGTCCAACATGGGGATGGCGGGAGTCAGGGAGCAATCATGGAAGCCTCACTGCTGGCGGGCTGGGACAACTTCTACGTCATCGTCGGCTCCAGCGCCGGCGGCCTGACCGGGCTCACCTTCGTGGTCGTCTCCCTGATCACGGACGCGCGGCGCGTCCAGCCGCGGGGCCTGAAGCTGTTCGTGACACCGACCATCGTGCACTTCGGCACGGTGCTGGCGATCGCCGCCTTCCTCGCCATGCCGCACCTGAACCCCCTCACGCTCAGCTGGGGATTCGCCGCCGCAGGGATAGCCGGCCTGCTGTATGTGGGCTGGATTGCCTCCCAGATCCGTGTCCCGCAGATCCAGTACGAGCCGGTGGCCGAGGACTGGATCTTCAACGTCATCTTGCCGGCTCTGGTGCACGGCTGCCTGCTGCTGTTCGCCTGGCTGGTATGGCGGCACACTCAACTGACGCTTTACGGGGTGGCGCTGCTTACCCTGGCTCTGCTCTTCACCGGGATTCACAACGCCTGGGACATCGCCGTGTGGATGGCCATCAGCCGCAAGGGCGAGACCAGCCAGTAACCGACCGAGGAGGATTTATGCAGAAAATGGTGCACGACTATCTGAAGGCGCTCGAAGCCGGCGATGCCGACAAGGCGGCGACGCTGTTCATCCACGACGGCTGGGTCGAGTCGCCGTTTCTCGGTCGGCTGCCCGTGCGGCAGTACGTGAAGAAGGTCGCCGATGCCTCCAAGGGTACGCGCCTCACCGTGTACGACGTGCTGGTGAGTGCCGAAGGCCACCTGCGCGCGGTCGCCTACTATCAGTACGACTGGCGTCTCACCGACGGCTCGCGCGTCGCCTTCGACTGTGCGGACGTATTCAATTTCGACCCGAGCACCGGGCGGATCCAGTCGATCGTGTTGGTCTACGACAGCCACCCGGTGCGCGGAGCGGTGCAGAACAAATACCCCTAGTGGCCCGCCCGCACCCCGGCGCCCGCCTTGGGCGGACCGCCCGGGGGCCTCTGCTAATTCAAATGCAGTATGCGTATTGTTTTCCCTCCTTCGTACGAATATGGTTGAATGTACGGGGCCGGAAACGGTCATTGCGTAAATTGCCGCCGATGCCGCCGCGCTGTTGCGAGCCATCGCGCCGGCACGAGGGGGGCAGCAATGAGGGGAAATTCGCGTGCTCTCCTGGCTGCGGCGGGGCTGCTGTTGACCGCAGCGGCACCCTGCGGGGCGCTGGCGCAGGAACAGCCGGCGGCACAGCTGCAGCAGGTGACCGTCACCGCCACCAAGATGGGCGAGACCTCGCTGCAGTCGACCCCGCTCGCCATCACTGCCTACACCGCGGAAGATCTGGCGGACCATGCGATTCAGAACGTCAGCGGCATCGCCGCCAATACCCCGGGTCTGCAGCTCACCGACCTCTCGGGCTACTCGCAGCTCTTCATTCGCGGAGTCGGCTCCAACACCGTGTACGTGGGCTCCGATCCGAGCTCGACCATCAACATCGACGGGGTGTACCAGGCCCGGCCGCTGACCTTCACCACCGACTTCCTGGACGTTGACCGCATCGAAGTTCTGCAGGGCCCGCAGGGCACGCTGTACGGCCGCAACTCCGTGGGCGGCACGGTGAACATCATCTCGCGCGCACCGTCCGCAACGCCCACCGGCGAGGCGCAGCTGCAGGGCGGCAACTACGGGCTGTTTGCAGCGCAGGCCTATGTCAGCGGACCGCTCACCGACTCCGGCATTCTCGGCAGTCTTGCAGTGAGCCGTCTTACGCATGACTTCTATCTGGACAACGTCTCCACCGGTGGCGGCCTGGAGAACGCCGATCACTACGCGGTGCGCGGACAGCTGCTGCTGCCCTTCGGCAGCCAGACCACGCTGCTGCTGCGCGGCTTCTACGCCTATGCGGCGGATGCGTTCGGCGGCGACCCGAAGCTGCTGCAGCCCGATGGCGTTCCGCTCGATGATTCGGTGCTGGGCGACTATTTCAAGGTATCGCTCAACCGGCCCGCGTACTCCACGCTCAAGCAGTACGGCTTCAACGGCGAGCTCACCTTCCATGCCAGCGACATGCTCACCCTCAAATCGCTCACCGCGTACCAGGCCTTCCGCGACTCCTTGGGCCTGGATGCCGACTCGAGCAGCCTCGACATCCTCTACACGACGCAGACGCCGATCCGCCAGCATCAGTTCAGCGAAGAGCTCAATGCCACAGGCACCTGGGATGCGCTCACCTACGTCGGCGGTGCCTACTACTTCACGGAGAACGACGCCGAGCCCCTCTACCTGGCGCTGCCGGGTTTCGGCATCTCGGACGTCAACATCGGCAAGGTGGTCGATGAGTCCGAGGCGCTCTACGGGCAGGTCGAGTGGCATTTCACCCCACAGCTGTCGGCGATCGCCGGCCTGCGCTACACGCACGAGAGGAAGGATTTCGACCAGTCGAACATGTATCACGGCTCGGCATCGCTCGATCCGGCGGTGGACGTTGCCGCGCCGGTTCTTCCGGTGCCGCCGCCGTTCGCCATCAGCACCTCGCGCACCGACAGCGCCTGGACGCCCAAGTTCGGCTTCAACTACCGCCCGCAGGAGGAGCTGCTCGCCTACGCCTCGATCACCAAGGGCTTCAAGAGCGGCGGTTTCGACTTTGGCTCCCCCACCGCCGCCTACGCCACGCAGGGCTACACCCCGGAGTCCCTCTGGGCCTACGAGCTCGGGCTAAAGTCCGACTGGTTTGAGCACCGCCTGCGCGTCAACACCGACGTGTTCCTCTATCACTACACCGACATGCAGGTCGAGGTGTTCGTGCCGCCGGCTAACGCCATCACGGAGAATGCCGCCACGGCGCGCATCGAGGGCGTGGAACTGCAGCTGGAGGCACGGCCGCTGCGGCCGCTGGACCTGTCCGCGACCGTGGCCTACCTGCACGCGCGCTATACGAGCTTCCCGAACGCCTACGTCACCGGGTTCGGTACTTTCGATGCCAGCGGCAAGGCGCTGAACTTCGCTCCCGACTGGACGGCCACCTTGAGCGGCACCTACAACTTCGACCTGCTGGGTGCAGGCCACGGCAGTGAATTCGTCGGCGTCGACTATCACCTGCAGTCACGCGCATTCTTCACCCCCGCCAATGACGGCGTCGGCGGGGTCAGCAACTACGCGCAGGAGCAGGGCGATTATCAGCTGCTCGGCGCGCGCGCCGGCTGGGCGAACTCCGATGGGCGCTGGAACGTGGCAGTCATCGGCCTCAACCTCACCAACCGGCAGTACGTGACCGGAACGGTGAACTACGGCGTCGCGATTGCCGGTCGCCCCGGCGATCCGCGCACGGTGCGCGGGCAGCTGACCTTCAAGTTCTGAGGGGCAGGCGAGGGGCGGCTGGCAACGATGCCCTCAGTCGGTCATGTTCTCCTGGGCGCGCACGAAGGCGTAGTTGTTGACATGCACCCAGCCACGGAAGGGCTGTTTGAGGTCGCTGATCGCGAGCATGGCGAGTGTGATCAGCAGTGTCAGCGACAGCACCTGAAAGCCGTGCAGCCACAGGTAGCGTGAGCCGAACAGGTCGACGGAGATGATGGTGAGGATGCCGCCGACCAGTAGGACGCACCAGAAGATGCCCGGCAAGCGCGAGAGGCTCTGCACCAATCGCTGGCGGCGCAGCTGCGAAAGCGTGCTCAGCTCCGAGAGCGCATGATCCGCGGCGCGGTTCTCGGCGGGCGAGGTGCTCGTCACCGCCATGAGCGTCGCCCACATCGACTGGTCGATCCAGTGGCTCTTCTCCGGTACGTTGCCGCGCTCCATCTGCGGCCAGTCGTCGTCGATGACGGCGGCGGCATAGGCGCGCGCCTCGGCCTGCAGTCTCATGCGCTGATCCTCGGGCAGAGCCGCCGCCAGACGGTAGACGTTGCGCAGGGCGTTGGCCTCGAGCCCCACGTTGAGCTCCGTCGTAGAGAAGGTGCTCCACACATTGAATAACATGAAGCCGAGGATGACCGCATAGACGCTGCCGAGAATGTTCAGCTGCCAGCCGATGAGATCCTCGCGGGCGTAGCGCTCCTGCATCGGCCAGATGTGGTTCATGGCGAGCATGAACAGCATGGACAGCGTCATCACGCCGATCAAAATCAGGACGTTCTCTGTCAGCGTCAGCATGGAATGCCGCCCCCTGAAATGCCGCAGCGTTAAGGCACGCTCTGCCCAGACCAAGCCTAAGAGAGGCGGACCGTTTTTGAAAGCGGGGCACTGGCGTTGCGGGCGGATAGAACCGGCAGCGCAGCGCGGCGTCTGCGTTGCCACTGGCGTGAGGTCACCGCACAATGGGGCATGCCGCAAGAACTCCGGATGGCATGGCTGCTGGCTGCGGCGGTACTTGGCGGGCATGGCTACAGCGCCGCGGCGGCCGCGCCCGATGGGGATGACGCCTTCCGGGCGGCGATCGAGGAGCACGACGTTGCCGCGACCGACGCTGCGCATGCCGGCATCTGGAAGGCGGCCACGCCGCCCGCCGGGGCCATGCACGGGGAGCTCGGGGAAAACGATCCGTACGGCCTGTCGGCGGGAGTGGCCATCAAGGCCGACTGCTCGATCAACTGGGTGGATCCGGATTCGGGCAAGCGCTACTGCTTCTCGAGCGCCACCTCGCTCGTCATGTTCCTCGAGGCGCCGCAGGCTTACCTGAAGCGTGCGCGCCAGAACTGGCGCGGCTCCTGAGGCCACGGGGCCGTGGCCCCTGCGCCTAGAGCCTTTTGCCGCGACGCAAGAGCCTTACGCCCGCTCTGGCGGCCGTTGCAGCTGTGGCTGCGCTTAAATTCGCTACTGGCGCAGGGAATTCTCGCGGCCCTTGGGGTCAGCTCCCTAGTGGTCGAACTTTGCCCGGCAGCGGACGTCGATTTCAGAGGACGTCCCATGTCGCCACCGGGCGGGAAGGACCCCCGCCGTGACGGAGAACCCGCATGAAGACCTATCGTGCCTTGGCAGCCTTGCCTTTGCTGCTTGCGTCCGCATTCGCTGTCGCCGATGCAACCGGCCCCGTCCCCGGCGCGGATAATCAGAAGCAGCCGCGCACCCTCGGGCAGAAAGCCGTGCTGCACATCTATTACTACGCGCCGAAGACTCTGGAGATCACCTACGTCGACTCGTATCTGTTCAAGGACGAGGGCGCCTGCAGGAACGCGATCTCCGCTGCCCTGCAGATCGCCATGCCGTATGCGGGCGACGGGGACATGGTGAGCGCGCAATGCGTGGGGATGAATCCGCCTGCGCCACTCACGCATCCGGAGCAGAAGCAGCAAGTGCCCGAGGGCAGCACGCAGCTGTAGGCGCGCGAGGGCGCAGCCCGGGCGCCGAACTCGCCAGCGCCGCCCCTTCAGCCGAGCGCGGCAGGGACCTCCGCGCGCCGGCACACCATGAGGATCTCATCGACGTCCTCGGTGCCGATCACCCCGGGCACGAGCTGCAGCTGTTTCTGAAAGCGCACGGCGATGTGCGCGTAGGCGCGGTTGTACCACCACATGGCGCGCTCGCGGTGATTTACCAGCCACCAGATGCCAAGATCCAGCAGGCGCGAGGAGCGCGGCTGCATGCCGAACACCGCACTGCGCTCCACCTTGAGCCGCTGCTCGGCGAGTTTCGCCAGCAGCTGCTCGGGTTGGTAGCGGCGTTTGTGGCCGACGAAGTCATCGAAGGCCGTCCAGCGTGCCGCGTGCAGCGGCGTGGAGATGAGCACCGTACCGCCCGGGCGGGTCACGCGGGAGATTTCCGCGAGCGCACCGCCGTCATCGTCAACGTGCTCGATGATGTCGAGGGCACACACCAGATCGAAGCTCTGATCGGCGAACGGCAGACGGCTCACCTGGGCCTGCACGACCTGCGCGCCACGCCCGCGGAGGGTGGCGAGCGCCGGGGCACTGATGTCGACGAACTGCGTGCCGATGATCGGCAGTCGCGGCCGCAGTCCCGGCGCGACCTCCAGGCGCCGCCCGCCCGCGGCGAGCAACGACTGCACCAGCGGCCAGGTGTTGAATTTCTGCGGCTCGACCAGCGCCGCTCCCGACCAGAAAAGGTCGTAAAAGCGGCGGTTCTTCTCCAGAAGATCACCGTCGCTCTCGCGCTGGAATGACTCGGTCTGCATCGTTCGAGGGCTGCTGGCCGGGCGGCCTGACGCTGCAACTCTAGCAAGATTCGCGCTGAGCGAGGCGAATCGCGCCCCCGCTACCGCTACGCTTGGATCCCGGGCCGCGAAGGCGCCGCGAGCCGCGGGGGTTGCCGCCATGCGCCTGCGAGTGACCCCGCGGTTTGCCTCTGCCGCAGCGTTTGCCTAGTCTTCAGCCACTCGTGCCATCGGATTGGGGGAAACTCATGAGGTCAGGATTGAAGACCGTACTTGGGGCAAGCGCATGGATCGTGCTGCTCGCCGCCTGTTCCACCACCTCGCACGTTCTGGTTGGCACGCCGCGGCCGCCCATCTCTGCCGAGAGCGTGCGCATCTACACGCAACCGCCACCGCAGTACGAGCAGATCGCGACCATCGATGCCAGCAGCCAGGGCTCGCTCGCGCTCACCGGGCAACAGAACATGGACAAGGCCATGGGGCGTCTTAAGGCCGAGGCCGCCAAGCTCGGCGCCAACGGTGTGCTCCTTGAGGGCGTGCAGAACCAGCAGTCCGGCGCGATCGGTACCGGGGTGGGTAACTCCAGTTACAGCGGCAATTCGGCGGTGGGTGTCGGCGTCGGGGGTTCGTTCGGCATTTACAACAAGGTAGCGCACGGCCTGGCCATCTACGTGCCGCCCTGAGGGCGCATCGCCCCCGGCCTCGAGTGGAGCGCTTTCAAATCTCACGCCGGCGGGCGCTTGGGCGCCTGCGCGCGCCCTCATAACCCCAAGTAGAGCCGCCGCTGATCGGGAACGGATCGGCACGCGCTCGTTCGCCTGCGCGCGCTACATCGCCAGCAGCGGTGCGCTCCGCGGGCTGGACTCGGGGGCCAAGGAACAGAGGAGTTGGATCTGCGATGAACATTTAGCGCTCGGCGCCGTACGTACGCAGGGTAGCGATCAGGGAGATCAGGATGCGCGCCGTTGCCCGTCACTGCCTCACCAAGGCTTCTGTACCGTTCGTCCTGCTACTGCCCGCCTGTGGTGGCGGCGGCTATGGCGGCAATAGCAGCGCGGGCTACATGCCGCCAGCGCCGGCCGCACCCGCCGCATCGTTCTCGCAGCCGGCTCAGGCGATGACCATCCACCTCGGACAATCGTTCACGCTGGCCTGGTCCGCGAGCAACGCCACGGCGTGCACCGGCAGCGTCTCGGGAACGGGTGGCGGCTCTTTCGCCGGTACGCTTGCGATGAGTGGCACGCAGAGTATCGCGCCGACCGCCCCGGGGACGTACAGCTATTCGCTTGAGTGCACCGGCAGCGGCGGCATGTCCGGTGCCAAGTCGATGACGGTCAGCGTGAGTGCCTCGATTCTTAGCGGGCTTTCCGTCATCACGACGATCGGCCCGACGCCCGATCCGGCAGAGAAGGGCGGCAACCCTTATGGCCTTGCCATCGCGCCCGCGAGCGAAGGTCTCATCACCAAGGGCGATCTCATCGTCTGCAACTTCAACGACGGCGCGACCAACACCCAGGGGGCCGGCACCACTATCACCGGCCTGCACCCCACTGCCGGGGCGCAACCGTACGTCATTGCCAACTCGGCCTCGCTCAAAGGCTGCAACGCCCTGGCGCTGCTGCCCGATGACAGCATCGCGGCAGCCGCTTACACCGCCAGCCTGAATCCACTGGTGACGGCCGGCGGCACGGTGAACAATCCGTTCGCCTCGCACAGCTTCGCTGCCCCCTGGGGCGAGGCCTACGTTGCCGCGGCAAACGGTCAGCCCGCCGCGCTGTACGTCTCGAATGCGGGCGATGGCTCCATCGAGCGCATCACGCTCGACGGTGATGCGCCGGCGGATTTCACGGAGGTCATCAAGGGCTTCTGCGTCAGTGGCGCTCCGGGTGCCATCTTCGCGCCCGCCGGACTCACCTACGATGCGTCGATCGATACACTGTATGTCGTCGACTCGAGCTCTTACAGCGTCGTGGCATTCAAGGGCATCTCCGCATTCACAACCGATGCAGTGGTGGTCAACGGCAACTGCACGCCCTCGACGCCCACGCCCGCGTTGACCTTTGGGGGAGCGTCCGCCGCATCCGCCAAGGTGATTGCCGCGGGCGGTCAGTTCAACGCACCACTGAGCGCAGCACTTCTTTCCGACGGGGATCTGCTGGTTGCGAATGCCGACATCAACAATCCCGCCGTGCCCAATCTGGTATTCGAGGTGTCGCCCGCCATCAGTTTCGTCGGCACGCCACTGCAGCTGGACACGAGCGGCACTGCGGGCGCGCTCTTCGGCCTCGCGGCGAGGGTGGATGATCAGGGCCGGGACGTGGTGTTCTTCAACGACGACAACACCAATACGGTGAACATGCTGAGTCAGTAACGCGGACCGCGCGGCCCGCTTACCGCGGCTGCACCGCTAGCCGCGCCCGGCGGCAGTACGCAGCCACGCCGCTCGCAGCGCTGCACGGCATTCCCGAGCGCCACAGGCCTTGAAGGCGTCGACAAGTACCCGGCACCGCTCGCCGAGCTGGCACACCAAGGTGAACGTGCTGCGGGTGCTGAGCAAGGTGGAGGAGGTCAGTGTGCGCCTGCGCAGGACGCGCGCTGCGCCCATGGCGAGCCTTGCGGAGCTCGACGGACCGGCGCCGGCAGCGACACACTGAGCCGCACGAGCCGCGCTCAGGCTTGGAGACCGGGTTCAGCTTCGCCGTTGCCGCGGGGGGAGTGCCACCTTGTCGAGTCGGGATGTCGAAGCACGCCCGGGCCATTCGTCGTGGCGGTGAGGGGCGGCTCGCTTCCGCCGGTCCATGCAAGGAGAACTCAGCGTGATCACGATTTCCGCTTTCAAGTGGGTTCCGGAGTTTGCACGCGGCCAGGTACGCGATCTGCGCGTGCGCTGGGCACTCGAGGAAGCCGGGCTGCCCTACCGCGCCCGCCTGCTCGCTCAGGGCGACCAGGACCAGCCGCAATACCGCGCCCTGCAGCCCTTTGGCCAGGTCCCCATCTTCGAGGAGGAGGGCCTCGTACTCTTTGAGTCCGGCGCCATCGTGCTGCACATCGGCGAGCGCAGCGAGCAGCTGCTGCCGCAGGATCCGAACGCCCGCGCACGTGCAACGCAGTGGCTGATCGCGGCGCTCAACTCGGTCGAGCCCTACGTCATGAACCTGGCCCTGATCGATCTTTTCTACAGCAACGAGCAGTGGGCGAAGCTGCGCCGTCCAGGGGCCCTCGAGTTCGTCCGGCGTCGCCTGTCGGCCCTCTCCAAGTCCCTGGGGGATAAACCGTTTCTGGATGGCGAGCGCTTCACGGCCGGGGATTTGATGATGACCACGGTATTACGCGGGCTGCGACACACCGACCTCGTTTCCGAGGATCACCAGCTCGCAAGCTACGTCGCGCGCTGCACGGCACGACCGGCGTTCGAGCGCGCGCTGGCCGCGCAGATCGGTGACTTCGACAAAGCAGCCTGAAGAGCCCGCGCGACCGGGATAGATGAGCGGCGGATCGCGGCGGCGATCCGCCCGCGCATCCTGGCCGGGAGCACGCTGCGCGCAGGCACCCTACGGCTGAAGCGCGGCTGGCCGGCATTTGCCGCCTGCGGCCGCGGTTACTATGCTGAATGCTTCGCTGCAGCCACCGGAGCAAACCGCAGCCGCTCATGAACGCCCCCGCGGATGCACCTGTTACTCCAGAACCCGCCCGGCCGGCGGCGCCCGACGACGCCATTTTC
>Ga0070733_10002696_pt1 | contig 12414 bp, 7 predicted proteins | sample Coa_R1_9_FD_66450 | JGI IMG/M metagenome (GOLD analysis project Ga0070733, IMG submission 66450) | Surface soil microbial communities from Centralia Pennsylvania, which are recovering from an underground coalmine fire - Coalmine... | ecosystem: Environmental > Terrestrial > Soil > Unclassified ... | reverse complement strand
CCATTCAGCCGCAGCGCGCGCTCGGGCATCAGCAGCACGCGCGGCTGCTGCGACTTTTCGTTCAGGCGGCATCCCGCCGCGAGCCGCGGGAAACTGTTTGGTTCAGGTGCCGTCATGATTCTCTTGCGGGATGGAACGCGCCCGGCGGCGGCCAGCCTGGAGTTACATAGGCAAAATGAATCGCGTCCAGCATGGCCCACAAAATATCGCACTTGGCGCGCAGGGCGCCGAGCGCGAGCTCTTGCTCCTCGCGCGTTCGCGCATGCTTCACCACCCAGACCAGCGCGAAATCGGCATCCTCAGGCGCCTGCGTGATGCGCCCCTGGAAATAGTCCAGGCCGTTCGCGAGCCAGGGATAGTGCTGCCGCAGCCGGTCCATTCGAAGGGTGATCAGCTTGCGGGAAAAAAGTTCGGTCAACGAAGATGCGATGGCTTCGAGAAACGTTCTCGAACGGACAAGCTCAACGTAGGCATCCACGGCATAGCGAGTGGCGGGCAGAATTCCTTCGCCGCGAATCGCCTGTTCGCGCCTCAAGCCGGTGGCTTCCACGAGGCGCAGCCATTTTTCGATGCCGCCGGGTTGTGCGCCGTCACCATCATGATCAATGATCCGCTTGCGCCAAGCGCGGCGAAAGTCCGCGTCCTCGCTGCGCGCGAGAATCGTCGCGTCTTTGATGGGGATGTGGCTCTGATACGCATAGCGGTTGAGCGCCCAGGCTTGCAACTGCCCGCGCGTGAGTTTGCCCTCGTGCATGAGCTGGTGGAACGGATGCTTGTGGTGGTAGCGCTCCTCGCCGATGGCATGGAATCGCTCCACGAATTCCGTTTCCGTCAGAAGCGTTTTGGATTCGAGGCCGCTCACAATTGAAACTCCATCCCATCATAAGCGACTTCCCAGCCCGCATCGCGAGCGGCGCGGCCTGCGGAGCTTTCTTCGTCCAGCACGGGGTTCGTATTGTTCATATGAACCAAGACGCGGCGGACCGTTCGAGCGTGTTGCAATTGTTCGAGCAGTCCATTTTCTCCCGAAAGCGGCAGGTGGCCCATTTGCCGGGCGGTCTTGCCACTTCCCCGAATGTGGAGCAGTTCGTCGTCTGTCCAGAATGTGCCGTCGAGCAAAGCAAGATCGCTTTCCTCCGCGCGTTTCTTCCATTCCACTCCGCACCCGGGCAGGCTCGGGGCATAGAAGAATTTCTTCTTGTTCTGCACCAATTGCAAGCCGATTACAGCTTCCTCTTTTGGCAAACTCTCGCGCAGCGTGCCGCTCACATAGTCCGGAAACTCCCCGCCCAGCGGCACCGCCGCGCAGAGAACTTTTTCCGATTCACAATCCGAATTGCGGCCGCACACCGCGACTGGGAGGTCCAAAGGCAGATCGTTCCATTGTACGGGGGGAGCTGAACGTTCGAGCGTTCGAAACAGGCTGTTCTCCCCGGTCACGATGCGGCGGATCGAAGGCGTCGAATAGATTTGCAATGGCTGGAACTCGCGCAGATGGAGCAGTCCCATGATGCAATCGGAATCAGCGCTTGTCAGAACGACGCCGTGGATCGGAGTGTTTCGCGTGCCTTCAACCGGCGCGAACTCGGCGTCTCGCAGGAGCTGCTGCCGGAGGTCCGGCGAAGCATTGACGAGCAGCCAGGAAGAAGAGTGGAGCGAAACGGCCAACTGCGCCTGCGTGCGAGCGTGCGATTTCAGCTCGCCGCGCCGCAGGCGGCTACAGTTCGAACATGCACAATTCCATTGGGGGAAACCGCCCCCGGCAGCCGAGCCGAGGACCTTGACGCGCATTCAACACTTACAGTTCGGCGTTCGCGTACGAACTGATCTCGCAATTGAGGTCAATTTCTTCGTGTTGAGGAGTAACCCATTCCATGGCCTGCCTCCGGGAAAATATGAATGCGATCGACTCTCAAATCCATGCGTAGTCTAGCGTGAACCACGGGACACGGCAATGCCTTTGTCCGTACAGGTGGCTTGGTATTGCAGCCTTTTGCCTTGTTTTCACCCACCGCACAAAGAAAAGCGGCGGCCCAATCGCTGGCCGCCGCTTTTTCGAACGGAAATGATTCAACTAGAGACGTGGCGGCTTCTTGCTCTCTTTGGGAGCCGCACTTTCATGCTGCGCGGGCGGACGCGGCGCGCTCTCGTGAGCCGCGGGAGCAGGCTTGCTTTCCTTGGGAGGCGCACTCTGATGCTGCGCCGGAGCAGGCTTACTCTCCGTGCGTGGTTGCGGTGCGGGCCGGGATTCCTTGGTTGCCGCGGGTTTGGGTTCCTTAGTTGCCGCAGGTTTGGGTTCCTTGGTTGCCGCAGGCCGGGTTTCCTTGGTTGCTGCAGGCTTGGATTCCTTGGTCGCCGCAGGCCGGGATTCCTTGGTCGCCGCAGGGCGAGATTCCTTGGTTGCCGCAGGCTTGGATTCCTTGGTTGCCGCAGTGTGGGATTCCTTGGTCGTTGCGGGCTTGGACTCCTTGGTTGCCGCAGAGCGAGATTCCTTGGTCGCCGCAGACTTGGATTCCTTGGTTGCCGCAGGTCGAGTTTCCTTGCTACCTGAATTCGTACTACGTGAGCTCGCCGTTGTCTTTGCAGGAACGTAGCGTCCCCCAGCTGCCTTTGCCGCTACCACGCCTCTGCCGCTGAACTCGCCAGGCTTGGCAGTTGCGGCTACAGCCGGCTTGCCATGGTTCACTGATGCGAACTGTGCGCGATTCGTGCTTGCTTCATGCTGGTGCTGCGTTTGCACGGACGTCGCCGGGATATGACGCTCGTGGGCCGCGGCTTCTTCCGCAGCCGTTGGACGAGCCGTCGTCCCACCATTGCCGCCGTTGAAGCTGGCGCGAGTTGTGGTGGTAGTGACGACTGTCTTGGAGTAAACGTTGTGGATCACCGTGCGGTTGACGTTCATTACTTCCGTGTTGTAGAAGAAGTGCCCGCCTTGCCAGTATCCGCCGCCGAAGCCAACTCCTCCGTAGCCGAAACCGTAGTTAATGCCGCCGTAGAAGCCGATGGTCGGGCCCCAGTATCCGTCGTTCCAACGGTACGCGCCGTCTCCCCAGCCCCAGTAGCCGGGCGTCCAGAGGAAGCCCACCTCAGGGGCGACCACCCAGGTGCCCGGCACCCAATAGTATCCGTCGTCGCCATACGCCCAGTAACCGGGCGTCCAGAGGTAATCATCGCCCGGGCAAACGGGCTGTTCATATATCGGTATCGCGGGTGGAGCGATCTCAATTGAAACGCCAACGACCTGTGCCGAAGATCCGGCCGGCATCGCCAGCATCACGAATGTAGACAACAATAGGAGCATAAGAATGGAGCGGGCAGTTCTCATTGTATTCACCTCAAAAGACTGGCTTTCGTTTTTCGGGGGCCTCGCGGGCCCAGGACCCGGTCGAGCCGGACTGGTCGCGCATAAACTTCCATTGACACGATTGCATGGTAATGCGAGCGGCCAAGTGCCGCCATGCGGTGAAGCCTGTATAACGTTCGTTATCTTCCGGTAGTAGGCTAACTCATTGAGAAGAAGCGAGATCGGGAGGCGGGTATTCGGGCAGTTTGGCGTTTTTTGCGTCCGTGCGCTTCACTTCAAGCTCGTCGAACAGAATCGATGGAGCAATTACCGTTATGGGAATCGCGCCTTCGCGATTGCTGACCAGCGGATCGTCGCCCGCGGCGATAAGGCCGTTCCGCAGCGTGCGTGTGTCGAGTTCGTTGAAGACGGCGCCACGCACAAGCTCTTCGTGGCCGTCGTTTTCATACACCCGGTAGAGTAGCCGCGGGGCGTAGCCGGGGCCGAGAGTTTCGACATAATAACCGTAGGGCTTGCCGGCGTCGCGGCACATGGCCATGAGTTTCTTCTTAAGTTCCGCCGGCGAAGACGTTTCCTTTGATTGCACAATCAGGTTCCCCACGCTTGGTGTGACAGGCTGGCCTGGTACGGCGCGGCCGTGGCCATTCGATTCCGGGAAATCGCGCAGGGGCTCGCGCCCCAGAAGGTAATTCTCGAGCATTCCGTTCTGTATCACGGGAACGTTCACGGCCTGGACGCCTTCATCATCAATTTCGTAGCTGCCGATGAGCGTCTTGCCGCCGAAAGTTTTCAACCGTGGATCGTCCACCACCGACAGAAAAACCGGGAGCACGCGGCTTTTATAGCTCGCCGCGAATTTTCCTTCGGTTCGCGCTGAGTCGCCCGGCTTGGGCCGCCGCCCGACGATATTCGCCCCGATCATGCCGTTAAAAACGTCAGTTGAGGCGTCGTTTGAGAACAACACCGGGCCGCGATATTCTTCCTCGACGACGGGAGCATCGCGCAAGTCCTTAAGTGTTTGGAGCGTCTTGCGCGCATCCGCCTCGAACTGCGCGGGCGTGGGCAATTCCTCGACGCTCGCCGCCGTGTAGTATGGCGAGCGCTCGATTTTCATTCCATCCTCGGCTTGCGTGGACGCGGAAAGAATCAGAGAGTAAATCGCGAAGCCGTGCCGCGCCACCGTTCCTTCGGTGTTGATGAAGTACTCGTTGACGGCGCGGAAGCGGAGCGTTGCGGAGAGGAATTGGATTTTCGGGTCGGTGCGGAAAATTGCTGTGGATTTCTCGAGCGCTCCGTTCCACGACTTCGCGTCGAATTCCAATTTGGCGAGCGCGCCGATGGATTGCAGCGCGGGAACTTGCGCGAAATCGGAAAATGGCTGGTCGGCGGTGTACTGGCTCAGGACGGCCTTCTTCGCGGCCAGCGCTTCGCTTGCATTTTTATAGGCTTCGTCTGTGGCCAGCCACAATTGGCGCCGCAGGGCAACGGGATTGTCGTCGAGGGGCGCGAAGTTCGTGACACCCATTCCCCCGCCGAAGTAGCTGTCTTGCTTGTAATCGCCCACGCGTACGACTACGCGCACGCTGCGACCATGACTGCGCTGGCTCTGGCGCACGGCGCCAAATGCGGCCTCGGCGTCGTATTCATCTACATCCGCAAGCCGGTACTCGATGTAGTACGGCGCGCCCACATTTTCCATCTTGAGCTTTGCCTTCGAGCGCGCGAGCTCTTCGCTCATGGCAGCAAGCAGAGGGTCTGATGCGGCAGCGGTCGCTGACGAAGAATTCGTCTTTGTGTTTTTTCCCTGTGCCGCGGCGGGCGTTCCACAGGAGAACGCGAGAAGAGTCGCGGCGATGCCAAGGAGCCACCGGCACGGGACCCGCGAGGCGAAGGGCGTCTGGCTCTGGCTCACGGCTTCGCTCCCACGGACGGCACTGATTTCGCGCTTGCAGAAGACGCTGTACTCTCCATACCCGGCGGCGGCAGGATGGGAGGCCGGTTCGTTCCTCGCTGTTTTTTCTGAACTTCGATTTCCGAGAAGAGCATCGCGGGCGCGGAAGCTGAAACGGGAACCTGCCCCGATTCTGCTCCGCAGACGCCATTGAAAACCTGGAGCGTATCACCAGTGAGCACGATGTTGTTGAGCGACAACAGAGGAGTGCCAACGATATCCACTCCGCGCACCAACTCGTCGGGACGCCCGTCGGGATACACGCGCCAGACCATGATGGGAATCACCTGGAACGATTGCGGCATTTCCCGCGTGGTGAGCGTGAACCCGCCCTCGATGTCCTCGAAGTAGAGGCCGTAGGGTTTCCCCTGCTTCTTGACTTCATCAATCAGCTTCTGCCGCATCTCGGAATCCTTCACGGTGTTCGTGGAGGTCACAATCAAATTGCCCTGCCGGCCGGTGGGCATGAGTCCTGCCTGCCGCCGTCCGTGGCCGTTCGAGTGGTCGAAATTCTTGATGGGCATGCGCGACATCAGGAAATTCTTCAGGACGCCGTTCTCGACCGCGCTCACGCGCTGCGCAGGGACGCCTTCATCGTCGAAGTCGTACGTTCCGGCGAGCTTCACGCCGTTCAGTTCTTTCGTCGTGGGGTCGTCCACCACGCTCAAGAATGCGGGGAGCACCGGCTGATTCACTTTTTTCGTGAACGTTTGCCCTTCGGTTTCGCCGCGCTGCCGGTGGCCTTCGAGACGATGGCCCAGCACCTCGTGAAAAAAGACCGCGGCTGCCCGCCCGGAAAGCAACGCCGGCCCGGCATACGGCTCCGCGACAGGCGCGGCGCGCAGCGCGTTCAGATCCGCGGCGACCTTTTCCACCTTCGCCGCGAGCTCTTTTTCTGATGGAAGCTCTCCCGGCGAATTTTCCTGAAAGGTTTCGACGCGCAGCAGATCCATGCCATCGTCCGCTCGCGTGTCCGCTTGGATCACCAGGCGGCTCATTGCCGCGGGACGCACCAGCGCCGTTCCGCCGCTCGTGGCGAGATAGGAGCGCGAAGCCGCCACTTGCAGGAAAACAATCGAAGAATAGACGTCCGGATATTTCAAGAATCCGGCGGAAAGCCGCCGAATTTCGCCTTCCCAGGCTTTCTGGTCGAACGCGACGCGCACGATCGAATCGTCGCGATGATTCTGAGCCTGCTCCTGCGAGAAATCCGCCGATTTGTCCTCTTCCTCCGAGCGGACCGCCTGGCTCGTCTTCACCTTGAGGAAGGCGGAGGAGGCTTGCTCGTATTCACGGTCCGTGAGCTGCCAGAACACGCGCGCGATCGCGTCCGGATCGTCCGCAAACGGAAGCGTCCCCCACGTAAGGCCGGAGCCTCGGCTTTCGCCGTGCGTGTTGTCCAGCGCCTGAGACCCGACGCGCATCATCACGTCTGCTTGCCGCCTGTGGATGTCCGTGGAAACGATCAGGCTGCCGTTCGTTCCGACGATCGCGGTGCCGGTGATTTCCGATGCACCGTAGCTGAGGTAGTACGGCGCGGGATCGGTCTTCGCAAGCGACGCGGTGGCGCGCTTCAATTCACGCTGCATCGTCTCGAGCAGCACGTCCTGCCGCGCACCCGAAGACAGCGCGCCCACGGGAACAGTGAAAGAGATAACGATTAGAAAGATTGCGGGCCAGGACAGGGATCGCTTCATGCGTTCGTTTTGCGCTCTTATTTAAGGAAGAATCAATTTAGCACACTTTTGCTGCACTGCGGGGATACATGTAATACGTGGGCGTGTGTAAAGGCCCCATGTTTTTGATCTCGCTGTTTAGTCATTGGAAACACTGACCGTCTTTGTCGAAACCAGTCCTTTGGCTACTGTACAGTTTTCAGGGAGGATCCTGTGAGCTTGGGACAGGTCGGCATTTTCAAGCAGCTCGGGGGATATAGAACCCTCGGCGTCCTGTGCCTGATTCTCTCGCCTTTGATTTTTCACGGACGGACCCCCCCGGACGTTCGCTTCCGAGCCTGAGCGGATTGGACTCCCTTGGCTTCCAGCAACGTGAACGGCACGGGTCGGTTCATTGTCAATAACGTTGCAAATGTTTTGTGAACTCGCAAGCGTCAAGCATCTACTTCATGCCAATCGCAAATAATCTGACGTGTGGAGACGGTACTTCGAACACGGGGGTGTGCCATCAAGCTGACACAATCCGGTTTGCAGTGAAGGGCGAAGGATCATCGACATTGAGCACTCTTGATTTGACCAAGGAGAAAACACCGCAAACGGCCAGTGGCCGGCCGTCTGCTCCGAGTGCAAAAAGGCCTTACCAAAAGTCGTCCTTTCGCTTCGAGAGCATGTTCGAAACCATGGCATTAACTTGCGGCAAGGTGGCTGGGACCCAGGGGCAATGCCGCCTCAACCGCAAGCTTTCCTAGGTATATGGAAGGAGAATCTGCAATCAGCAATGCGGCCGCCGAAAACCCAGCTCTCATGAGATGTCAATTGGCCGCCGACGCCATCCGCGCCTTTGGGAAACTTCGCTTGAAAGTCACTGGCAGCAGCATGCTACCCACGATCTGGCCGGGCGACGTGCTGGAAGTGCGCCACCAGGGTGTGGCGGAGATCCAATCAGGAGATGTGGTGCTTTTTCAGCGCCAGGGCCAGCTGGTGGCCCACCGCGTGGTGCAGAGGCTCGGCCGACCGGGCGGCAATTTGCTGATCACGCGAGGCGACCGGCACAGCGCAGCGGACCCGCCCATCACGGAGGAAGAACTTCTGGGCCGCGTCACGGAGGTATTGCGCGGCAATCACCGTAAGGTCCCTCGCCTCACCTTTGGGTGCTGGGTGGGAGCGTGGATACTCAGTCGCTCAGACTTCTTGACGCGGGTGTTGCTGCACCTCAGCAACCGTCTGCCTTCGATCCGGGGGCTCGGGAAGGCGCAATGGGCCAGATAGCTACGCTCGCCCATGAACTGTGCATCGAGATCGGTGAGATGTCAATTCTCGTGCGGACGGACAGCCGGGAGTTTGCGCGCCTTCTCGAGGATCGCTACGGCGGCTTCGTGAGCGCTCCGGTTTCGCGCCCCGCCTTTGAGCTGGAAATCGAGCTGGCCCCGCCCGGCAGAATTTCGGAAGATGAAGACCTGCACGTGCGCCGGGATTCGGAATGCTGGGTGATCGAGCGCGGTGACTTTCGCGCCGAGTGGGATCCGAGAAGCCGCCGCGGTCGGGTGCGCCAGACGGCGAACCCCTATGCGATCGACGCGGCGCTGCGCATTCTGCATTCGCTGATACTGGCGCCGCAAGGGGGCTTCCTGGTGCACGCCGCAAGCGCCGTGCGGAATGGCCGGGCGTATATCTTTGCCGGCGTTTCGGGTGCGGGGAAGACCACCCTCGCGCGCCTGGCGCCGCCCGACGTGCGGCTGCTTACGGATGAAATTTCCTACGTGCGGCGGAACGATCTCGGCTACGAAGCTTTCGGCACCCCGTTCGCGGGAGAGTTGGCGCGCCTGGGGGAGAAACTGAGGGCGCCGCTGGCCGCGCTCCACTTACTGGAACAGGGGCCAGAAAACCGGCTGGAGGCGGTGAGCCATGCCGAGGCGGCACAGGCGTTGCTGCGCAACATTCTCTTCTTTGCGGATGACGAGGAACTGGTAGGGATGATCTTCCAGACCGTTTGCGATTTTGTGAGGCGCGTTCCGGTCCAGCGGCTCGTGTTCACTCCCGATGCGCGTGTGTGGGACTTGATCGCATGAGTCCGCTCTACACCTCTACAGCACGTTCACGGTGACTGGGACCGTGTGAGTGGTCGTCGTTCCGTTCATTGTTCCTGTCGCCGTGACCGTGACGTTGGCAGTTCCAGTTGGCGTGCCGGGATTCTTGGGGCCGGTGCCGCCGCCTCCGCCGCAGGCGCTCATCGCAACCACCGAAGCGAGGGCAATCAGCGCGAGTGCAGTGATCCATCGCTGCTCCCTGCGCCTGATGAGGACCACCACCACACACACGCAGATGGCGATCACGAACAGCAGTCTTGCTAGAGCTTGCCCTCCGATGTTGTTCGGCCCGCCGAGGGGAACCATCATGCTGGGTGCCATGGTCAAAATTGAAAGTGTCGTCGTTCCGCTGCCGTTGACTGCTGGAGCGTTACAGCTCGATTCCGCGGGCAGCCCACTGCACGCGAAAGTCACCATCCCGGTGAAACCATTCTGAGCGGTGATTGTTAATGCGGTTGTTCCCGTTGCCCCTGGACTTGAAATGGTGATCGTACCGGGATTCGTGGATACGCTGAAATCGGGTCCGGGATTCACGGTTACCGGAGCGACTGCGCTGGAACTCAGGTAATTGCTGTCGCCGCTGTATGCCGCCGTAATCTCGTCCAAGCCTACCGTAAGCGCAGCCGTGGTGAACTGTGCTTGCCCCCCCGACAGACTGACCGGGCTGCCAATATCAGATCCATTGGACAAGAATTGCACGTTCCCGGTAAGCGCCGGCCCGCCAGTCTGGGTCGGCATGACCTGAACCTTGAAGGTGACACTCTGGCCGGATTGAATGGTTGTTGACGAAGGCGTCAGTCCTGTAGTCGTTGAGATGAACACGTTGACTGACGTGGCAGGCGAGGTGGACCCTACGTAGTTCGTATCGCCGCTGTATTGTTCTGTGATGCTGTTCCGGCCAAGAGGCAATTGGTTTGTCGAAAGGCTAGCAATAGGTGGACTGATGCTTGAATCAAGAACAATCGGAGAACCCAGTTGCGTGCCATTGGAAAAAAAGGTAACTGTGCCAGTCGGCGGCGGTGCAACAGGAGAACTGCTGTCCGAAACTGACGCGAAAATGGTGACCTGCGACCCCAAAAGGACGCTGCAGGGCCCTTGCCCCGGAGCGCACGAGGTGACGTTCGTTGACGTACTCGTCTGCGCTTTCACGATTGTGTAACTCAGCGCCGGAGAGGTACTCAGGTTGAAGCTTGCGTCTCCGCTGTAATTTGCCACGATCGAGTGCGTCCCAGGGGAGGGGAATACGTAAAACCCCCCGGGCAGCGGCGTCATAGTATTGCCGCCATTATTAAGCTGATAAGGATCACCTGCAAAGTTCGTGGTCACTCCACCAAACGTGTCGGCGAGGTTGACCGTGCCACTGGCGGCACCTGCTCCCGATTGGCCAGCCACGTTGGTGCGCAGGTACACAATGCCGGCGCCAAACGGACCCGAGGTAAAAGGGATGGAATTGCCATTCTGGCTCAGAGTAAACGCTTGAACCGTCGTCGTGCTTGGCTCGGGGCTCACCGTCACATTTACTCCAGGTGAGGAATTGCTCGCAGCGAACGTGCCATCGCCGGGATAGTGGGCCATAACCGTGTAGCTCCCGCCCGGCAATGCGTCTGTGGTTGACGCGATGGATCCGTTGATCAGTTGAAAACCTTGCACGCCCTCCTGCCCGTCAGGTCCTGTGTTGGCGATTAGCGAAAGATTGCCGGTTGGTGTGCCGGTTGCCGGAGCCACTGCGGCTACACTTGAGGTGAAGCTGACCGGCTGACCGTGTGTGATGTTGACCCCTCCGCCGCCGTTGAGCGTCAGCGATGTCGAGGAGGGCTTCAGCGAGAGGGCAAATGTCCCCCACTGATTGACCAGATTTGCCGCGTTGACGGATCCGAGTCCGGTAGCGAGGTCATACCCTGTCACAGCGTTGTAGGCGGGGGCGCTATCCGCGAAAAGCAGGCCAACCTGATCGCCGCTGGTTGAAACTTTGCAGTTTGGACTGCCTGCGGCACAGGGCATCGCGATTGTCCCGTTCGTCACATCGTAGAAGACGCAGTTTGTTCCTGCTCCGTTCGTAGAATTGCAGCTTGCTCCCGACTGGGCAGCCAGTTGGTAGAGCACGTAGTTGGCGTTGCCCTGCGACGATTGCGTCTTCTGATTGACCATCGCCATGATCCCGGCAAAGGCCGGGGTCGACGCCGATGTTCCGCCGATTCCGACGAAGCTAACGCCATCGCTACAGCCTCCAAAAATGTCGGTTTCGCAGATGACATAGAAGTTCGCATTCAGGCCGTCAGCCGCAAACAAAGAGACATCGGGAACATCGCGCACGCCGTCATTGGGCACGCCCGTCCCTGTCTGCCACGGTGGTTTTGGGTAGCCACCCGAGCAACTCGACTCGTTCAGGCCATCTGAGACCGTGCAACTGCTTTTCCCTCCGCTCGCGCCTATGGCGTTCACGAACCCATCACTCAGCGCACTGCTGTTGTTACAGGTTCCCTCCGCCGTCCCTAGTCCAAGGAAACTTATGACTTCCTCGTTTGTGCACGAGTCGTTCCAAGTCATCTCGGGTATGTAGCCCTTGGCGGACGCTAGCGTCGTCGAATTGTTGGTCGAATTCCAGTAGGTCGTGGGATCCAGCAGGTCGTTGAAGTCTGTACCTCCTACCGCCAAGTTGTACGGCGTCGATGAGAACCCGCTCACGGAAAGCCCGAACTCCGCCGCTCCCCGCGTCCCCGCGTTGCGGTCACATACCGCCGAGCCGCTGTCTCCGGCAGCGACCAGCACAGTGATACCCTGCGCTGCAGCTTGCTGCCACAGTTGGTTGTAGAATTGATTTCCCGCCGTCCCCAAGAAGAATTCGCAAATGCCGTAGCTTTCGCTGAGGATCGGAGCCAGGTTGTTGTCCACAGCGTATTGTGCCGACAGGTCCACACCCGGAGTAGTATTGGTGGTCGCCGAGACTACGAAGTCGATGGACGCACCTTTCGCCACTGCCCCCGCCCATTCGACGTCGAGATCGGATTCTGCTTCGTCGCCTTCTGTCGCCAGTTTTCCCGGATCGGGACCGTTGTGGATGATGTTCAGGTTGGGCGCCGGCAGCCCGAAAGCGCTCCGGAAATCGCTCACGTCCTGCGGATAGATATCGCTCTGGCCGACGATCGCGATAGTCTGGCCGGTGCCATCAATGGGCGGGGTTGCATTCCACAGTGGCAGCACATTATAAATCGTGGCGAAATCGTAAGGCCCTAGCGTATAGCAGGGGCCACCTTCCAGACCGCAGACAGCGTCGACGGTGTAGAGTCCGTCTCCCGGGGGCGCCGGGCGGACAAGCTGGGAGCGTCCCGTGCCCTTCTCACGAGAGAAGACTCCTACGACACGATGCATCGGCCTTCGCGGGAAGTTGTGCAGCGT
>Ga0070733_10002695_pt1 | contig 12415 bp, 12 predicted proteins | sample Coa_R1_9_FD_66450 | JGI IMG/M metagenome (GOLD analysis project Ga0070733, IMG submission 66450) | Surface soil microbial communities from Centralia Pennsylvania, which are recovering from an underground coalmine fire - Coalmine... | ecosystem: Environmental > Terrestrial > Soil > Unclassified ... | reverse complement strand
TGGAGCTGCGGTTACGTTCGGTACCGGCGGTTTTACGGGCGGTGGAATGAAAGGCTGCACGCTAGTCGGTCCGGGCAACTGCCGGATCAACCATAGGCCTACAAATAGGGAACGGTAGCGCCGGAACAGTGGGCTACTTGTGGGAAATGAACGACATATCGAATTTCAACATCGGCATCCAGCTCGGTACCACGAGCGGCGCGTTCAACTCGATTTACAACTTCAAGCATATTTTCATCGGCGGCTACGTCCATGACAACAACCAGAACTTGGTAACTGGAAACGGGACCGACCAAAGCAACGAGTTTATTGGCGTTGCATTCACGAATCAGAGTAGCAGCTTCAACACAGCCTGCATTCAGCTCGGAAATAACTCGGGTCCTCCTAACAACTACAACTATCCCACGGATGTGAGTTTCATTGGAGGCTCGGCGGATCAGTGCGGGATTACGGTCTCCAACTCCAGCAGCCGGCTGCGATTCGTTGACTTCCACATGGAGAATCCCAAGGCCCCCACAGCGTATGACTTCATCACTATTGCCACAAACTGTTTTGGCTGTACTGTCTCGCTGACCGACACTGACATAATAGAAGATTCATCGCCGGGTACAAGAACAGAACTGATCGCTATCAATTGCACGGCCACAATGCACTTCAGTCTTCATGGGGGGCAGTATTACTCCGGCGGAGAAACGATTTCTCAGCTTGTGACAATCGCTGGCGGAAACAACTTAGTCACAATTGAGCCGCTGTATCTCAATGACATCTCGAAGCCGCTTTCTTCCGCGTCTGGAATTGCAACTACCACTATGATGCCGGGGAATATTACGGTTGGGGACTACGCGCCCAACAGCGCAACTTGACGGTTTCGGTGATCTGGTCCAATCGGGTGTTACCTATTCCCATTTGAATGCCAGCCCAAGTCTGGGCACGAGCCAGTTCTGCACCGATTGCGAGCCAACAACGCCATTGACCTGCAACACCGCCAATCCAGCGAACAGTCTATGTGTTGGCAGCACGTCAGGGAACATGACGGCGGGCTACGAGAACTTCATGAACAATGGCGCGAATTGGTACTGCCGTTGACATCGCGTGGGATGCCCTCTTAATGGTTGAATGTTACTTGTGGAAAGTAAAGAAAAAGCGCGGAGAGGAACGAAATATCAGCTTTTGCGGGGGCTTAGTGAAAGGTGGGTTAGAGCGGTAAAGCGGAGATTCATCATCGAGCAAGCGCCCGACAATTCCTCGATTTGAGCGCTCAATCGGCGCCGGACTACAGGCTGCGTGAAGCCTGTCAGTCCGGCGCGCAATCTTGAACCAGTTTACGGGTCATAAGAGGAGACTCGATTCTCAGTCTACCCAGTTGCAAGAATTAGGCTGGCTGAGGCACGGAGGAGTATCTATTTCTTCTTTTGCCATTCGACGGCGTCGGCATCCTCGGCAGAAAGCTTCAATTCCTGGTTTGCTTGGACCAAAAGCTGCCTCGCGTTCTGCGCGTGTCCATGCATATCATATCTGTTGTCTTTTTGCGCATTTATGATGTAGTTGTTGGCCTCAACAACGAGGGTTTGCGCTTGTGCCAGGTTGGGATGTTTGTTCTTGTCGATGTTCTGCACCGGCGCTTGAGCGAGCGTCACGCCACTGCAGAACAATGCGGCGCTGAAAATCGTGTTGACCATCAGCTTTTTCTTCATCATGCAAGTACCCATCCTTGTATCGCTGAATTTAAAACATTCTTAGTGTAGCGCAACCGCCATGACGGCATCACAGCCGACGGAGACTCCGAAACTGTTTTACGCGTTCCGTCGAATGCTTGGCGGACTCAAGGCCACGGCAGTTTCCGAAGCCAGCGGCAATTGTGCAACATGCAACCGCGGATGGGATAAATCCACCAAGAGTACTAAAGGAGCCGGCACAGCAGTAGTAGTTGAAGAGGAGCATAAGATTCGTGCTTTATTCATCAGGTCCTTGAAGACGGCAGCAGCCTCTTCTGCTCGTCGCATCCTCAACAGCAGCATTCACAACACGACTCTTGAGCGGATTCAGTCAACTGTCGCAACGGAAAGCAAATCATTAGTCGTGCACCGCTATGCAGTCAATAGCCGCAAAGGAAGACGACGCCGCTGTAAACGATCTTGTTTGAACTGTAATGGAGCCGTTAGCCTTATTTGTAATTGAACCTATTATTGGAAAATTCTTGGTCTGACCGGTGCCTTGGCAGGAAACACTATAGTTGGTATCCACAAATGGGGTGGCCCAAATCACCGAGGTATCGCACTCTCCGCCAGCAAATGGTTGAGTGACACACCCCTCAGTACCTCGCTTAGTCTGGTAGAAGGCCGATCCTTTGTTCAGAGTCAACCCCAAAACGCCCGTCGCGTTTGGCAAGAGCCAGGTCTGCGAACTTCCTAGAGTTGCCGTGGCTAAGCATCCGTGAATGCTCCCTGGAAAAAATTGTATGGGACAAACATTTCTTAAGATCAGCTTTCCCATATCAAAAATGCCAAGTCCTATAGTCTTGCTATTTGGGTTGAAGGTGTTGCTGATTGAGCCCCCGCCGAATGTCACCCCACAACACCAGGTTCCGCTAGCCGAGTCGTTGTTCAAGGTTGCGAATTGCGGGACGGTTTCGGCAGCAAAAATTTGCTCCCCGCTGAAGGAGTAGTTCCCAGATCCGTCGATCGTGACAAATTCAGTTCTCGATCGACTGGGTACATTTTCCACCCATTCATCATCTGAGAAAGTTACGTCACAGGCCCTACACTGAGCAGAAACCACCACTGGATCAATCGGCGTACTTCCCTCGGTCAACTCGAAGTGGGAACCAATAAAACTGTAGTGGGCGTTCAACCCGCTCAGCAAAATGGGGCAGCTATCAAAGCTGACGTTGATGAAGTGCATCTCGAAGTTGGAGACATTTACGCACCCGGCACCGTAAGTTCTATTGAAGAACACGCCGCCCTGAAAAGTGATGTTTTCGTTCGACACTCCAGTAGGAGCGGCGTACAGATTCGTGCCATTTTCGTGCACGTACATATTGTTGAACGTGTCGATGTAAACTCTATTTGCATGGCTATTGATCTCGATTCCCTTTCCGAACCCGGATATATCAAGGTTCGAAAAGATTCCTCCTTGGATGGTGTCGACGAACAAACCACGCGTGGAATTAGCGGCGCCCTTCCCTTTCAGCGTACACCCCGACATCCCGCCGCCGTTTACCCCAGCGACCCAGGTTACTGCTGTTCCAGCAGTTGCCGTGTACGTTAGCATCGTCGTGCCCCCGGTCCCGCCCGACGTACCGCCGGGAGCACATTCCAAGGTAATCGATCCCTTGAGCACGATTGGAGTTGTGAAGGGGTAAGTCCCGGGCAAAATGACTATTCTTGCACTAATTCCAGTTCCCGCCGCTATCGGAAAAACAGCGTTTATTTGAGATCCGATGTCACCCCCACCCCATGCAGAAGCACACTCGCCACCTGCGTAATAAATGTCGTTGGATCTGCAAGCTACCAGTTTATGGAACGATCCGGTCTGTCCTTGAGGACCAAGGGCAACCCCAATGGAATGGTCGTTCTGCGCCCAGGAAACCGCAAACAAAAACAGAACAGAAATCAGGCAATTCTTCCGGTACGAGATAAATAGCATGGAGTTTGGAATCATCCTCGACCTTGGCGACACCGTGCTCCTTACAACCCAACAATCCAAGGCGAGTCGTGGCGATTGTGCAAGCGGACCGCCGATCGTTCAAGCTCTTGACACAAAACCAAGCTTGACGGGCCGAGCAATTTAACGCTCGCACCTAGCTGTTCGCCGGACACCTCGCCGGACCAAGCTAATCAGATAATAAAGACGTGTCTCGCAGTACTCGTGTACACGGTGCCATGTCAGCGCTAACGATAGATTCGCAACATCATCCTGTATATATTCCACGGGAGCGGTACCCGCCAGTCCATAGCGCACTTGAGTGGTAAAAAGGCCCATGCCAAGTATTTCTTAAGAAAGTGCATTTGCTTTTTCCAGGGCTGCAGACGTCGATCCAAGGGAGACAGTGCTAGGATCTGCTGAGAGCCGAAATATATCCCTGCTTCTTTCCTCTTGAAAATTTCTTCGGCCGGCCCGGTCTTTCGAGCCCGACGACAGGCATCGTCAAAGGAAATATATTGCCGGTGATACGCCAATGCATTGGGGTTGTACAGAAGGCGCATTCCCGCCTTCTTTAATCTGTAGCCCAGTTCGATATCCTCATAAGCTGCAACTTTGAATTCTTCATCAAAAGTGCCATTCTGTCGCAGGAATGCGGTCTTCAAACTGAGGTTGCAAGTGTAGAAATCCGTGTAGTCGAGTTCGGTGCGACCGGTAAAGTGGGCATAAGAAAACAGAGCATCGGTCCCGTACCATTCCATAAAGGGCGTAATTCGGACTTCTGGAGCCCAAGTTACGTTTCCTAGAACCGCGGTCGATGATTCCGGAAATCGACGGTGCCAGTCGAGGTGTTCCGCCACGAGGGTCGGTCTCGGGATGATGTCGTCATCAGTAAATAGAACGAGTTCGCTGCAAGCTTCTCTAATCCCCAGGTTGCGAGCCGCGGCTGGCCCTTTGTTCTCCTGGCGAAAGTATCGGATGGATATGGAAGATCGTTCGGACAGCATGGCAACAACGTCTCTCGTCGAGTCAGTCGAGCCGTCATCCACCACGATGATCTCGGACACATTCTCCACTGCAGTCTGTTTGAGGTGCGCGGAGACCGCCTGCTGCAAAATCTCGGAGCGATTATAAGTTGGGATGACGACGCTTAGTGTACTCATTATTGTGAGATCACAGGACGCCGGCGGACGATAACGATCCTGCGGTAATATGGTTCGCGATCGGCACGCCGCAGAATGAATTCAACAGTCCTTGGCAGCCCAGCCAACACGATGGCGAAAATATAGTTCCATAGACGATGCATCTCTTTCCGCATCATCCAATAATGGAAATCAAGGTTCTCATTCCCAAAGGCTGTTACCGTCCACTGGTGACGCAAATCGTCAAAGAGTTGCTCGGTGGGGAACGGATGCTGCATGTGCTCCTGTAACCAGACCGGCCTATTTTGCTCTTCGCGGTCATAAGTCTCCGCAAGTTTTCTGTCGTATTCGAAGGCCTGCGGTCCACAAGGAAAGGCAAATACTGCGACCCCACGCACTACCCGCAATGCTTCCTTAATGACAGCCCTCCTCTGATCCGGCGGGACATGTTCCAGCACATCGGAGACAACGACAGCGTCAAAAGACTCGCTACCAAAAGGTAAATCAGTAGCTGTCGCCACAACCGGCAGCATCGGGGCCCTCGGCGGGAAAAGAAAACTCAAATCGCAACCAACAAAAGTACCATTATAGAATTTCCCAATGCCCACAGATCCTGATCCAACCTCCAACAAGGTGCCGATTTTAGCCCCCTGCTGTCTAAGCACCTTCAGAATCGGCAAATAGCGCGCTGCCCAATTCAGCATCCGGAATAATTCTCCTTGCAATCTGAGGAATAGGAAGAAAACGTTCTAGCATCGCCAGGTCGGAACTATCGAAAAAGTGAACCAGCAAGAGTAGGACAAGATAGATAATGCCAAAAACAACGCAATTCACTACTAGCTTGCTCCAGGAGGATCGTTCTGAATGTGTAAGCATCCAAAGGGCCGCAATACCCGCCACTGCACAAACCATTGGTTTTAAATACGCAATTCGAAATACTTTGGGGAGTGTGCGTCCCGTTTCTCGGCGGAACAGATAAAGGAAGAAGCATGAGGCGACAATTAGCGATAGCGACGTACCGATTACGGCTCCCCCGAAACCGTATGCGCGGATAAGAAACAGGCTCAGGGTGACGTTCAACAATATTCCGAGTATGGCGCTGTACAAGCCTGGCTTCAGCTTTCCTCCACCCACAAGAATATGAAGCCCAGGACCTGTCGTAAGGTTTATGAAATCGACCACCAGCAAAACGCACAGCGGCATCGCGATTATGCCCAAACCTGGGCCAACCCAAAGCTCGACAAAGTCTCTCGATGCAAAAACAATGTAAGCCACAAGCGGAATCCCCAGCAAGGCGAGGTACTTGTGAGTTCGGTAATAGAGATGCGCCAATCTCCCCCTGTCGCTCAATGCATGCAACTCGGAGGCGGCCGGCATAATTGGGGCTAGAACCACGCTCGGAATTCCGCGCAACTTAAGAGCCAGATCACTGGAGATGTCGTACCAACCTACGGATATAACGCCGGTAAACCGCGCAAGATAAATCTTCTCAATTTGATTATGGATCACGACTGCTACTTGCGAGACGTAGGTTTTCACACTAAACCCAAATATCTCCTTCGCCATTGACCACCGGCACTCCAAAAGACTGAGTCTTATTTCCGGAAGTAGCCGCCGCATCGCGTAACCAGAAACCAACAGGTTAATCCACCCAGCCAACGTGTACCCGTAAAGCACTCCCCTAAGTCCCCAATTCCAATCGAGGAATAACACGCTCAAAGCAGCGCTCGTTAAGAGGTTTAAGGAGTTGATTCCAGTGGTCAAGTCCATCCTCTGCAGGCCAATAACGACGGAGGAGAACAGCATTGTGAGAGTATTGGCGAATATTAGCAAGATTAAGTAGCGCCAGAGAATCGTGAGTTCACCCACCGAAGCTGGGCTACCTCGAAAGAGCAGAGCGATCAGGAACGAAGAACTGACCCAAAGAATTATCGAAAGCAGGCAGGCGATTCCGGAATACAGAACGATGCCGGTACTTATAAGGCGGCCCAAGGCAGAGAAATCTTTAAGCGTGTAGAACTCGGCTACATGCTTACTGAGCGTGGTGACCAACCCCAAATCGGCAAGAGAGGTGAGGCCAATCGCCGCAACGAAAACAGCCCAAGTACCATATCCGGACGGTCCCAGTTTCTTGAGGAAAAATGGAATTATCAGGAATGGCAGCGGCGCCAAAAGAACTAGGCGCACGCCGTTGAATATTACATTTCGGGTGACTTTCGTGCCAAGTGACGATTTTTCAGGTCCGAAGAGGTTCAAAAGCTGCCGTGGTTTTCGTATGAGTCTTCCCGCCGTAAACGGGGATTATTTCTTGCCAAGAAGAAGTTTGCCCGGTAGTGAACGTTCTTCCGAGAGCGGTTACGAGCGCGGTGATTGCGGAATCGTTGATTAGTTTCGTCCGGCGAGTCCGCCGCAAAAATGGAATTGACAATAAGTCGAAAAGTTCTGATACTAGTTTGTAATACTAGGAAATCCGGAAATCGATTGGGAAAGACCAAATAATGAAGCGAGGGGATCTTGTAGTTGTAGTGATGCTCTTTCTTTTGGCCGCAATGCCGGCCCATGCTTACGGCGACCCTAGCGGTGGAACCTTGTTTCAAGTATTGATGCCGTTGCTCGCTGGACTGTGGGCAATGTGGATGATATTTGCGAACCGGGTTCGCAGGACTTTTTCGCTCTTTTATCGCAAATTGCGCGGAGCAGAACCCGAAGAACCGACGGCTTAACTACCCGTGTCGGCAAGGCTCCAAGTTTTCGGAAAGTGAAAACTAGCTAGCCAGGCTTAAGTACTGTTCCGGCCAGCGGTAACCCTTGGCCGTTATGGCGCGACCCCAAGAGTCTTCGACACGCGCCTTTTGCATTGAAGAAAGCGTAAACCGATTGCGAGTATAGCCAGCGACGCCTAGTACATACCTTTCCATTTGTTCCCGGGCTTCTTCAAAGTTTTCAAGCGCCAACTCCTTATACAACCGCTCCATTTGTCTGATCGGGTCGGTTGCTAACGCTTCATAGCGTACGAAGGCCAACCGACTGGCATCTGCCATCTTGATCCCCGCTGCGATTGCCTCTTCGTGCATGAGATAAGCTGCCAACACGAATTGCTCAACCTCGTCGGATGACCAGGATTCCACGGCATACATGTCAAGTAAAGTCCGCCAAAGCTTGAGATTCGACGCAAATACTTCGTATGGATTTCGCTCGATTATTACGAACCGGGCATGGGGAAACATCGAGAGCAGGAGGGGCAACCTGAACCCGTGCGGAGGAGACTTGAAGACCATTGTTTTTCCTTGTTGGACGGTCAACAGGCGCAAGAAATGCTGCAGGGCATCTCCCCAACGTTTCTGTTCCGTTGAGCTATGCTGACGCAGGTCCACCAGGGCTTTAGGGTCGCGCATGAGGGACGGGACGACCAACAATTCGTAGGGCGAAGGTGCACCCAGTGCAAGCAAGGCAAATTCGTCTTCCTGCGGCGAAGCCCATGAATAGGACATGCCGTCCATCGGACGAGCCGTTTGCCGCTGTCCATTGTGCCCAGGAACCAAAGATTCGGTAAGGACAAAGTGAGAGGGATTCATGCATGCGTAAGTGCTGGGAAAACCAAAACGTAGGTCACAGCACAGAAGCTCGTGCAACAGCGTTGTACCGGAGCGCCAAAAGCCAAGCACAAAAATTGGAGGTGTAGGATGGGCTGTCTTCAAGGCCTCCGATTGGCTTGCCTCCTGCAGCCGGAACAATAAAGAGTGACCAGCACCGGTCAGCCAATATGCGAACCTGGCGTGCAATCCAAGTTGGCTCCGGTTGTGATCGATTCTGATCGACAACCTGCGCCAAGCACTCAGGGTTAAGCGGAGTCTTCTTGTCATTTCGCCCGGTAGGAAGCGCCGAACAACAGAATCCTAAGGAATTGGTCGCCGGTTCAGGTCGACGACTTCTTTCGTCAACAAATCTTTCATGCGAGCCGCTACGTCCGGATCGGACTCAACAAGGTTATGCTCTTCGTTCGGATCTGTCCGGTATCGGTACAGCCACCCTTCGTCGGTTCCCAAGCGAGCGATGTATTTGAAATCATCGTCGATCACGGCCACTGTCCCATGCGTAATGGTCGTAAATGTACTGTTCTGTTCCAGGTTCATGCTAACCAGCAGTCTTTGCGGAACCTGCCTGCCCTCCAAAGCGGCTTTGAGCGAAATACCTTCGCTCCAACTCGGGACCGGCCCGCCGACCAGGTCAAGAATAGTAGGCAGCAGATCTATCTGCTCGGCAGCCTGGGTAATTCGTGAACCCTGTTTTTGGCCCGGAAGGTGGATGAGCAATGGGACGCGTATCAGGCCGTTATACAGATAAGGACCTGTGTGCAAAAGCCAATTGTGCTCAAAGGATTCACCATGATCCGCCGAGACAATCACGATGGAATGGTCGAGCCGACCCGTTTGATCGAGCCAGTCAAGAAAATCCCCGACAACGTGGTCAGCATAAGCAATATTCTCATCATAGCGAGCGCGCAAGTCCGTCACTGAGACGCCCCGTTGAGGCGATTCGTTCCGCAAGCCCAGAAAATCGTAACCATGCGTCAGCTTGGTCGAGCTTAAGAATCGTCCCCGATATGGTAACGGAGGAAAATACGGATCGTGCGGCGGCATTATGTGCGCCCAAACGAAACGAGGCTGTGAAATATCCTGCCGTTCAACAATACTGCGTACCCGGTCAAAAACCGGCTCCGCCGGACTAGGACAGTGGTCACTCCAAATTAGAGCATCTAGGTAGGATCGCACTACTCCCAAGGACTTAAGCATTGTGTACGACAGCGTATGGAGAGTATTGAGGCCCACCAAATTCGTGTAGCGTATCCACTCGCGACTTCCGTTCTGAGGCAAAGGAAACTGTATCGCATCGTAGCTGTTTTGAGTTCTATGTTGTATTGGACTCGCGAATGGATTTGAGGCGACGGACGCGGTGAAATATCCCCGCTGATGCAACAAGCCTGCTAAGTTTTCATTTTGTGCCTGACCGCGCAGAAACCCACCCAACTGAAACACCCGGTGTGTCCATGGCAACTTTCCAGTTTCTATCGAGGTCGTCGCCGGTGTCGTGAAGTTCGAGTTCGCGAAGAAAAAGTCGAAGGTGTAAGCCCTTTTCGCAAATCTTTCAAGACTTGGGGTTGTTGAACGATCATAGCCGTATAGCGACATATCTTCGGCTCTCAGTGCGTCGATCGTGATCAGGTAAACATCAGGCATGTTCGACGCCGCAACTTCTCTCGCTGGACGCACAAAATCGTGAAAGACATGAACATGGTGCGCGACGAGCGCAATTGGCACTATGATCACCAGAACGACATGCAACAGACCAACAGGTGCTAACTGGGTACGGCAAAACCCTTTGAGCGTAGACAGTTGGGTCATAAACATGAGAGAAGTACAGAACGCAAACAAAGCTGGCAATATCCACAGCCAGCCGAACAGCCCTGGGTGCCAGTGTGGAGAAACTCTTAAGCGAGTCGAATTAAAAAGTTCGAGAAAAAAATAGGCTAGCGGAACACCGAGGCCGAGACGCCAGAACGTAGCTACACGATGCCGATCTTTCCAAGCAAACACATGGGATATCTTCTTGAGCAACACGAGGCAGAGCCACCATCCCATCGTGACGGCGAACAACGGGATAAAAGCGGTCCCCGCATCCCAGAGAATTTCCCGGACGGTCATGAACCGCATCATGCCATCGAGCGACATCAAGACTTCCAACTCCAAACCGGAGCACATCAATGCTGCAATACCCAGCAGCACAAACAACGACTCCCATTTGTCCGGCTGACGCGGGAAGGCTTGTGCTTCTAGTTTCTCAGCCGGAGCACGCGGCGTTTCGGCAACGTTCATTCTTTCCCCACGTCCTATCCCTTAATGCTCTCGGTCAGTCAGACAACTCTTCAGTCTGAATTGAGGTTTGAAATGAGAGTTTGAGAAGCTCCCGGCTGCGAATGGTGACGGGTATTCCGGTGGTCACGATTTAGCGACAGGAAGATCTAATAGTGTTTCAATTGAGAGGTTAACAAAATCCGGAACCACGAACTCGGCGCCGCATTGAAGCAGGACCTCCGCGCGTCCGTTTGTACTCACGCCAATGCAGTACATTCCAGCAGATTTCGCTGCTTGGACGCCGCAAGGAGCATCTTCAAACACCAGCAGTTTCTCCGGAGATAAATTCATTCGCCCAGAAGCTAGCTTGTACACTGCAGGATCGGGCTTTCCATCATCGACGTCATCGCCGGTTACGATTGTCGCGAACTTCTGGCTCAACTCCATGCGTCGCAGCGTTCCCCACGTTCGCGTCGAACTGGCGGATGTGGCAATCGCAGATTTCAATCCCGCCGCCTCGAGTGATTCCAAAAACTCGCGGACACCCGGAATCAGGTTCACATCTCCAAAGTTCTCTTCAAAAAACAGGTCCTTGTGTTCACCATACTCCGCAATTTTGGACGCGGGGAGATCTCCCAGAAAGTGCCGCAATATCTCCTCACGCCGCCTTCCCTCAAGAATGAATCCGAGTTCATCGTCACCTACGTTCTTTCCGACCGTGCCTAAGAACTTCCGCCAAGCCAAACGGTGCGCCGGGTGGCTGTCGATAAGAACACCATCCATATCAAAGATGACTCCTTCAATCATTCAGGTTTTCCTCTTGGCGGCGCAAGCCAGGCCAAGTTCTTTGTGCTATTTCATAATTCTCGATCGTGCCGATGTCCAGCAAATAACTAGAAATGGGGTACACGACCATCTTACCTACCAACTGTGGAAGAACGTCAAAGCCTAAATCGGACGGCTGTTTGGCCGGGATAGCATCAAGCAGCAACTGGGTTCCAAGCAAGAGTCCCGAGAAAGCGAGATTGCCACGTGGGCGGATTGGCTTCTCGACGAAATCGATCACAGTATCGTCTTCGGCTACGTCTAGAATCCCGCAACGACTGGGTTCCGGAACGTGGTAAGCGCCGAGGGTTGCCGCCGGTCTTCTCGCTTGGTGCACTCGTAACATGGCGGAAAAATCGACTCGGTTCAGCACGTCCGCATAGAACACCCAGAAAAAATCGTCGAACCCAACCCAATCGCGGTTTTCTAGCAAAGTTCCGGCGCTGCCCAATAGTTTCGTTTCCTCTACCACCTGCACCTTGCCGCCGTGGGGATGCTTCCGCAGGAACTCATGCACGGCTTCTGCGTGCGCGTGAACGTTAATCAGTACCTCGTCTATACCGAAGCGACTACAGGCATCGAGCCAGATCTGTAGCATCGGCACGCCACAAATCGGAAGTAAGCATTTTGGGGTTTTATCGGTTAGAGGCCGTAATCGTGTTCCGTGACCAGCGGCCAACAAGAAAGCTTTCAACTTGAATCCCTAGCTCCGTGGCAATGCACTCTCGTTCCCCTCTTCATCATCGTGCACGGGCAATGGCAGGGACAAAGGTCCAACGTGAACCACCTCGCTCGTCGCTGTCGATGAAGGGATCGTTCACAATTACCTGTGCCCCCTGCGTATCAAAAGAAAAAGCCATTTCGTGCACGCCTTCCTCCCCTAGCGCTTTTCGCACTGCCTCCCTGTGAGGTCTTTCGCAATAGAGCAGCAAGAACCCCCCGCCCCCAGCACCT
>Ga0070733_10002693_pt1 | contig 12428 bp, 9 predicted proteins | sample Coa_R1_9_FD_66450 | JGI IMG/M metagenome (GOLD analysis project Ga0070733, IMG submission 66450) | Surface soil microbial communities from Centralia Pennsylvania, which are recovering from an underground coalmine fire - Coalmine... | ecosystem: Environmental > Terrestrial > Soil > Unclassified ... | reverse complement strand
CATCCGGCCTCGGCAGCGCCGCAGCACCGTATAGCGGCACGCTTTCGCAATATATGAGTGCGGTCGTCAGCCAGCAGTCGCAAGCCGCGAACGCTGCGACCAATTTGCAGCAGGGCCAGGACACCGTGCTGGCGGCTCTGCAGCAACGCTTCAATACGCAGTCCGGCGTCAATATCGATACCGAAATGTCGAACCTGATTGCGCTGCAGAATGCCTATAGCGCCAACGCCCGGGTGATGTCGACGGTCGAACATATGATGACGACTCTGTTGCAGGCGCTATCGTAATGAGCATCACCGGACCCGGATCGATCACCGCGGCCAGCGTGACGGCCCAGAACAATATGATGACCCAACTCAACACGTTGGGTCAGGAATTGGCCAGTGGGCAGGCGGCGCAAACCTATTCGGACCTGCAATCGCAAGCCGGTCTGACATTGGCGCTTAATGCGCAACTCTCCGCGATCGGCGGCTATAGCAATACGGCGGCGACCGTCGGCACCACGCTGAGCGTGGCGCAATCGGTGCTGGCCCAGCTTGGCGGTTCCAGCACCGCGGTCCAGCAGGCCATCAACGGGGGAGGTACGTTTACCCTCAACAATAACGGTCAAACCAACACGCAGGCGGCCGCTGCGACGCAGCTCGACAACATCCTGTCGCTGCTCAATACCCAGGTCGGCAACAACTACATTTTCTCAGGCAGCGGGCCGAATCAGCCATCCGTGGTGAGCGCCGCGGAGATTCTCAATGGCAACGGCGCGCAGGCCGGTTTGACGCAGGTGATTTCCGAGCGCGAGCAAGCCGATCTCGGCGTGAGCGGGCTAGGGCGCTTGAGCGTCGGAACGATCGGTTCCACCGTGACGCTCGATCAGGACGGCTCGCCATTCGGCTTTCAGCTCACCGGCGTGAATTCCAGTTTGACCGGCGCAACCGCCACAGGGCCGTCCGGTTCGCCGCCGTCGATCTCGGTCGCTCTCGCATCCAATCCGAACGCCGGCGACTCCATCAAGTTTCAACTCACTCTTCCCGATGGGTCGGCCCAAACCATTTCGCTGCAAGCGACAACGAACTCGCCTCCAGGCGCGAACCAATTCACCATCGGCGGCTTACCGTCGGATACCGCGACCAATCTGCAAACAGCGCTCACGGCCGCCATCGCCAATCTTTCCCAGACCGCGCTGCCGGCCGCCTCCGCCATCGCCGCCGCCAATAATTTTTTCGGCGCAAATCCGCCGCAGCGCGTCAATGGCTCGCCGCCGGACACCTCCAGCGGTCTGGTGAACGGCACTGCCGCCAATACGGTGTTTTGGTACACCGGTGAGAACGGCAGCACGCCCGCGCGCCAGACCGCGACCGCACAGGTCGGACCTGCGATGACGATCGATTACGGCATGCGCGCCAACGAACAGGCTATCGCCAATTTGGTCGCCAACGTGGCGGTGCTCGCGGCAACGACCTATTCGGCAAGCGATCCGATTGCGCAGGCGAACTATCAGGCGCTGAGCCAAAAGGTTGCGGCGAATCTCGACGGTCAACCGGGCACGCAAAGAATCAGCGGTATCGAGGCCGATCTTGCCAACGCACAGACCACGGTCAGCAACGCCGGCACGCTGAATACGCAAACGCAAACGACCCTGCAGAACATGATGCAAGGCATCGATGGCGTGAATCAGAATCAGATCGGCGAGGAAATCCTGACATTGCAGAATAGCCTGTCGGCGTCGATGTCGGTCACGGCGCGGCTGGCGCAGTTGAGCCTGGTCAATTATCTCGCACCGGTCACGGGATAGGCCGGCGATGCGGCTGCTGCGATCCTGACGAATATCGAATCGGCGGCGCAGGTCGCGTTGCGCCCGAAATTGTCGGTAAAATGCGTGTCCACCAGATATTCGCCGGGATGCGCGCCGACAAACTGGCGAAGCGTCTCGCGCTTCACGTCGCTATCTTCGACAACCAGATAGTCGCCGGGCGATAGATAGTCGTGAAAATGTTCCAACACGGCGCCTACATTGTGATGGGCGTCTTCGACGACGAGCCAGGGATGCGGTTCCGAGCGCAGGAGCTCCAGGTCGAACAGGTGCTCCGGATCGGAGCAATCGCCCTGGACATATTCGACACGCGGGTGCGTCATGGCCACCTTCACGCGGTCGACCGAGTGAATACGGCCCGCTATGCCGCAAAGCTCCAGGTTGTCCGCGAACCATAGGGCGCTGGCGCCCAAGCCGGATCCGATCTCGAAGACGGTGCGCGGGCGCAGCTCGGCGATCAGCGCCGGGTACATCGCGAAATCGAAGACGTTCTTCATCAGCGGTATGCCACGCCAGCGCATGAGCGATGGCGCCCCCTGGCAGGTGAGCAGCACGTCGACACCGAACTCGGTGCCGAACCGCGGGTGATAATGAGCGCCCGATCGTTCGCGCTGCGAGAATTCCACGAAACGGCCCTGTCGCCAGCGGTCGAGAAAGAGGCGCAGCCGCATCAAGTCCCATTGCAGCGACTGGCCCTGCGCCGGCGCGCGCGAGGCTTCCTCACGCACGCTTTCTTCCCAGGATCGGTTCGGGTCGAAAGCCGAGAGGCGGGTGATGACGCGCGTGAACCAGCTGTCGAATATGCTGAGCAGGCCGTTTTGCTCCCGCTCCACCTTCGTCCGCGTCGCCTCGAGGTATTTGAGCGCCGCGGCCTTCAGGATGTCGCCCGAGATCAAATTCGACACATCAGTCATGGTGCTTCCTTCGCGGGGCAAGTCGGCCAATGTCAGGCGCTCCGCTGATTTGTCGGCTCGGCCAGGCGGTGTTGACCGCCGCGCGCCTCGGTTGGTGATTGGAACAAACTGTTAACCCTAACGACCTACCCTAGTCCCCGATCTTTTGGCCAGCTCTTTGCGTCTTCGGGGGCCTAGCCAGGGCGGAATTGATATTCTCGGGGGCACCATGTGCGGGATAGCGGTTGCCATCGATTGGGATGGCGCCGAAGCGGCAGTCCGCCGTTTGATCGCAGGTATGCTGCATCGCGGGGACGTCACCGATCCACTTGTCATGGTCGGAAACAATACCGCGATGTGCACGCGTCGCTTGTGCATCGTCGATGCGGCACACGGCGCGCAGCCGCAAGCATCTTTCGATGGGCGCTTTCTCGTCGCGTTTAACGGCGAAATCTACAATCATGTCGAATTGCGCCGGGAATTGGAGGCGCTCGGCGTGCGTTTCCGCACGGAATGCGACACGGAAGTCGTCGCGAACGTGCTGCGGATCTGGGGCCAATGTGGAATTAAGCGCCTGGCCGGCATGTACGCCTGTGTTGCGGTCGATACGGCGACTGGCGAGTTTCTTGCCGCGCGCGACCCGTTCGGGGTGAAGCCACTCTATCTGATACAGTCGCCCAAGGGCTTTTTGTTTTGCTCGGAAATCAAGCCGTTGTTGGACGCGACCGAACGCGACAACGTCTTATTTTTGCCCCCAGGTCATATGTTGACGCGCAATTTTTGCGGACGCCATTACAACCTCCCGGAACCAACAGTCCTTAATGCTGCCTCGCCACAAGCGCTGGACCGAATTCTATCGGAAGCCGTGCGCATACGGCTGCCGTCAAACCTTCCGGTCGCGGCGCTATTTAGCGGCGGCATCGATAGCACCCTCGTCATGCATTATGCGCGGCGCTTTTGTCCCGCGATGCCGGGCTACATTGCCGTTGGGCGCGATGCACCCGATCATGGCTATGCAAAGCGCTATGCGGACGAGACTGGCCTCGATCTGCGCGAAGTGGCCGTTGAAGCGCATTGCGCCAAGACGCTTTCCCTTCTCGCCACAGTCGTCGACGCGGTGGAAACATTCGAGCCGGCGGTCATTCGGCCGAGCCTCTACACCTATCTTCTTTCGCAACGTATTCATCAAGATGGCTTCCGCGTCGCGTTATGCGGCGAAGGCGCCGACGAGTTGTTCGCCGGTTACACGCCGCTCGAACAGGCCTTTACACGGCCGAACGGAGACGGCCGTAATATGCAACAGCAATGCTTGGGCATGATGCATCGCGCTAATCTTCAGAGAGTCGACCGTTGCTCAATGCAATTCCAACTCGAAATACGCGAGCCGTTCCTGGATCAATCGATCGTCGGTTATGCGAGCGAGCTCGATAAATCGGAGTTGGTGAGACAAACGGGCGGTGCGCCGGTCGGCAAGGCGCCGTTACGCGCTCTCTACGACTTGTATCCTGCCGAGCTGCCGACTTGCATTCGCGACCGGCAAAAAATGCTTTTTCATGAAGGCGCGGACGGTGAGGTGGAAGAATCGGGTTGGCTTGATTTATTCGAAACGGCGGTATCGGACGCCGATCTGGAAGACGGGCGGCGCGAATTTGCGGATTTTGAAGTCGCCAGCAAGGAAGAGCTGTATTATACGCGGATACTCGCTGCGAAGATGGACATAAAGCGCATACCGCATCTACGCGGGCGGCTGCGTTTGGATATGCCGCGCGCCGCCTGACCGGCAAGGCCGGACAGCCAATTGGAGTTTTGTCAGCCTTTGCCGCGCAGGCCGGCGGCGATGCCGCGATTGATATTGATGATCGACGTCAGGTGATCCGGCTTGGGTTTGGTCATCAGCGAGAACGTCTCCGCCATAACGTACATGCCGAGCCGCCTGACATTGTCGCGGACGGCGGCCGGCAACTTGTTGCTTTCGCTCGTCACCGCGTCGAGGAATATCGTCCAAAGCCGGCGATTGTAAAGCAGTGCGTCGTCAAGGCCCGACGGCTTATCGCGCCACGAATCATGAACCGCTTGCAATTTTGCCGCCGCTTGCAGGAGCAAGCTCGCCTCGAGTTCACGCGGGGCCGCCGTTTCAAGGGCGGTCTTCGCGTAGGCGTCGCTGGCGTAGTGCATGTCGAGATATTCCCTTTCGTAGGCAATGAGCTTGCACGCTTCTTTGAGGGCTTTATAGGGATTTCCTGTTAAGATTCGATTATTGATGCTTTCAATATATGGCTTCGCGCTGGGCGCGCGATTGAGGAATTCAGCCGCCAGCCGAAAGTAAAGCGCGTGGTGGTCCTGCGGCCGCTTGGCCGTGTAGATGAATTGCACGGCAAGATAGATAAGCTTTGCCAGGCTGTCTGCGCGGCTCAGCGACATGATGTCCTTTTCACGCAGAATCGGAACCGTTCCCTCGATCAGCAGGCGCGTACGCTGGTCGGTGTTGGTGATCACGCAATCGCCGAGAAGGATGCGTTCGTTGGGCTTGAGTTCGATCTTCAGCGCCACGTTTCAATTCTCGCTGATCCGGTCGATCGTTGCGGATGCGGGTTAACGCCTCACTAAGCGGCAAATGCGCCCGCGACAGCGTGATCGGCGTATTCGATCATGACGGCGCGACAGACGATGCCGGCATAAAAAAAGCGGCGAGGCTTTCGCCCCGCCGCCTTCACCAGAAGGCCTGTACCAGAAAACTTAGCCGAACAGCTTGAGCACCGACTGGTTCGCCTGATTGGCGATGGACAGTGCGGAGATTTCCAGCTGCTGCTGAGTTTGCTCGGTCAGCAGGTTGGCGCTGGCCTGGTTCTGGTCCGCGAGCACGAGATTGCTGGCGCCCGTCTGCAAGGTGTTGATCAGGTTGGTTTCGAACGTCTGCCGGGTCGAGATGGTCGACGAATTGGTGCCGAACGTCTCGGTCTGGGCACGCACGGTGCTGATCGCGGTATTGATCGCCGTTTCCGCCGCGGTGATGTTTGCGACCGTCTGGAACCCGCCGGCAGCGATCGCCGAGAGGCCAAGTCCCGCGTGGTTGAAGTTCACGCCGTTGATGGTCAGCGAGCTGGTGCCGTTCTCGTTGAAGTTGACCGTCAGGTTGTTGCCGTTGAGCAGGTTGACGCCGTTATAGGAAGAGTCGCCGGCGAGCTGATCGATCTGGGTCAGCAAGGAGTTGTAGTTGGTTTGCAGCGTGGTGCGCGTGCTGCTCGTGCCATTGACGGCAGAGGCGGTCAGGCCGAACGCCGCTTGCTCGGCACCGGAAGCGGTAAAGCTGGTGCTTGGCGAGTTGGCGGTGAGCACCAGGTGTCCGGCGCCGTCGTCGGTCGCGGTGACAGCGCCCGTGCTGCCAAGGCCGGCCGTGCCGTTGATGTCAGTTTCGATGGCGGCCACAGTTGCGCTCGCCGCAATCGCGACGGTGTATGTCGTGCCGCCCGTCGTGATCAAAAGATTCCCCGCGGCGAGTGTATTGCCGGTGAGATCGACCGTGCCGGTCGTCGAGCCCGCCGTATCGTTCGAGGCCTGCTGCGCTTGCTGCGCGGTCGACAGCGCCTGTTCGAGCAGGCTCGTCAACCCGGTGAGGCCGTCGTTGGCCGCGTTAAGGGTCTGTTGCGCTTGTCCGACCTGATCGAGCAGGGCGCTGAGGTCGTTGGCGCGGTTGGTCAGCGACTGCGAGGTGAAGTAGGAGGTCGGGTTGTCGAACGCCGTATTGACCTTCTTGCCGGTGGAAAGCTGTTCCTGCGTGGTGTTCAGGTCGTTGGTCGTGTTCTGCAACGACAACAGGTTCTGCCGGATGCCGGCGCTAAGAGTGATGTCAGACATAATGTTACCCTTCTGGTTCCAGACCGTACTGGCTTGCACTTGCGGCGCCGTACCGGCGACTGCATTTCCCGATCAACATGATCGGCTGCCGAAGGTTTGCCGGAATTCGTTTAAAGACCTGTAAATCTGCACATTTCTCGCATTGCCCGGACGTGCGCGACCGCGTGAGAGGGGGGTCGATGGCCGATCTTGGCGAAGCCCGTGTCATAAGGCTTTCCGCGTATTTGGCGGTATTTATGCCGAGGCTTAAACCGCCATTAACCAGTGCATTATCTATTGATTAACCATGATTTGAGAGTTGCGTTGAGCGGGGTGGTTCCGCGGGGAACCGGCGCTGCGCGCGCCACTGCGACAATGAATTTGGGAGATGCGGCCATGCGCACCGCCAGAGCCAAATCCGCGAAATCCAAGGTCGTCGGGATCAAAAGCGACCGACAGTCTGCGGCTCAACCGTCCAAGCCGGCGGCATCGGCAACCACCTCGATCACGCCAGCATCGCCGACGGTCAACCTCGTCCTGGCGACGCCGTGCTTTGGCGGCCAAATCTCCGTTCTCTATGCGGCCTCGCTGCTCAAGCTGCAGCAGATTGTCCGCACCTACAGCGGGCTTACTCTCAAGGTCATATTCAAGGACGGTGACGCCCTCATCACCCGCGCGCGCGCGAGCCTGATCTCACAGTTCCTCGACGATCCGGAATCGACCCATTTGCTCTTCGTCGACGCCGATATCGGCTTTGCGACGGATCAGGTCTTGCGCCTGATCGAATGCGGCGCAGACATGTGCGCGGCGATCTATCCGATCAAGCGGATCGATTGGGACAAAGTGCGGAAAACCATCGAAGCCGCGCGCCAAAATCCCGCCGCGGCCGCCTTAAAATATGTATTTGAGGTCGACGATCCGAACGCCGTCACGGCAAAAGCCGGGTTTGTCAAGGTTCGCTATGCGGGGACGGGTTTTCTGATGATCCGGCGTGAGGCGCTGCAGAGAATGTGCGGCCATTACCCGCATTTGCAATACAAGCGTGACCATTCGTCCGACGCTGCGACCGCAAGCGGCAACCGATTTGCCTTGTTCGAATGCATGATCGCTGAGGATGGCACCTATCTCAGCGAGGATTTCGCATTCTGTAAGCGATGGACCGATATGGGCGGCGAAATCTGGGCAGATTACGAGAGCCAGCTCAATCACGTCGGCCCGATGACGTTTTGCGGCGACCTGTCCTCGCAATTCGCCGGTGCCGGCGCGTAGAGCAGGCTCAGGCCAGCAGATTGACGAGACTGCCGCTCAGGCCGGCGCTGGAAAGAAGTGTCTCGGCCGTGCTGCCGGTTCGAAGCGCAGTCGCCGAGTTATAGAAGATGGCCGGGGACGACGTGGTTAAGCTGCTGCTCCCGCTCGACGAGGAGCCCGTCGACGCGGTCGAAGAACCTGACGAGCTGGAGGGGCTGGAGGAGCTGGAGGAGCTGGGGGTTGGGGAAGGAGAAGCGGCTTTCGGCGAGAAACTGTTGTTCCCGGTGCCGAATCCGACGTTCGCCGCGTAAGTGCCGCCGATCGTGATCAAAGCGGTGGTGTTCTTGCCGGAGATAACCAGTTGACCGCCGCTATTGAGCCATGCGGCCGCGCTCGCGTGGCCGTAACGGTTGGCGTTGATGGCATCGAGTAGATCGCCGACTGTATCGGTGCCGGTTGATGTGTAGGTCGTCGTTCCGGTGCCGTCGCTGACGCTGATCGTGCCGCCTTTGAGAACGCCCAGGGTGAACAACGCGGTACTCGCCGTGACCGGCACCTTGCCGGTTCCCATCGCCGGAGATGCGGATACTTTGGTGGAACTCGAAGAGCTGGACGAGGAGCCGCTCGATCCCGTTGTTGACGAGGACGCGGTGGAGCTGCCGGCGCCGCCGTGAAGGATGCTCTCTACCGCCGCGCTCAACTGGCTATTGACGCGCCTCAAAGCGGTTTCGTTGGCAAGGCTCGCCAAGCCCTTGGCCTGGGCCGTCATGGCACTGCTCATCGCTGTGATCACAGCAGTGCTTTGCGCCTGAGACTGATTTTGGGACTTCGCCTGGCTCCAGTAATTCTGGTCCTGCTGCCAGAACGAAATGCCGCTAATATCCATGGGACTTAAAAGCTTCTCGATCGGATCGTTGCGTTGTTCATTCATGGCGGCACGCAGTTAATTTTGCGTGTGAGTCCCGGCGCAATTAACGCCGGGTTAACCGTGTTGCCCGACCTTGTCTGACGGCGGCGCGGCGAAGGTCGGCGTTCGGCTTCGGGCAAATTCCGGTCTAAGAATGGCTAGATTCGCCGCGCAACACATCCAGCAAGCGTTGACTCTCCACCAGCAGGGGCGGCTCGATGACGCCCGGCAAATCTACGATGCAATTCTAAAGGCCGATCCAAACCAGTTCGACGCGCTTCATCTCGGCGGCGTGCTAAGGCACCAGCAAGGTCAATCGGTCGAAGCCTTGCGCCTCGTTGCCGGGGCACTGCGGGCGAAGCCGGGATCGGTTGAAGCTCTCACAAATTACGGCGTCATTCTTGACACGCTCAGGCGCCACGAAGAGGCGCTGGCAAGCTTCGACAAGGTGCTGGCGTTACGCTCTGACGACGCCGTTGCGCATTACAATCGCGGCAACGCCCTGAAGGGTATCGGGCGGCTTGACGACGCACTCGAGAGCTATGACCGCGCGCTGGCACTGGCGCCCAATCACGCCGACGCGCACTACAATCGCGGCAATACGCTTGCGCTGCTGGGTCGGCACCAAGAAGCGCTCGCAAACTATGACGTGGCACTGGCGCTGCGTCCGAAGCATGTTCCGACCTTGAACCGGCGCGGCAATGCGCTCGCGGCACTCAGTCGGCCCGACCAGGCGCTCGCTGCCTATGATGCCGGACTGGCGCTCGATCCGGCGAACGTGGATGCGCTCAACAATCGCAGCGTGGTGCTGTTGAATCTTGGCAGAAACGACGAGGCTCTTGAAAGCTGCGAGCGCGCGCTCGCGACCAAGCCGGATTACGCCGACGCGCTCTACAACCGCGGCAATGCTTTGCGGGCATTGGCGCGGCATGAAGACGCCCGCACAAGCTATGCGGCGGCGCTCTCGCTAGAGCCGCGTCGCGCCGACGCACTCAATAATATGGGTCTGTCGCTGGCCGCGCTGGGGCGGCACGCGGAAGCGCTGGCGAGTTTCGACGCGGTGCTCGCGCTCGATTCAAATCATCTTGGCGCACTTTACAACCGCGCCAACGCGCTGTTCGAGCTAGGCTCTTTCGAGCAGGCGCTCGAGCCTTGCGAAAAGATTCTGGCGGCGAATCCGGTGCAAGCGGATGCGCTTAATACGCGCGGCGTCGTGCTCGCCAAGCTCCGCCGATTTAGCGAGGCGTTGTCATGTTACGACGCGGCGCTGGCGGCGGCGCCCGATCGCGTCGACATCGAAGTCAATCGCGGCAGCGCTTTGCTGGAACTTGATCGACATGCCGAGGCCCTTGTCTGCTTCGACAAGGCACTCGCGCTCGATCCGGAAAATTTCACCGCTTTGATCAACCGGGGAAATGCCTTCATCAAGGACAAACGTTTCGCCGAAGCGGTCGAGAGCTATGATAAGGCTCTGGTCAAGAGTCCCGACCATGTGGCAGCGTTGACGGATCGCGGCGTTGCGCTGGCTGAAATGGGCCGCTTCGACGAAGCGCTCGCCGCACACGAGCGTGCGCTTCGCATCGAGCCAAATGTTGTCGCGGCTCATGTCAATCGCGGCAATGCACTGCTCAAGCTGACGCGGATGGAGGAGGCACTCGAGAGCTACGTCGAAGCTCTCGCAATGGACCCCGCCAACGCCGATGCAAACTTCAACGCAGCGATCACACGATTGTGCATCGGCGATTTTCGCGAAGGCTGGAAGCAGTATGAATGCCGGTGGAGAAAGAAGGAGTTTATCGAGCAGCGACGCGAATTTCTTCAACCGATGTGGCGCGGCGAGAAGAATCTAGAAGGCAAAACCGTGCTCCTCCTCGCCGAGCAGGGTCTCGGCGATACCATTCAGTTCGTGCGCTATGCGCCGCTTGTCGCCGCCCTCGGCGCCAAAGTGATTGTGGGTGTTCCGGCCTCGCTTAAGACGCTGGTGTCGACCGTGCCGGGGGTTTCGCTGGTGTTGAGCGACGGCGAGCCGATGCCTAGCTTCGATTTCCACTGCCCGATGTTGAGCTTACCATTGGCGTTTGAAACCGAGCTGGCGAGCATCCCGGCGAACATTCCTTATTTGCGGCCGCTTCGAGAGCGAGTGGCAAAATGGAACGCGCGACTACCCGGTGACGGCCGCCTGCGTGTCGGACTATGTTGGGCGGGCAATAGCAAGCATCAGAACGACCGCAATCGCTCCATACCGCTCGATTGCTTGGCCGCCGTGCTAGCCGCGCCCGGCGTTGTTTTCGTCAGCGTGCAAAAAGAAGTTACCGAACACGATGCGGCTTTGCTGCGCGACCATGGTGTCGTTCAGATCGGTCAGGAATTTGCGGATTTTTCCGACACCGCCGCGGCCGTTGCGATGCTTGATCTTGTTATTGCCGTCGATACCTCGGTCGCGCATCTCGCCGGGGCGATGGGCAGGGCGGTTGCGCTATTTGTGCCGTTCTCGCCGGATTGGAGGTGGCTGCTCGACCGTACCGACAGTCCCTGGTACCCGACCATGCGGCTGTTCCGGCAGCCGGCGATCGGGGATTGGAGCGATCCGGTCGAGCGGCTGCGCCAGGAGCTTACCGATGCCGCCCGCCGTCCGTCGAGGCAGCGATGAGCGCCGCCTGGGGCGCCAAGCTTCAGCCGCGACCGATCGATGACATCGAGCAGGCGTCGGCGCTGCATCAAGCAGGCAAGGTCGACGAAGCCGCGGAAATTTGCATCGGAATCCTCGCGGTCAAGCCCGATCACTACGATGCGCTGCATCTGCTCGGTCTGCTGCGCCACCGGCAAGGACGCAATGCTGAAGCGCTTCGGCTCGTCGGCGCAGTGCTCAAACGCACTCCCCGATCCGCTGAAGCGCTCGACAATTACGGGCTCATTCTCGCGGCGCTTGGCCGCCACGACGAGGCGCTGGCGTGCTTCGAGGAGGTGCTTGCGATTAACGCCGATCACTGCAATGCCCTCAATAATCGCGCAGCCGCTCTCAAGCGCCTCAAACGCTATGAGGAAGCACTCGCCGCCTACCAAGCCGTACTCGCGAGAAAAGCCGACGATCTCGGCGCGCTCAACGAATGTGGCGGTCTTAATGTGTGGCTGGGATGTCCGGCACAGGCGCTCGCCTGCTATGAAACGGCGATCGCCATCGCGCCGCGCACGGCGGAACTGCACATCAACAAGGGCACCGCGCTGGTAGCGTTGAACCGCTCAGCGGAGGCTTTGCAATGCTTTACCGCCGCTGCTGCAATTGAGCCGAAAAGCGCGGAAGCGCGCTATAATGCGAGCCTGGTGCACCTGCGGCTTGGCGACTTCAAGACCGGCTGGCGCGAATACGAATGGCGATGGCGCAAGGCCGACCGCTCCGGAAGGCCGCGCGACATAGCTGCACCGCTGTGGCTCGGCAAAGAGCCGCTGGCGGGCAAATCGATTTTGTTGCTTGCCGAGCAGGGTTTTGGCGACACGATAAATTTCCTGCGCTATGCGCAGCTCGTCGCCGCGCGCGGCGCCGCCGTCATTCTCGAGGTGCAATCTCCGCTCAAGGCGATCGCGGCGACCGTTCCCGGCGTTGCACTCGTCCTGGGCGGCGGCGAGCCGGTGCCGCAGGTGGATTTTCATTGTCCGCTGCTGAGCTTGCCGCTGGCGTTCCAAACCGAGCTTGCTACGGTGCCGGCGAATATTCCTTATCTGCGGCCGCAACAAGAGCGCC